>Ga0316230_1001389_pt1 | contig 25388 bp, 49 predicted proteins | sample TBH18025metaG_FD_206004 | JGI IMG/M metagenome (GOLD analysis project Ga0316230, IMG submission 206004) | Freshwater microbial communities from Trout Bog Lake, Wisconsin, USA - TBH18025 | ecosystem: Environmental > Aquatic > Freshwater > Lake > Hypolimnion/Profundal zone | place: USA: Wisconsin...
GATCAACACCATATTCTGCCAATTTTTGACCGTGAAAACTCATAATGGCAAACATTTCTCTATGCATGGAACAATGATCACGAATGGCGCAAATTCCATTGAATATGACAAATGGGCGGGCATCATTATTCATGTATCCCAATTCTTTTCCATCCACTCCAGATACATAATCCGGGCTCTCATTAATCGCCAGTTCAGCCTGCTTCGTATTAACATTGAATCTCGATTCCGGCACCAAATCAGAAACATTCAGATTCAATGCATCCGCAGTCAGTTGAAAATTCTTTTCGTTATTACCTTTCCAAAAACTAATAATCTTGCTGTTCAGCCAGATTCGTCCACTATCCAAGTCCCGAGCAACATTTGTCGCCTTGAATTTCATTGTCCGATAATAGTTGTGGAATTCCCTAAAAAATTGCCGGTCTACGACACGACTGAATACAAAGGTACGCTTGACTCCATCCACCAGCAACTCCATTTTCTTACCATAAACAATGTTCTTATCGGGAATCTTATCATCATAGATATCTTTGCTAAAATCCCCCAATTTATAAATCATGTCGGCATGACTATCACCATTACCACGAATAATCGCGGTATCCATAAAAATAACAATCGACATCGCATCCTCATCATCCCAATGCAACCTTCTATCCTCTTCGGCATAATACGAATGATCAGGACTCTCTTTTAATTGGCCAAAGGCGGAAAGTTCTCCGGTAAATTTATCAAGTTTCTCATTTTTCTTTTCTATCTTTAAACCCTGGGATTGTGTCTCATGTTCTTTAAAGTTTTCATCAACAATTTGACATTGGCCGTATTGCAACCACCCCAAAAACTGACAACATTACTATCCAACCATATCCGACCACTTGCTTCAGTTTTTAAGCCAAGCATTGGTTTGCGACTATCATAAAGATTGATAAACCAATTTGCATCGGGAACCTGACTGAAATAAAATGTCTCGTTTCTACCGGCCTCTTTATAGTAGATGGACATCTTAGTGCCAAATTTTACTTCGGTTGGATTGGTGTAACCAAATTTCAACTCACTACCAAATTGCAAAAGGGTGCGATTCATGCCAGAATGGGTGGTGCTATAATCTCGTAAGACTAATATACCATCAAATATTACAAAAGGACGGGCATCCTCGGCTGTCCATACAAGGCTGGTTTTACCGATGCTAATACTATCAGGACTCTCCCCAATAAATCCCCGTTTTATCAAAGGTAACCCACAGTTATTATCACTATTTAATGATTCATTGATATTACCCTCAAAGGCCAGCCACATCTCATCCAATTTATCCCGGTGCTTATTATGTAAAGACCACATCACCTTATATGCCTTAATGGGATCCCTATATCGTCTTATTATTTTTCTATATAATGTCTCCGGAAATCTCGGTGGTCTTACTTCCAATAACCTATTCTTAATATATCTTAATTTTTTACTTAATCTGTCCAATCCACCCTTTAAACGGACTTCCTTGCTATTAGGAGATTTCAACAGTCTCTCTATATAACACATCTCATCCAAATACCCCTCAATCAGTATTTCCTTCAGTTGTAAATCATTATTAATCATCTATACCTCAAATATAAACATAATCTAATTAAGACAGTATTGAACATATCTTATAAATATTAAAAATTAACGAAAACCGAACCAAAAGTTTCAGGTGAAATTTTTCCCGCGTGTTTTTTTCAAAAATCACCCAGAAAAGATAAAAAAGTACATACCAAAATCACTTATTAATGAGAACCACTATTATAACTTACCAATTTACCCTTTTAAGAACGAAAAATCTAATAGAAAAAATGACCAGCATGTGTAAAAGAGGTATCCTTCAAGGGGGGTGTCGGCTACCCCCCATGTTCAGAAGGGTCCCCCCCCTCATTTTGAGGGGTATATTGGGGGTAAGGAGTCTATTTATGGCTATCCCCATGGCACCTGGGGTAGATTATTGACATCCCCTATGGTATGTGGTATACTTATTATTACTCACCATATATGGTAAGTGATTAATGATTAGATGGTTAGGTATGGTGTACCGATTGGAAGTTCATCTGTCCAAGTAATAATGTCCAATTTATTCTCCATTGCGAACCAATCATCTTAATTGGTGATAGGCATATCTTTCTGTTCATCTGTTAAGTCATTGATTTTATTAACTAATTCTCTATAGGTCAGTTTCATTGTAAGTCCTTTATTTATAGGTAGTTAGGGAATAGATAGTATGTAAGTATCTTATGGTGTGAAGGTTACGTGGATATGGGGTAACAGTATACACCATGATATGATAATAAGGAGAATGGCAAGGTATGTTAGACTATTATTAGTCATAAGTCATTTAGTATTAGTTAATTGTGTTAGTTAACACTGTACAGTTATCAAGGAATCGTTCACATTGGTCTTTATCCATTTTACGTGGATGTTCACCGTGAGCATACAGTGATGCTTTAGTAAATGCTTCTGATAGTAAGGCAACTGGGATAGATAATGCCTTACCCTTATGGATGATGATTACGTTATTTACATTATCAAGTAGTACACTATCAAGTAGCATAAGTCCTTTATTATCAACGGTTAATCATTAGGGCGAAGAAGATTGTCCAAGAGGCAATTGCTACAATTGCTGGTATCCAGCGGAATTTGGTATCAAGTTTGATATATTCGACCAATCGGATAATATACACTGATGTAAAGTATAAACTAGTGAAGAATGAGATGATGAGATGGATGTTGTTCATTATAAGTCCCTTATTAGTTATAGCCGCAATGATGCGTTAACGGTAAGAGTGAGGATTTAATTATGGAAAATCATAGTGTAAAAGTTAAGAAACTTGGTGACGACTATTATGAATTAATTCAGGATAACATTACTATTATGCTTGGTAGGAAGAATGATGTATACCGTGAAGCAAAAGCATTACGAAAACTCATATCTTCTAAAGGTGGTTCATTTATATCAGTCAAGACAACGAAATATAATTGATAGACAATTTGATAATTTTCGTGGTTATGAAGAACTAACATGAGTAAAGAATCTGTTAAAATTATTGATGCCTATTCGTTGGGTAGTAATGACAAACGATTGGGTAAGCCATACAAGAATCCATTTTGTAAGAATCGCCAAAAAGCTAAACATAAGGCATACCAAAACGGTTTTAAGAGTTGACATTTAATATAAAATCGGTATAATACTAAGTAATATGAAACTCACTGATAAACAGAAACTTGGTAAGTTGAAATACAAGATTCGTCAACAGAACAAGTATATCAAGGAATTGATTGCTTACGCCAAAAGTCTTACATCAGAGATTATTACATATCGTGGAACAGTTTATTATATTAGTGGTGGTGTGATTCACGAAAGTCATCCTGCTGATGGTTGTTAATATGGTTTATCTTACCATTCAACAATTAGATAAGATGTCAACACAACGGATATTGGCATACAAGAGAAAAGTTAATCGTTAAATAGTAATTGACATTTATATAAATAATGGTATCATTATTACAATGAAACTTGAATTGACACACCTTCCGTTTGTTGAAATGACACAAGATGGGTTGGATTATTGGGAATCTGCCAAGGCTACCGAATACTCAGATTGGAATCCAGCAGAAGTCACATTTGTTTCAATTGGAGACTTAAAAGAGAAGGCTCGGCAATTATCTCGTGAAAAAAATCCCACATATTACCCACGTAGTATGTTTGCTCCTTTAATTTGGAATGGAACTGTTGGATTTATGAGTAAAGCGTGGATTAAGACAAAATATCCCAAAAAAACTGCATATAATTACCGATTCGGCACAGGTCTTTATGGAAATTCAGGGACTTTGCTTTTTGTAGAAGATATTTTTGATTGGGCACATCATCGTAAAGAAAAAAAAGATGTTCGGTCTGCTTATGATTTTATTTGGCAGATTTATAAAGGTGAGCTAACTTTCTAATTGATGTATTTATAAAATATAGTAGTATCTAAGAATCATGAACAAACCACCACTGAGAGAAATCCGTACATTGGAAGCACAAGCTAATGTGTTGTTCTCCATACATATAAGTATTAAGTGAAAGAATAAAAAGTGAAATAAATATTGACTATTGTGTGAAATGTGTTATTATATTGTTAATGAACAAATTGACTATTTATAGCACATGCGGGGCAAGTGGGTCAGGTAAAAGCACATTCATTAATAAATTTGCCAAGGAAAACAACCTTCCTATTGTATGTCCTGACACAATACGAGCAAGAATTGGAACTGGAGAAGGCGACCAAACAAAAAATGCAGAAGTGTTTAGGATTGCAACCCAAGAACTGATTCAACATTTGAGAAATGGACAGTCCGTATGTTGGGACGCAACCGCATATAATGAAAAAAACAGAGAATTAATTAACAAGCTTGCAAAACAATTTAACGCAGAGATTGAGTGGCATGTATTTCAGGTTCCATTGCAAACGTTGATTGACCGACAGAAATTGCGTTCAAGGCAGGTTCCTGATGATATTATCAAACGTCAAGTTGATAATATGACCATTCCGAACCCCGAAGCAGATGTTAAAATTGTGAGACACTAATTATGATTTACCACGGACGTTCTAATCAATTTTGGGGATATGGCACCTATCAGGATTATGATTGTGTTGTTATTGCTGACACCGAATCCGAAGCACTTGGATTGGCATTGATGGCATATAAAGATACATCAACTGCCGATTGGTCGTTTGAAGTCATTGAAAACAAAACTGGTGTTACACATATTAGTTCAAGGGGAACATAAATAATAGTTGACAAATTAAGTTAAAAGGATATAATAGAGAATATGAATATTTTATTAAATGTATTTAATGATAAAGCAATAATTGAACTAATCGTCAATCGTTGTTTACTGAATGGCAAGAAACTCGCACCCAATATGGTTGATTGGAAATCGGAATATAAAAATGTCGGGTGTATCCAGATTGACAAATCCAGGGTATATTGGTGGAGTACTGACCCTTACAATGGTAGTTCTTTAAAATATTATATCAAGTCGTTTTCAGACTGTGATGCTGTGTTGAATGTCTTGTTTCCAATTAAGAAAACTGCTGCCCTCAAAAAGAAAACCGCCAAGTTTAATGTTGGTGACCGAGTATTTCTTACCAACAATCTCCAGTGTGAAGGTGTGGTTGATACAATTCTTGAAATCACAAATCACAGTGGCGGACTATTTCTTGTTGAATTGGACGAGTCAGAACCATTGGCAAATAAGAATTATGTTATTGAAAAGGTTGTGGTTTATGGTATGCACCTTAACGAACCTGCCCCAAAACCAGTTTATCTTGATGAAGTCCATTTTTATTATGATGATGGTGTATTGCGAACACTGAATGTGTTGAATGAAGATGACAAATATATCGAAGGTCATAAGATGGGGACTAAGGATTTTCGTCGGTATCTCAAATCCAAGATTCAAAATGGCAAGATTTTCCGATATAAGGGATAACACGATGAAGAACATGCTAATTGTATTGTTGATGATTACGGCATTGTCTCTAACGGGATGTGCCAAGTGGCGAAATGAAATTGCGGCAGATGGTGGATTGATTGGAAGCTATTCAGGAGATTACATTGTTCGTAATGATAGTGGTGGTAAAATTATGGATATGTGGGTTCTACACAATGTAATGGTTCAATCAGACCAACATGGTTCTGGGTGGTTATTTCAAGACCAAAATGGAAATGTAATTCATCTTGGCGGAGATGTAAAAGTAACCCGATTAAATCACGGTGATTCAATAAAGTGGCATGAATATCATGCAGAATTTGAAGCACTAAGTTATCAGGAAATGTATGCCAAGTAATACTTGGTATGAAATTAAAAGACTAACATGAAAATTAAAGATTTTGCAAAGATTGTTGTACCCAAGAGTTTTCCGGATTCACCCACCGATTATTACCCCGATTTAAAATCACATCGGTATTACAAAACCCTTGGATTAAATCCTGATTATGGGGAAGGGTATGGTAGAATCATTGATATTCTTCCCAATGGTAATGTAATGTTGAAAAGTGGTTACGAAAGTTATTATCATCAACCACCAATCAAAGAATTTAAGCCAAACGAAATTGAAGTTGTTGGAATTGTGGATTGTAATGGTCGGGTATTAGTGGCTGGTGATATTGTCTATATTGCCAAACACGATTTTCTAATTAAAGCAGAATATATTCAACCTACCAAGTGGACAATCAAATATGGTAGACATTATCTTGGTGCCCACTTCTGGAATGCCAAGGAAAACAGGAAATTCAGTCAATACTTCCCAGACGGAAGATTGTGGCAGCCGAAATAAATCATTGACATTTAATATAAAAGGACTAGAATAAAAATATGTACACAATAAATAATATCCAAGATACGACGAAAGCAGTTAAAGTTTACGAAATGGTGAAGGGTGCCCCGTATGTGATCGATACAATGGGTCGTGGTAATTCCGAGTTGTATGACGGTGCCGTTGCGATTAAGGCAACTTATGACAATATCATCACATTTACAACAGATAATACGATTGTAGTCCATACTGAACAAGATATTGATATTTTTCGATTTCGCCCACTTAATTCGGTAACAGTGACAATCTCTCAATAAGGAATTAATATGATTATAAACCATCAGGATTTGTTAGAGAAGTATATTCAATCAGAAGTTTTTTACATTACTGATTGGGCAGAACGATGTGGTCACTCTGAACTACCAAAACGCAAAGAATTACTCATTGAAGTCACTGAATATGTTACGCGATATAACACCTATAACAAAGATATTATCCATATTCCTCAAGTTTTAATTGACATTTGCCAGAATTAGGATATACTTATTGTCATGATTATCACTGAACAGCAAATTAAAGAATACGGTGCACAATTCTTCCCGCAATTCACTGAGAAGTATCAACGATTAGCCATCCTCCAGATTATCTCTATCCTCTACCCTAAGATATGACTTCGGTAGGTTAAATCCTACATCTCTGGGCCCTTAGCTCAATTGGTTAGAGCAGCACACTTTCTCTATAACACTCATAATGTGTTGGTTGTCGGTTCGAGCCCGGCAGGGCCCAGGAAGATTTACATATTTCGTAGCGACTCATGGAGAGGACCGGGTTTTATAAACCTGTCAACACTAGATTGGTGTGGTTAGTGATTTCGAGCATCACCGTTACGACCAACAATATATTCATTTAATTTATTAAATTCGTCTTCTACTAATTTATAATTTTTACGAGATTTAATATCTTTAATAATATAGTTTGTGTATCCAAATTTTTCTATGGCAGAATATCTTAATTTATCTTTTTCTACAATACTATTAAAATGTTGTTCGCTTATCACTTGTTTGTAGTGCCATATTCCATTCCAATGAATTGCTAGTTTTAATGATGGTATAATAATGTCAGCATCAAATCCATTAAAAATAAATTGATTATGCAATGCGTCCGGGAATTTCATTTTAATCAATTCGTATAATCTAATTTCGTTATAGCTTCTTCCGATTTTTCTATGTAAACTGTTTTTGTTTATTCTCCATGTAGTTTTTCCCTGACTAACAATCGCAGCATGATAGCACTCTAATGAACACGTACTTTTATTTTTCCGTGTATAGATAAATGATTTTTGACAAATTTTACAAATAAGATTGTGTATGTTTGGTCCTTTTCTTCCAAGTTTAATATTATTTTCTTTAACTTTATTTATCTGTTCTGTTGTCCATTTAGTTCTTTTTCGTTGTTTATTATTAAACTTGGCAGAGCACGATGAATTACAAAACATATTTATACTTTTTCTTAAATCTGTGGGAGTTCTGTAAAATTTTTCTCCACAAAATTTGCATAAATAAAAACTTCTTTTTTGTTGAGATTTACCCAAACAAACCCGGCTACAATATAATCCCTTTTTAGATGCACAATACTCAAATGATTTCCCACATGTTTTACAGTTTGCCGTTTTCATTTTTTCCTTTATAGTATCGTTCAAGTGCTTTTTTCTTTTCACCAGAACTATTTTGGTAATAGTATTTCATACGCAAGATGTTTCGTGCTTGTCGTAATTCTTCTTTGGTTTGATATTTTTTCTTTCGTCCCATAATAATTTTCCTTATATCAATAAATAGTATCGTATTCAAAGAATATTCAAAAAATCTACAAAAACAGTTGACATTAATATAAATAATGGTATACTCTTAAAATTATGAACGACATTACTTGGCATACCAAAGAAGATGATGATTTTGAACAGTTGATTAAAGACAATCCTAATCGTCAAGCAGTATACCAAACGGATATTACCTATCGTGTTGGAACATTGAGTAGTCACAATTCTTATGGTGATGGGTTAATGCACGATGTTGGTGAAAGATTGATTAAGTTTGCATTTCTGGACTAAACATGACAAAGATTGAACAGTTGGCGATTGAAGGTCATGGAGCAATTCAGGTTGATGAATCTCCCGATAAAGTTCCGCCGATTGTATTTCTGGGTGGGCCTATTAAACATTGGTGGCAAGATGGTCAATGGGGAACACCAAAACACAATGAGTATATCACTTGGCGAACTGCTCTTGAAGCTGCCTTAGTTAAAGCTGGATGTGCCGTTTATTGTCCATACAAAGCAATTCGTGGTCGTTGGAATGAGAAGTTACAACGAATTAACGATGCTGCAATTATTGGTTCTGATGTGTTCATTAATATGACACCGAAAGATATTCCTGCTATTGGGACTGATGGTGAAGTGTTATTCGCTAAATCTGCCGATGTTCCTATTATTCTTGCTCCTCCTGCTGGTGAATGGGAACTAAGCAATTTAATCTTTATTATTACCGAACATTATCTATGAGATATTGTATTGAGATTCTATTGAATCCCGGTTGGTTTGTGTGGTCAAGTAATTTTGGTAAAGGATTTGAATATGAATCTGCCAGAAAAGAACGAAAACGAGGTGAAAAGATGACAAGGGGAATCGATGTTTCCTTTCGCATTGTGCATTTAAACAGTTGACATAAATAAGAAAAAGGATATAATAAATAATATGAATAAATTCAACAGCGGCGATAAAGTTGTTCCCCATTCCAAAACAATTACTGGACCATCACTTCAATCATTTGCTTCCTTCAAAGATTGCTGCCGAGACAAATATATCATTGTCAGTGATTATAAAGATGGTGTGATTCGGTGTACTGATAGCAAACAGGTTAATTGGTATTTTACCGAATCTGATTTGACCCATTATAACAAAAACACATTTAAAATCGGTGATAACGTTGTTGCACACCAAAAGACAATCGGCGGTGCCTCGGTCGATACATTTGAACATTTTAAACAATTTGTTAAGGGAAAATATCTTACCGTTTTTAAGTTTGAGGAAGATGGTACTATTCGATGTAAAGAAGGTTCTGATAGTTGGTTTTTCTTCCCGCAAGATTTGACACTGTATGTTGAAAAATCCAGTGATAAATTTAAGAAGGGTGACAAGGTTCTCGTTGACAATACGTGCAATAACGGTTGGTACTATAATGGCAAGTCTGGTGTAGTGAGTGATAAACTCCCTGAAGAATTGCGTCCTGATGGAACGATGGTCGATGTAATGTATATCGTCAATTTCACCGATACGGTTGGTGTTATCAGTGAAGATGTAATGAAATTGGTTGAGGACGATTATTTCATTGGTGGTCATAAGGTTACAACCGATAAGGGTGTGGTTAAGGTTGGTTGTTATGTTGCGACCAATGCAAAACTGAAAGTTATTAAGGAATTGATGGGCAAGGGTGTAGAAATGTCTATCAATGGCAAACCGATTACCAAGAGTGACTTGGAATATCTGAAAAAGAAGTTGACTTAATTATAAAAATAGATAGAATAGTGAGTATGAAACCGGTTACGATTGTCATGGATGACTCAGCAATTGCTCGTTTGAATGAAATTATCAATGATGATAAGGTAAGCTGGGCCAGAGCTTATGGATATTTGACTGGTATTCTGATAGACAATGAAGAATTATATGATGCTATGGATAAGCTATTTGTGAAGATTCAAAAACAAAATATTGGTAAGTTCTAATGAATTATTCATTTACACCAGACCAATTTACAGATATGGTCAAGTCAGATTGTGCTGGACAAAAATCACGATTTGCCAATCACTTTGTTCGATTTATCAATAGTGGTTGTAATCCCAATCTGTTCCATAAATGGTTCTATCAACAACTTAGCAATTGTTTTGGAATGATTGCACACTATAATAAAAATGGGTTTTACGAAACATATTTTACCAGCACAGAAAATCTGGCGGAATTCCTTAAAGAATGTTTGCAATATGGTTGTTATGGTTCACCAGAGTTTACATATTGTGACGTGGAACGTGAACTAAAACCCTATATGAAAGATGTGTTGACAAAGATTAGTAAATAAAGGATAATTAGATATGATTAAATTGGTAAAAACATTTGTTAAAAATTGTGATGGTACTGGTGATATGACATTCACCCAAGTCAAACGTACCATTGACAATATGGGACTCACCAAGCACGAAATGTTGAAGTATTTGACCAAAAGTAATACGTCAAAAATCTGATTGGTTGACACCAGTAAATAAACTAAATTTGGTAGTCTATTATACTAGTACTTCTCCAATATCCTTTTGGAATTTTGTTAAGGCCATAAAATTTGCATAATTTATTGAGGGTATTTTGTTTAATATTATAAACCTTACAAATTTGAGGTTGTGGGTAATTCCACAGTATCCAATGCAAACTGTTTTTATCGATATTTAGATTTTCTATCTTTTTTAAGAATGACTTATGTTTTGAATCTCGTATTTTGTTTTTAGTTTCGGGTGAACATCTCTCACCATATCTTGGATTTAATTTTCCAATTCTGCTATTTGACATCTTTTTTCGAGTTTGTATTGACAATTTTATTCCAAGTTTTGATTTTGATATGTTTTTACACGTTTCGATTGACCGTTTTCTTCCAGTATGGAATGCCACTATTTTTGCTGTGTGTTCCTTTGTCTGTTTTGTCCCCGTTACATCTGGAGGTCTGCCAGCAATGTCTAAAGTATTATAGCAATTCCTCCGATTGACCGATTTTGCTGTGTTGATATAATGTTGTTCCCGTTCTGTTAATCGATTCTTATCACAGGTTTCCATTATACGAAACTCGAAATTTTCTTCCCCATATTTATTCCATGCCCGCTGTAAAGCACAACAATGATGTTTGTTTTTTCGTAATGAATATCTATGGTGAGGCCATCTATTTTTAATAATATTTTTTGCACTACCAACATAACACTTATTGTTAACTTTGTTTAGAATTACATAAACTCCGCTTATAATACCATGCTCTCCACCGTTTGTTGATTTCTGTTGTGTTGTTGTCTCTGTATCGTTGATCTCTGATTTTTCTTTGTTCAAGTAGTTCCTCTCGTGTTCGGTGTAACTTTTTTCTTCCCATATAGTCTTGTTCTCCATATTAATAAATATAACGTCGTTTGATCAAACGACGATTTATTTTCAAATAGTTCTTGATATAATTATAGAATGTGGTAATATTAATAGTATGAACAATATTAAACCCCTTGAAAAATCCTTTATTAAAAATTGCGATGGTCTCGGAGACCATCAATTTACATATATTAAACATCACGGAAATGTTTATATGTATCGTCGTGATTATATGGACGGAAAACTTCACAGTTACGAAGTATTTGAAAGCCAACTAGTTAAAGAGGGGGCTGCACTTCCCAACGGAGAAACAGTCAAACAGGGGTATATGAAGTATGTCACCAGTAATAGTCGTGCTGGTACTGCATATTTCTGTAATGAAAAGGGTTCTGCGGATGTTCGATATGATGAACTGATTAAGAAGGTTGAAGGTCGTAACACGGAAACCACAGAAGATACTACAGAAGAAGGTGTTACAACTATTGTGACTAAGGGTAAGCGTGGTCGCAAGGCGGTGGCTCGTCCTGAGATTGTTTTGCCAACGTCCAAGTCGTTTACCATGAAGGACTTGCTTGCTATTAACAAGGAATGGAATCAACCAACATTGTATCTTGCAGTTAAGAAATCCTCCAAAATCAAAGTGGTTGGTACACAACCTAATAGCGGTGGCCGTGGTAAGCCAGCAGTAACATATTCAGCAGTTTAGAAGTGATTGGTAAAGGAAATAAATTATGCTTCAAATTATTCTTGTATTAGTTTATTTGGCACTACTTGTTTGGACATGGCTACCTGATTGGTATTATAATTGGGCTGATAATTTATTTTCAACTATGATGCTTACTCTATTACTTGCGTTTCTCATGTTCTTTAATTTAGGAATGGCTATTATGATTAGTAGGGTTGAAGTTGGTAGGTCTGATGCTACATGTTATATCTATTCATTGAGGAATGAGGCCGAGATTAATGGTCAATTTTTCATTGGTAGTGGGTATATCAATCAAAGACAACGTTATTTTTACTTTTGGAAGAATGACCGTGGTGGTTTTTGCCTAGGCAGTATTCCTGTAAATAATGTAGAACTGTTTCAAGACGAGAATGTTAAACCACGAATGGATTGGCAAAATATTCATTATCGTCAAAATCGGTGGATTTGGACTTGGCCTACATTGAAGTGGAAGATAGTAAGTATGATTTCCATATTCCTACCAATTCAATCATAATGGAGTATAAAGTTAAGTAGTTGATAGTAAAGGCAATATTATATTGCCGCGCCATTTTATTTAAATGTTGACATTATTATAAAATATTGTATAGTATAACCATTATGAATCACAAATGCACTTGGTGTAACAAGAATGATGCAACGCTTCAACGGTTGGATGCCAGTCGTATTTTTCATTGGTTTCACCCTAAGTGTTGGTTGGAACACTGTAAATTCTTGACAGGTAATTAATTTAACGTATAATTACAGAATTATGAAACATTATATTGTTTATCTAAACGGTATTGAGAAAGCGATTATTAAAGCTGGTTCATTTGGAATGGCTGAGAAGAAAGCAACACGATTGTTTAATCCTGATAACAAGTTTCACTTAAATGTAGTTTATACGGAGATTTGATTTTATGAATACCAAATTTGTTTTGTGGTCACGGATTAATCGTCAATATAGTGATTGGGAAATAAAAGAGATTAATCGTAAGTTGATTGGTTCTATTACTGATATGGTTCAATGTTATAAGGCGAATCCATCTACTAATGATGGTGGTAAGGCACTTTCAGTTATTCCGTTACCAATTAAAATTGTTCAGTCTTCACGAAATGATGAAACACGAAAAGTTTGGAGTTTCTTTTCATATAAACAAGAATCATTTACTCGATGGATTTTGTCATTAGAATTTGATTGTGAATTGACTGAGGAACAGATTAACATTTGGCGATATATTAAAATGGGAATCTTTATGGAAAAACGATTTTGTGGATTATTGGGGAATGGATAATATGAAAACCGCACTTGAAATTGCACAAGAATTTAATACTACAGTTTAGAACTTGACACCAATTATAAAAGTGGTAGAATGTTTGAATTATGAAAGACACCAAATGTATTTGTAAGCCGATGGATGGTAATAACTGTCCATATCATTTTCCACCCGCACAATATACCATTTATATTAAACTTGGTGAAAATCTTAATGCTGGTGTTACCAAGAGTATTCAAGATAAAATCAATGCACATATTGAGGGTGCTGGTGGTAAGTTAGTAAGTGTTGATTTTAATGAGCGGAATTATTACATAACTGCTATTCTTGAAATTGCAAATAGTCATAAACATATTGATGGGTATGTGACTTACGTTCAAGGTATTATCGTTGGAATTTTGTTGTGTAAGGGAATTGAAGTAATTTAATATTCTTTCTCATTGACACCAATATAAAATTTGATATACTCTCACTAATATGAAACTAACACCCGAAGCAATTATCAGTTCACTCGAAGCAGACGTTAATTATTTACTCGACCCATTGTTCGAGTATTGGAACGAAAATTATTACAAGACCTACGCATATTTCATTGTCTTGTTGGTAATGGTTGCTAACGTGATTGGATAAGTTATGAAAAATGATAAGTGGGCAACTTCATTTCTCGCAGCACTAAATTCGCCTGAGAATCAAAAGAAGATTAAAACATTTCGTGCTGCTCGTAGTCTTTGGCGTGGTAATAAAGACAAATATAATTTCACATTTACTAAAATGTCAGAAGTGTCTGGTTGGATTCATTATATTCTTGAAAAGTCAGACCACAACTGGAGATATGATGAATATATTGCTCACGAAATTATGCACCCAATCCGCGAATCAATGGATTTATAAGATTAGTTGTTGACATTCTAACGAAAAGGAATATAATAACACAATGATTACAAAAATTAATGAAGTAACAGTTAAAATTGTCACGCCCAAAACTATTACCATTATCTTATCAGAAGAAGAAGCGGGATTGCTCGCATCCATCACAGGTAAAGTTAGTTGTCCATGCCCATCATTTAATAATGACTTTCACAATACCCCTTATAATTTTGTGGGTGATGATGCTTACGAAAATAAGTACAAAAGAAAGTTTAGGGGTCGCTTAGAAACAGTGTACGAAAAGTATTGATATTGGAAGTTTCCGTGGTATTATCTTACAAAAGGAAATAAATTATGAATGAAGTTAAATGTGCATACTGTCCACCCAAATGCTGTTTTTTGTTTTCCGTTCAATAATCCTCTAACACAATCTCGATGTAATCCATATTTCGTATATAATTTTTCCATAGTACACATTTCGGTTAAATTTTTTTCTTTATTGTGCCAAGTATAAATGTTGTGATTATATTTTGGATTGTTTTCCCCAATTGATGATTTGTATAAACGTTTGCGCTCTTTATCATATATCCAACCATCTTTTAAAACAAATGGAAGACAAACATCACCGATTTTAGTGACAATCCATCCTTTATAATGAACTCGTCGTTTGGTAATAATTCCGCACAATTTTGATGAATTTATGTTATATTTTCTAGCAAAATCTGAACGAATTCCTATGAACGTGTCTTCTGTTAGTAAATTCCTAAATTCATAAATTTTTTTATCTGATCTTGTGCTTCCATTTCCGCGCATATTAATTAGTGGGATCCCTATTTTTACCAGTCTTAAATTTTGTTTATGATTATCAGAAAGAGGTTTTCCTTTTTGATGTCGTATCCTTTTTGCAATCGTTTCTAGTGATTGTTTTTTACCTAGTGTCGGCCTTCTAACATCTTCTGAAGTATTATACATCATACCCCTACAATTGAATTTACCGTAATCAATATATTTTTGTTCAGTGACGCGGATATGTTCTGTGTTCAATTCTACAACATGAAATTCAAAATTGTCTTCCCCATATTTATTCCATGCATTCTGTAAATGCTTACAATGATGTTTGTTATATCGTAACGCAGACTTGTGATGTGGCCACCTTTCCCGCAAAATATTTACAGACGATCCAACATACCATTTGTTATTAACTTTGTTTAGAATCATGTAGATTCCGCTTATTTTCATAATATCTTTCCAAATTCTTTTTCTTAATTTCTTTACAATGTTTCCAATAGAACTTCATTCCTTTCCTTCTATTGGCCATCAACCTTTCTTCTGGTGTAGTGTATATCTTTTTTCTTCCCATATTAATAAATAGTATAAAAGTTCGATAAAAGTTCAAAAATATCAATTTATTTTGTTGACAATAGTGTGGAATGTAGTATTATATTAAATATGAATGAAAAAGAATATCGTTGTTGTATCACAGGAAGTTTAATTGATAGTTCTCGATTAGAAGCACTTCAAGAAATGGGTGTTCATCCAGATGAATATACAATCGTATCAGTATCGCCAATCCAAAAACGACGAGAAGCACCGAGTGTTGGCATCAGTCGTTACGAAATTGTTGATGAAGAAGTAACCGAAGCAATCACAGAAGAATTAGTTGGTTAACCGTATAAAAGGAAAATAAAATGAAAGCAACACAACAGAAGAAATTCTTTCCAGTAACAGTAATTCTTGAAACCCAAGAGGAAGTCGACAAGGTCTATGCACTATTAGACCATGCCAAATTGAATACGGCATTGGATTTGAAGGGGTGTTATTCAGTGTTAACACCATATCGTTCACCATTCTTTCTTACATGGACAAACAAAATAAGTGGTGTGATTGATAACGGGTAGGATATGTAACAAACTATCGAGTATTAAATAATACTCGACGCGCCATTATAAATATCCATTGACATAATTATAAAAATCGGTATACTCTTTAATTATGAACACAAACGATATCATCGAGTTGGGAACAGTGAGTTGTGAGGAAGTGCCCTTTGACCCCATCGAACAGGCAAAATTTGAAGCAGCTGAACGCCAACGATTTATCAATGGCGACCAGTGGATGGTTAATACCAATAATGACCATGAGGATGGCGATATGACCGACACCCCTCTTGGTATTGAGATGGGCGATGGCACCGATAACGATGACAACATGACCGACGTTGAAGCTGATGCGGATACATTGGCAAGTGCAGGGTGGGGAACCGATGAAGATTACGATGAAGATTACGATGAAGAATACGATGAAGATTATGGGTATTTTGGTGATGGTGAGTAGTAAGTAGTTGCTAATAAAGGGTTAGTGGTAATCCGCAAAAGAAAACCACAATAGATACTCATAACAACAATATTAAGTAAAGAGTATACATTTATTTAATTAATAACACCCATTCAAATCGCTGGTCGGCGCCATTCATCAATTTACTATTGACTTATTATAAAATGTCTGTATAATAGTAACAATATGATTAAGAAAAATGTTGCTCTCGATATTGTCGGTGGATTTTCTGCGCCGAGTAAAATGCCCTGCCACGGATTTTCAATTCCCGCCAAATACTGCAAGGTTGGGAGTATTCTTCGCAAGGTGAAGGGAACGGCCTGTAGTTTTTGCTATGCTCTCAAAGGTCGGTATGTATTTCCAGTTGTTCAAAATGCTTTGGAACGTCGGTTTAAGAAACTGAATGACCCACAATGGGTTGATGCTATGGCCGATGCAATTAACCAAGTTGAAAAGTCGGGTTACTTTAGGTGGTTTGATAGTGGGGATTTACAATCGGTTGATATGCTTAAAAACATTGTTGAGGTCTGTAAAAAGACACCAAAGATTAAGCATTGGGTTCCTACTAGGGAATATCAGATGGTTAGTGATTTCCTAGTTGACAATCAGCTTCCTGCCAATTTAACTATTCGATTATCTGCCATTAAAGTTGATGGTGAAGCACCCACGGAAATGGCAAGGAAACTTGGTGTTGTCACTTCTACGATTAGCACAGGTGACAAATATAATTGTGTTGCACCGAAACAAGGGGGCAAATGTTTGGATTGTCGGAAATGTTGGAATAAGAGTGTGTTCAATATTTCCTATCACAAACACTAATTTGATTAATAAGTATTGACTTTAATTTAAACACAGGATATAATAAACACAATGAAAATTAAATACTCTCCAGTTGAAACGAATACCGATGTTGGATTTCCTGCATTATATCATTGCAGGAAGAATGATTCAATTTTTCTAATGTTCACTGACCGTCTTGGAGTTTCCATTCAAGACGTTGATAGTGAATCGAATTACGTGTCTACTCCCCCAGGCACAATGGTTGATGTTGTGAGTCAGTCTGATAAAGATGGCGTCATTGGATTGGGGTGGTCTGAGGGTCTTGGAAATACAAACTGGCAACGAATCGGTGGAAATGTTGACCTCTCATTTTAATCATTGACAAATCCATAATATAAGATATAATAAACACAATGAAAACAACTAATATTCCTTTTGGATGGCGCAACCTTATTGATGGTGATTGTCAACAAGATACAGATTGGTTTTTCAATTCCAGCGGGGAGTGGCAAAAAAACCCCGAATCTGATAATGGATTGCCGTTTGGTGTCCTTAGTTCGTACACAATGATTCGGAGAACCAAGATTAATGTTTCTCCGAATCCCAATGTGTCTTATATTTTGCCCAATCAAGATAACACTACACTTGACCGAATGACAAAGGATTGTATTGCATTAAAAGCAACGCATCAGTCTGAGATTGCCGAACTGAAGAAGCAAATTGCACATCTTACAAAAGAACGGAACAAATTGCGAGATGAACTGAAATTGGTATTGGAACAAAGTGATAGATATGATAAATTGTGGCACAATGCTTTGCGTGCTTATGATATGTTGTTTCTCCAATACAATGACAATATCCGAGAATTGTCCAAATTTAAGAACCAATTGGGTGATATAAAAAAGATAGTTAACAGTAAATAAATAGGACAAAGTATGATTATTAAAGCCAAGAAAAATACACTGAAACCAGTAACTCCGCCACCGCCAACCATTGAATTGAATTTGGTATTGTCAATAAAAGAAGCTACTGCATTGATGTCTCTGTGTGGTAGCATCGGTGGCAATCCCGATGGACCCCGTGAAATAACGTCAGAAATTTTTTACGAATTGCAAGGAGCAGGCATTAATACAGGTGGATATCTGGTAATTAAGGGTGGTTCTGTTATACTTGTTGATGATTACCCTGTGGTGTAAACGGTAGTGTTGCCAGTTACACCTTAACTGGCTTATCCGTGATTTGGTTGATAAATGTTTGTTGGAATAATGGATTTCATTATCAACTGGGTTAACGGGGATAATAGTTATATATGAAATCTCCAACTTTGACGCATCTCGCTGTAATAGCGAATGGGTTGAAAGTAGGACAGGAATGGCCAGCAAAACCTACTAATATCAATTACCGCGCCATTTATTATTTTCCTTGACTTAATTATAATAAAGAGTATTCTATAACTATGAAACCAAACAAAGCAATTCTGATTGACGTATTCAACCGCACCATCACCGAAACCATTGTTAATGGACTAGGGGATTTACAGAAAGCGGTCGGTGGATATATTGAAACTGCCACTCGTGATGAAAAGAATGGTAAGGAAGTTGATGTGTTTGTTGACGAAGAGGGACTATTCAAATATAATCATTTCTTTGAATATCGGGGTGCTCACCAGCCATTTGCTGGAAATGGTATTGTTGTGGGTGCTAATGCTGCTGGAGAAACTATAGATTGCCCAATGACAATCAACGAAGTAAAGGCAAAGGTTAGGTTTCTATCGAGGATTGATGTCCTTAATCAGCCCGAATAACTGTTCCCTTTACTATAATTTTCAGATTTTAACAATGGTTGAAGGTTGGAATAATGACATGCTACGAGTAATTGATTTCTATCTTCAAGATTAAACCACGATAGAGGTGTAATATGGTCAACGTCCCAAACACTACCATAATTATCACGGGACATTCCATACTGGAACATTGTTTCAAATTTTAACCACAATTCTTCAATGGAACATCCCAAGTCTCTAACAGCAGAACCATTTTTATAATTTTCTTTAAGTGCATCTTTTAATCTGCTTCTTAAATTTTGTGATAATCTAACATTGCTATTATTTTTTCGTCTATCTTTTAGATATCTCTTATATTTTGTTGACAGATATTATATTTATTGTATATTAGATATTAATGAACATTTATAATATCCACGAAGCATCCGTAAATCTTGAATTGCATCGAAATCTTGATAAGGTTGTAATTTTAGATTATCGTATTGATGACACCAAGAGGGAAGAAGTTATTGGCATACTAGATTACAATGAGATAACTGATATGTATTGTGTATATAATGTCAATAATAACAATACCAACTTTATCTTTGAAAATGTTGATGATATTACATACAAAAATGGTATGTTGAAAATTATTTTGTTATAATGGTTTTACTGTATCAGAACCATCTTTCGGTCTACTTAAATTATCCTTGGTCCACAATGGTCTAAGATTGTTGTAATGGTTTAACTTAATAAGGTCTTCTTTCGTAAATGAAATAAAATTATCGTTTGAAACCAATAAAATACTATTTAGATTATGAGCGAAGCGAATAAGTACCTCTAACCAGTCAGACAATTATGATTAATGAAGAACGACATACTTACCACAATGTATCTGCACCACACGATTCTGCTATCAATAGTCAATTTGTAAGTGTGATGTTAAGAGATGATGAAATAGTAAATTGGAATTACGGTATGACCAATGGTAAAACTTATATCACTGGTTATACAATAACAAAAAAGATTGACACCAAAGAACTGAAGTGATAGAGTTACAATATGGATGACATACTAAAGAATAAAACTGTTCTATCTGTAATTTCAACAGACACTTATATTGAAGATGAAAATGGTCATCACAAGCGAATAATTTCAGCACTCTATACTTCAACTGGATTACCGTATAATTATTTGTCCAACGAAATTGGTGACCTCATAACCCATTGTTACTCAAAACATTACAATGATGTATGCACTTTAAGTACTTGCTTTGCAAGATTGTGGAAAAATCATTGTGTTGACCGTGATGAAACTTGGGAAGATTTTACAGAATAAACTGTTGACTTAATTATAAAAATCCCTATACTCTTAGTTATGAACCGAATTATTACTGCCATTGATAAGATTACCGAACAGATTAAAACCAAAAATCTTCCTCAAGATAAGTTGGAAAGTCTTAATCATCAACTAGATATGGATCTTGAAGAATATGTTTCTTACCAAAACTTGAAATCATTGGCATCAATGGATGGTAGTCTTACAACGGAAGAGGCATGTTCAGTGTATGCGTATTTGGGCAATACACCGGAACAGTTTAATAATCAACCACTTGCAGTTAAAGTGGTACTCACACAAATTTTTAAGGAATTGCTTGACCGTCATATTACTGCCAATCGAAAGTAGTTGACATTTTAGATAAAAGGATTATAATAATAACTAATGAATAAAGTATTTGATACGCTCTACAGCATTGATAGCACAGGCAAGATTCGCACTTGGAAAATGGAACAGCAAGGTAATAAATACCGCACAATTTCTGGAGTTAAAGATTCGGATAATCAAGTTACATCGTCTTGGACTGTTGTTGATGATGCTAAAAACTCCGATACAGTTACAGAACAAGCCACGAAGGAAGTTGAAGCCAAGTATAAAAAGAAGTTGAAAACTGATTATACTAAGACCATTGGTGATGTTTCTACTGCCTGTAAGTATGTTGAGCCTATGCTGGCTAAGAAATACAAGGATTATTCTGACAAGATTGATTTTACCAAGAGTAATTGGGGTATTCAAGTTAAGTTTAATGGCAATCGTTGTGTTGCTACTAAATATGGTTTGTTCACTCGCAAGGGTGAGAAGTATCTTGCCGTTCCTCATATCGAAAATGCTCTTAAACCATTCTTTGATAAACATCCTAATGCAGTTTTGGATGGTGAATTGTATAATTACGATTTGCGCCAAACATTAAATGAATTGTCCAAGTTAGTTCGGCGTACGGTCAATCTTACCGCAGAAGATTTGATTAAGAGTGAAAAGATGGTCAAATTTTATGTCTATGATGGTTATGGGTTTGCTGGATTAGACCAAGATGCCAAGTATAGTGTTCGTAAGGATTGGATTGGCACTAACATTTATAGTGTTTATAAATATATTGAATCGGTCAATACATATACAATCAAGAATGAAGATGAAATGTTTAGTTACTTCCAAACCTTTATTGGTGATAACGAAGAAGGTGCAATTCTCCGAGACTTGGATAGTGGGTATGAGAATAAGCGTAGTAAGAATCTGTTGAAACTCAAACCCGAAGATGATGATGAATGTAAGTTTATTGAGATTCACGATGGAACAGGAAATTGGGCTGGTGCCGCAACAACTGTTACTGTTGAATGGAAAGACAAAACATTTGATTGCACATTCAAGGGAACATACAAAGAACGAGCAGAAATCTTGAAGAATAAAATGGATTGGGAAGGAAACAATTATACCTTTCAGTATCTTGGATTGACTGGACTTGGTATTCCCAATAGTGGTCGGATTGATATTCACAACTGCGTTAAGACCGATAAATAAAGGAAAATAAAATGACACATACAGAACAAACACTAAAGAATCAAGTTGCATTACTTCGTCGAGTATTACAACGAACATTGAATTATCAGTTTATGGGATATGCTGCAAATTCATTGAAACTAGATATTGATGAAGTTCTTGAACGGACTAAACCAGAACCATCTATGATTTCACGCACACGATTGACTAATACTCGTGGTAATCATCACAAGCAATACATTGTTACCTTGTATGATAATAATAATGTGTTGTGTGAATGGGGTAAGATTAATGGCACCAAACAAAAACAATGGCATCGTAAAGCTGGAAGATTTTTTGCATCCGATAAGGTTTTGGAAAAAGAAGGCAAAGGCTACGATAGGGATTAATTAGAATCCCCTTGTCAAGTATAAATAGTAAAGATGACGATAAAAATGAAGAAAAAAATGAAAAATATTGACATCCTTGTAAATTGTGATATTATGCAATAATGGTTAAAATCGAAGGAATTATAAAGCTCACAAACGATGGCCTCCGAGTCAATCTTGATGAAGATTTCTCTCGGTATTATTTATGGTTAATTCACCGTTATTATTTTAATTGTATTAAGTTGGATAGACCAAAACACGGCACCCACCTATCTATCGTAACAAAGGCTCTACATAACAATTATTTTAATTCAGAATACCTATCTAAGTATCACAATATGCAAGTTGAATTGTTTTATAATCCCGAAGATTTAAAAACAGGAGGCAGAAACTTTACAAATTTTTGGTTTCCTATGGAGTTTGAGTTGGGAACTAAAATAAAGGAGGATTTAGGAATTGTTGAGTCAAACTTTTTAGGATTTCATGTAGTTGTTGGAAATGACAAAAATTATGTGGGATATAAATCAACTTATAAGAGTCGTCCATCTTGTTCGTAGATATGGACGATGATTAATAATGGATGATATAGTGCTTGTGCTCAAATTATATTTGTGCTTACAAGAATCTTATCAATACTGTTAGTGGTAAGTATTGTAAAATGGGTCGGCGTATTGGTGGTGGTATGCGTGCCGATGGTACGCGATGTGGAACTGGAAGTGCTTCAATGAAATATGCTACTCACTTCGATGTTTATGACCGAACACGTAATCCATAAAAGTAGTTGACAATTAAACCAAAATCGGTATAATCATAACACTATGAAATTAGCATCAATTGAAAAACTACATTCTATTCAACCACACCCTAACCCAGAAGTAGAGAAGTTAGAAGTGGGATTGGTTAAAGCTTGGCCCGTTGTCATTCCAAAGAATACCTATAGTGAAGGTGAATTAGTTGTATTTATTGTCATTGACAGTATCGTGCCGAATCGCCCAGAGTTTGCTTTCATGGAACGCCAGAAGTTCCGTGTGTGGAACGCTCGATTTAAGGGAAGCGCAAGCGCAGGACTTGTAATGCCATTGTCATTGGCCAATTCATTTCTTCAAAATGTTTCGGATGGTATTGCTGGTAGTCTTACAGAAGTCCATGATTGGGTGGAAGGTGAGGATGTCAGTGAGTTGATTGGTGTTACAAAATACGAACGACCATTTGACCCGACAATGGGTGGCAAGCAAAAGGGAAATTTCCCCACTGACTTAATCAGTATTACAGACCAAGAAAACGGATTATCGTATCCAGAAGTTTTCTCAGAACTAGAAGATGGAGAGGAATTATACATCACGCAGAAGGCAGATGGAAGTTCAACAACCTTTATCACACAAAATGGTAGTTTTAAGGCATGTTCAAGACGATTTGAAATGATGGAGAATGAAGGTTTTCCGTGGTTGGCCGCGAACAAATATGATTTGAAGAATAAAATGCTGGCATTGAATCGAAACCTTGCCATTCAGTGTGAAGCAGTTGGGAACAAATTGAATGGTAATCGTATGAAAATTAATGGTATTGAATTACGATTGTTTAGGGCAAAGAATTTGGATACTAATAAAATTTATGATTACATGGCATTAAAAGAATTGGCAAATCTTATTGGTATTCCAATGGTACAAGAAATTGATATAATTAAATATGATAAATCTATTCATACTATTGAATATTTTAGAAATTTAGCAGATAAACAAAAATGGCCCATAAACGAAGAGGCGGCAGAAGGAATCGTTGTTGCTTGTGTTATTCCAAAATATTCATCAACTCTTAGAACCACGTGGAGTATCAAATTTATTAATCAAAATTATTCACAAAATTAAGATAATAGTATCCATCCACTTGCTATTTTTCTTACACCCGCTACCACTTGATGAATGTTTCTATTATGAATAAATTAGAATCCAAGGCACCATACAATGAATATAGTACCAAGGGTATCAGTATTAAGCACAAGGGTGAATTGAATAAGATTGCTATTGATGCTGCGAAGTATTGTGTTCAATTTATGACATCATTTAATAACTTGACTTTTAATCGAAAAGGAATATAATAAAGACTATGAAAATTGAAATCACTAAAGACCATTGTAGCGTTGCGATTGTTCTATCACTAATTGCAGCATTTTTGTTCCTTGTTAATTTTGCTGGATATTGTGATGGTCAACGAACAGCAATAAAAAAATTACAATCCGAAGCAATTACCAATGGTGTTGCTTATTGGTCTGTGAATGCTACCAATGGCGAAACATCATTTGAATGGATTAAAAAGTAATTGCCTTTTTATAGAAAAGGAATATAATAAAGACTATGACATCAACTGTGTCCACAAATTCCAAACCAAAATGGATGGACAGAATACAATTTTTTTCCCTTTGATGGAAAGGTGGTATTGGAGAATTAATTATGGGCAAATCTTGGAAAGAAAATGTGTATAAGAAAAACTTTGGCAGTAAAAAAACCATTCCAAAAAATCGTGGGAAGTCCAATAAGGAATTGGAATTGCTTGAGAATGGTTGGTCAGAAGAAGATTTGGACACGAATTGCCGTGATAATGAAGTAGATGAATTCGGTGAACCACGACAATGACATTACAAGAAAAATTAGCTAAACTTGAACAAATGCAACAGGATTTGTTTGAGATTCAAGGAATGGATAGAGATACATTTATCTGGCGACCTGCTTATGATGCTAGAGGTGCCATTAGTCGAGTTAAACATGAAATCTTAATCGAACTTGGTATTAGGAAACGATAGTCCAACCACGAACACTTTGTTTTTTGTTATTTACTACTTCACTAATTAATCCACGATTAAATTTGTATTTTAGATAAAAATCATGTTGTGTGCAATGTTCGTGTAAATTAAGGTCTTTATTAAACCAATGGAGTATAGTTGGTTTAAATCTTGGATTGCCTGAATTTTTTCTTTCTTCGCTCCAT
>Ga0316230_1001390_pt1 | contig 25329 bp, 21 predicted proteins | sample TBH18025metaG_FD_206004 | JGI IMG/M metagenome (GOLD analysis project Ga0316230, IMG submission 206004) | Freshwater microbial communities from Trout Bog Lake, Wisconsin, USA - TBH18025 | ecosystem: Environmental > Aquatic > Freshwater > Lake > Hypolimnion/Profundal zone | place: USA: Wisconsin...
GGCAGCTGGGACCACCATTCGAGGGCGCTGGGCAGGGCGTCCTGGATGCGGACCCGGGCGCCGAGCTTTTCCCCCTGTTCCAGCAGGAGCTCCGAAGAGCGGGTGGCGGCCTCCAGGACCAGCGGCGAGAACTTCAGCTCCCGGGCCCCGGCCATGACCTCGCCCCAGGTCATGAGGGCCGCCGCCAGCCCGTCCCCGCCGGCCGCGGTGAGCAGCAGCGCCCGGGCCCGGTGCCACTCCAGCTGCAGCCAGCGCGAGCCGCCCGCTGCCACCGGCCCCCGGAGCTGCTCCAGGCGGATCCAGGCCGGCTCGGCGCTCGCCCCCTCCTGGGCCTCGGCCTGGATGCACCGGAGCCGCGCCAGCCGCTCCCGCCAGACCAGGCCGGCATGGGCCAGGCGGTTGGCCGCGGCCTGGTAGTGCCGGCGCGCGCCACTCCAGTCGTCCATGAACCCTGCGGCCTCGCCGTCGAGGAAGACCCGTTCGGCCAGTTCCACCGGTGTGGCCGCGGCGCCGCCGGCGACCCGCAAAAGCAGGATTTCGGCCTGCCCAGGTTCGCCCATGGCCGCCAGGTTCCGGGCCTGCCAGAGCCGGGTCCGGGCTGCCCGGGGCGCGTCCCCCAGCAGTTCGAACCGGCGCAGGGCGCTGCCCAGACAGGCCTTGGCCGGCCCCAGAAGCTGCTGGCAGCTCCTGAAGATGCCCAGCTTGAGCTGGCATTCGGCCACCAGGGCCTGGTCATCGATGGACCGGGCCAGCCGCAGGGCCTCCTGCATGCCGTCGAGGGCGGCTTCGGACTGACCCAGGCCCAGGCGGACCTGCCCCAGGGCATCCAGCGCCTGGGCCAGCAGCCGCCGGTCGCCGTCGTGCTCGGCCAGGCGCCGGACCGCTTCGAGGATGGCCAGCGCGGCCTCGAATTCCGCCCCCTCGCCCTGGGCCCGCCCCAGGGCCAGCAGCAGCTCGGCCTGGTCGCCGCGGCCCGCCCCGGCGCCTTTCCGGGCCAGCAGTTCCAGGCCGGAGCGCAGGGTCGCCATGGCCGGGTCCCGCTCGCCACGGCACAGCTGGAGCCGGCCCAGGGCCAGGCACAGGCGGGGCTGCTCGGGATGGAACGGATGGTCCGCCAGCAGGGCCGAGGCCCGCTGGAACGACAGCTCCGACGCCTCCAGGCGGCGCAGTCGGAGCTCCAGCTCACCCTGCTTCCGGTGCAGCCGGGCGGCCTCCTCCTCCGGCGCGTCACCGCCCAGGGTGCCGATCGCCCGCGCCAGGGCCTCCAGGGCGGCTGCCACGGGGGTGCGCGCCCCCGGGCCCACCATGCCCAGCCCATCCCCGGCCGTCGCCCGGCCCCAGGCGTCGGCCTGGAACTCCCACAGCCTGGCTTCCTGGAACCGGTCCGGCCCCAGGGCGAGCGCCTCCCGCACGATGCCCTCCGCCTGGAGCGGGCCGGTCCGCTCCTGCTCCACCCCTTCGAGCACCTTGGCCAGGGCCGCTTCCCGCTCCAGGGCGAAGGCCTGCAGCCGCACCGCCAGCAGCGGCCGGCCGCCCTGGTCCTCCATGGCCTTCAGCAGCACCTGGGCGCTGGCGCGGATCTCCCGCGCGCTCATCCGGGCGAGGGCCAGGTCCCGCTCCGCCGGCCCTTTGATGCGCGCCGTGCCGTCCGCGACCAGGATGAGCTTGGCGCCGGCGGCGGGATGGAGCGCCTCTTCCAGCGCGTCGCCGTCCAGCCGCAGGGCCCGGCCCAGGGTGCCGAACCCGAGCGGCTTGTCCGCCAGGGCCAGATGGTTCACCGCGTCCCGGGAGGCGGGCCGGAGCCGCCGCAGCCGGCCGGCCAGGATGCCCGCCATGAGGTCGGACCGGAGCTCCAGGTCGGGACCTCCGTCCGGGGCGCAGCCCCAGCGTCCGCCCCGGCGCAGGATGCTGCCCGCGGCCTGGGCCAGCTCCAGGGTCTTCTGCAGCAGCCCGGGATTGCCGAGGCTGGCCGAGCGCAGCCGGGCCTGGAATCCGGCCGGCAGGTCGTGGGGCCCCAGGAGGTCCTCCAGCACCTGCTGGATCCCGTCGTCCTCGAGCCGCTCCAGCAGGACCGTGGCGCTGGCCGGATCGCGCGCCAGGGCGGCAAAGCAGGCCTTCCCCTCCGGACCCAGGCCCGGGTCCCGGGCCGACAGCAGCCATGGCAGGCCGGCGCCCGCGACCAGTTCCCGCAGCAGCCCGGGGACCTCCGGGCCGGCCCGCTCCAGGCTCCGGATCAGCACCAGCCTGGGGTGCCGCGCCTGGGCGAAGGCCATGGCCTCCAGGGCGGCGGCGAGTTCCTTCGGCTCCGGCGCCAGCGCGCGGGAGCGGCGTCCACCGCGCAGGAAGGCGAAGCTGGCCAGGCGCCCGGACAGGGCCCGTGCCACCCCGGGCAGCTGCGCGTACAACTCGGGCTCCAGACCGCCGAGCAGTTCGGCCAGCACCCGCTCCAGCAGGCCCCCGGCCCCTTCACCGGGAAAGCTGTCCAGGTTGGCCACCCAGATCCCTTCGGTTTCGGCGGCGGCCCCGGCCCAATCGCACAGCCGGTCGTGGCCCAGGCCCTCCTCGCCCTGGAGCAGCACCACCCGCTCCATGGGAATGGCCGCGCCGAAGCCGAGCATCAGCGACTTCAGGTAGGTCAGTTCGCGCATCCTGCCGCGCAGCGGCAGCCGGGAGCTGTCCGCGAAATCCGGCGGCTCGTCCCAGGGGCGCTCGCCGCCCCCCGCGCCCATCGGGGCCTGCAGCGGGTCGAGCCGAGCCAGCAGCGCGTCCCGGTCCTGGCCTGGCGCGCCCAGGATGCGCGGGGCGAGCACCCGGCCCGGCGCGATCCCGACCACGTCGGGGAGCAGCAGCCGGGGCGCCCTGGAGCCCTCCAGCGCTTCCTGGAGCCGGGCCTTGAGCGCGAGCCGGCCGGCCCGGTCCGCCTGGGCCCACAGGCGCATCAGCGGAGTGCCGCCCAGCTCCTGGAGGCACCAGGCCCGGCCCTTGTCGAAGCCCAGGTGGCAGGCGCCCGGATCCAGGGATTCGGCCCGGGAGAAGCGCTGGAGGAATTCCTCCCTGATCGTGTCCAGCAGCATGGCCGGAGGGCAGGGCTCCCACAGCTGCAGCAGGTTGCGCGGGCCTTCACCGTCCCTGCGCACCACCGCCCAGACGCAGCCCGGCCCGGGCAGCGGCGGCGCCACCGGAACATACCGGTGCGGCCCCAGGCGCCAGCCCTGGTCCATCACGCCATCACCGCCGGAAGGCGGGACCGGTCCGCTCGCCCATCTGGGATCATGCGGGGATTCTACCAGAGGGCCGGGGCAAGCCGGTGATCCGGCATACACCCCGGCACCGCTCCGCCGGGATGTCGCGGTGCGTTGACATTGGGTGGAATTTTTATGGCCTTATGAGGGTACATGTCGGATTATGATTTTCAATGACTAGTGGACAGTGGAGATCTTGAATGCACCCATATGATCGAGCCGCTCGCCTTTTGTTGCCTGCGGGCGCGTTGGCGGTGCTTGGGACGGTCCTGGCCGTGGGCTGGTTCGTCCAGCCCGGGCGGTTCACGCGCGGCTTCGCGCCTACCCAGCCGATCCCGTTCTCCCACCGGCTGCACGCGGGCCAGCTCCAGGTGCCATGCCTCTACTGCCATTCCGGCGCCTCCAGGTCCCGGATCGCCGGGATCCCCGCCGTTGAGACCTGCATGAACTGCCACCGGGTCACCCGGGTCGACAGCCCGGCGATCGTCCGTCTCACCGCGCTCTACAAGACCGGCGCGCCTCTGGTCTGGCGCCGGGTGCACCACCTGCCCCAGCACGTGTTCTTCGATCACCGTCCCCATGTGAACGCCGGCGTGGCCTGCCAGACCTGCCACGGCCAGGTGCAGAACATGGAGGTCATTTCCCAGCACATGTCCATGCGCATGAGCAACTGCCTGGGCTGCCACCGGGATCCCCATGCCGCGCTGCCCGCGGACACGTCCATCCGGACGGCCCCCGAGAATTGCGGCGCATGTCACCGATAGAACGAGGGCCGATCAGCATGTCAGAACGAACGACCGGAGAAGCATCGGACAGCACGGGCCGCGGCGGTTTCGTCAAGGGCCTGGCCGTGCTCGCCGCCACCCTCAGCTTCGCCTGGCTGAACCTGCCGGCCCTGTTCCGGCCGGCCAGCCCCGCGGGCCGCCCCTCCATCAAACCCCCCAGCCGATCGGTGAAGCGCCGTGGATGACACCTCTCGAACCCCATCGGAATCCGCGCCCGAGCGCCCCTGGCGTTCGCTGGAGGAGCGCGGGGAGACCGGCCCGGCCCGGGCCGCGGCGGCGCGCGAGTTCGCCCCCGGCGCCAGCGAGCCGCCCACCGGGCTGTCGCGCCGGCAGTTCCTGGAACTGGCCGGCGCCACCACCGTCCTGGCCTCGACCGTCGCCTGCGGCCACAACGACCGCGGCGGCATCGTCCCCTACACCCGGCGGCCGCCCGAAGTGGTGCCCGGCGTGGCCAATTTCTACGCCTCCACCTTCCAGGAGGGCGCGCGCGCCTACAGCGTCCTGGTGAAGACCAGGGAGGGGCGGCCGATCCACATCACCGGCAACGACGAGCATCCGGTGCTCAAGGGCAAGACCTCTCCCCGCGCCGTGGCCGACGTGCTGCGCCTCTACGACCCGGACCGCCTGCGCGGGCCCAGGGTCGATGGCCGCCCGGCAGCCTGGGACGCGGCCCTGGGCAAGGTCGTGCCCGCCCTGGCCGCGGCCAGGGCCTCGGGCGCCAGGGTCCTCCTGCTCACCGGGGCGCTGGAATCGCCCACCCGCAAGGCCCTGGTGGCCGACCTGGGGCGCGCCCTGCCCGGGCTCAGGCACCTGGCCTGGGAGCCCGCGTCGGCGGCCGGTCCGGAGGCCGCGGCGGCCGCCTTCGGCGCGTCCGTCAGCCTGGTGCCCAAGGTGCACAAGGCCAAGGTGATCCTGTCGTTCGGCGCCGATTTCCTGAACGGCGACGACCCCGCGGCCATCGAGGCGTTCGCGGCCGGGCGCCGGCTGCGCGGCCCGGGCGGCGCCATGAACCGCCTGTGGGTCGTGGAAGGGTCCATGACCCTCACCGGCGCCAAGGCCGACCACCGCTTCCCGCTGCGTCCTTCCCGCGCCGCGCTGGCGGCCTTCGCCCTGGCCAGGGACCTGCGCGACAAGCACGGCCTGCCCCTGCCGGACGGCGTGGACCTGGCGGGCGCCGACGCCTCGCCCAAGGACCTGGGCATCGAGCCAAAGGCCTGGGCGGCGCTGCTGGCCGACCTCAAGGGCGCGGGGCGGGAAGCCCTCGTCCTGTGCGGCGACGGCATGCCCGCCGAAGCCCACCAGGCCGTGCATCTGCTGAACGCCATGCTGCGGACCGAGACCCTGGACATCCGCCCGGCGGAGCCCCTGGCCGGGCCCCTGGACCTGGAGCGCGAGGTCCAGGCCATGGCCGCCGGCAGCTATGCCGCCGTGCTCCTGTGGGGCGTCAACCCCGCCTACGCCGGCTCCAAGCCGGAAGCCTGGGCCGCGGCCCTGGCCAAGGTGCCGCTGCGCGTCTGGATCGGGCTGCAGGAGGACGAATCCGCGGCCCAGTGCCAGGTACTGCTGCCCGAACACCACTGGCTGGAGGCCTGGGGCGACCACGACGGCGGCGTAGGCCTGCTCACCCTGCAGCAGCCGGCGGTCGGGGCGCTCTACGACACCCGCCAGGGCGAGGACGTGCTGCTCGGCCTGTTGCGCGGGCTGGCCATCCCCGTCCCCGAGGACTACCACGCCTACCTCAGGGCGCGCTGGCAGCGGGAGGTCCAACCCTCCGGAAACATCATGCCCTTCGACCGCTACTTCGAGGCGGCGCTGCATGACGGCGTCGTCCCGGTGGCCGCCCGGCCCGGCGGCGCCCCCTCCCTGAAGAGCGGCCCGGTGAACGCCGCGGCCCGGCGCGCCGGCGCGGCGGGGCCCGGCGACTACGAGCTGGTCCTCTTCCCCGGAGCCGGGGTGCACGACGGCCGGTACGGCAACAACGCCTGGCTCCAGGAATGCCCGGACCCGGTCACCAAGAGCACCTGGGGCAACCCGCTGAGCGTATCGGTGACCGACGCCGCGCGCCTGGAGCTCAAGGACGGCGATCTGGTGACGCTCACCGTGGCGGCCGCCACCCTGGTGATGCCGGTCATGGTGCAGCCGGGCCAGGCGGCCGGCGTGCTGGCCCTGGCCCTGGGCTACGGCCGCACCGTGGGCCAGGTGGCCGGGGGCATCGGCCTGAACGCCTATCCGCTCCGGGACCCGGCCTCGCCCGGCCTGCGGCTGGGCGTGCGCCTGGCCAAGACCCGCGGCCACCGCGAGCTGCCCGTCACCCAGAGCCACGCCCGGATCGAGGGGCAGGAGATCGTGCACTCGTTCTCCCTGGCGGAATACGCCAAGGAGGCCGCGCGCCGCAAGCCCCGCGGCAACCCCGAAAGCCTGTACCAGGACCAGGCCTTCCCCGGGCACAAATGGGGCATGACCATCGACCTCAGCGCCTGCGTCGGCTGCACCGCCTGCATCCTGGCCTGCCAGTCGGAGAACAACGTGCCGGTGGTGGGTCCCGAGCAGGTGGCCAAGGGCCGGGAAATGCACTGGATCCGGGTCGACCGCTACTACCTGGGCCGGCCGGAAAACCCGCGGGTGGTGCAGCAGCCCATGCTCTGCCAGCACTGCGACGACGCGCCCTGCGAGAACGTCTGCCCGGTGAACGCCACCAACCACAGCCCCGAAGGCCTCAACCAGATGGCCTACAACCGCTGCGTGGGCACCCGCTACTGCGCCAACAACTGCCCTTATAAGGTGCGCCGGTTCAACTTCCTGGAGTACACCGCCCACCGGAAAGAGCCGGAATCCCTGGTCTACAACCCCGAAGTCACGGTCCGGCCCCGGGGCGTGATGGAGAAGTGCTCCTTCTGCATCCAGCGCATCCAGGACGGCAAGGTGCGCGCCAAGCTGGAGCGCCGGCCCCTGCGGGACGGCGAGATCGTTCCCGCCTGCGCCGCCGCCTGCCCGGCCCAGGCCATCGTGTTCGGCGATCTCAAGGATCCCAAGAGCCTGGTCGCGCGGCTCTCGGACAGCGACCGCGGCTACAAGGTGCTGGAGGAACTCGGCGCCCGGCCGGCCATCACCTACCTGGCCAACCTGATGAATCCCGCGATCGAAGGGGAGGACCATGAATCCTGAGCCCACCCCCTTCCCGGTCGAACTGCCCGAGGTCCTGCGCGCGCCGGCCATGACCGTGGGCAAGGTCACCCCCGGCAGCCTGGACGACCAGGTCCTGCGCTTCCCGGCCCAGGGCCCGCCTCTCAAATGGTACGTGGCCATCGCCTGCACCAGCGCGGTGGCGACCCTGGGCATGGCCCTGATCGGCTACACCTTCTACATGGGCATCGGCGCCTGGGGCAACACCAGCCCGGTGTTCTGGGCGTTCGACATCATCAACTTCGTCTTCTGGGTGGGCATCGGCCACGCCGGAACCCTGATCTCCGCCATCCTCTTCCTGCTGCGCAAGCGCTGGCGCAACGCCATCGCCCGGTTCGCCGAGGCCATGACCATCTTCGCCGTGATGTGCGCCGGCATCTTCCCGCTCATCCATGTGGGCCGGCCCTGGGTGGCCTTCTGGCTGCTGCCCTATCCCAACCAGCGCGGGCTCTGGACCAACTTCCGCTCGCCCCTGCTCTGGGACGTGTTCGCAGTCAGCACCTATTTCTCGGTGTCGCTGATGTTCTGGTACCTGGGCCTGATCCCCGACCTGGCCTCCCTGCGCGACCGGACCGACAGCCGGATCCGCAAGCCCATCTATGCCATCCTCAGCCTCGGCTGGCGCGGCGCCGCGAACCACTGGCGGCACTTCGACAAGGCCTACATCCTGCTGGCCGGCCTGGCCACGGGCCTGGTGCTTTCGGTGCACAGCGTGGTCTCCTTCGACTTCGCCACGTCGATCGTCCCGGGCTGGCACATGACCATCTTCCCGCCCTACTTCGTGGTGGGCGCCGTCTTCGCCGGGTTCGCCATGGTCCTGGTGGTGCTCATCGTGGTGCGCGAGACCATGGACCTGAAGAACCTCATCACCGACTTCCATCTGGAGGTGATGTGCAAGGTCATCCTCGGCATGAGCTGCCTGATGGGCTACGCCTACGTCGTGGAGGGCTTCACCGCCTGGTACAGCATGAATGCCTTCCTCCACCATACGTTCATGAACTACATCACCGGCACCTACGGCTGGGCGGGCTGGCTCACCATCACCTGCAACGTGCTGCTGCCGCAGCTCCTGTGGTTCCGGAAGTGCCGCCGGAGCTACCCCTGGATGTTCCTCGTGGCCACCGCCGTGACCGTGGGCATGTGGTTCGAACGCTTCGTCATCATCGTCATCTCCCTGCACCAGGACTACCTGCCTTCGGCATGGCGGATCTACAAGCCGACCTTGACCGACTACGGGATCCTGCTGGGCTCTTTCGGCATCTTCTTCACGCTGGTGCTCCTGTTCGCGCGGGTCCTGCCGGTGATCGCCACGTCCGAAATGAAGGCCGACCTGCCCGGCGCGCAGCCCCGGCATGGAGCGCACCATGAATGAAACCTTCGCCGTCCTGGGCCTGTTCGACAGCGCCGATGCGCTGATGGAGGCGGTCCCCAAGGTCAGGGCGCTGAACCTGGGCCGGCTGGAGGCCTACACCCCCTACCCGGTGCATGGCCTGGACCGGGCGCTGGACCAGCGCCGCTCGCCGCTGGCCGGCATGGTGATGATCATGGGCATCCTGGGCGCGCTGACCGCGCTGCTGTTCCAGTACTGGATCAGCGCCGTGGACTACCCCATCGTCACCGGCGGCAAGGCGCCCTCCTCCTGGCAGGCCTTCGTGCCCATCATGTTCGAGGTCATGGTCCTGTTCGCCACCTTCACCGCCGGCCTGGGCATGCTCCTGCTGCTGAACCGGCTGCCCTACTTCGGCCATCCGGTGCTCCAGGCCAAGGCCATCCGGGGCATCACCCGGGACCGCTTCGCCCTGTCGGTGGAGGCGGAGGAGACCTTCGACCCGGCCGCCGCCCGGGCCGCCCTGGAGGCGGCCGGCGCCCGGGACATCGAGCTCCTGCCGGCGCCCGCCCGGGGCCCTTGGCTCACCGCCGACTTCATCCAGAAGTCCCTGGCCGGGATCGCCGTCGCCTGCCTGGTCTCCGGCCTGGTCATGTTTGCCGCCGTCAAGCTCGTCCCCATCCTGCCCCCCATGTCGCACATGTCCGACCAGCCGCGGCTCGATCCCCAGGCGGAGAGCGCCTTCTTCAAGGACGGCCGGGGCATGCGCCCGCCGGTGGCGGGCACCGTCGCCCGGGGCTTCATGCCCCCCGGCGTCGCCAGCGAAGATGAAGCCGCCCGGCTGGTGAACCCGCTGCCGCGCACCCCGGCCGTGCTGGCCCACGGCCAGGCTGAATACCGGATCCGCTGCGCGGTCTGCCATGGCGCCCTGGGCAATGGCATCTCCACCCTGGGCGCGGCCTATGGCGCCAAGCCGGCCAACCTGCAGGCGCCCAATTTCCTGGCCTATTCGGACGGCAGAATCTACGGCGCCATCGTCCTGGGCAAGAACGCCATGCCCTCCTACGCCGCCGACCTGCCGGAGGACGCGCGCTGGGCGGTGGTCCATTACGTGCGCGCGCTGCAGCGCGCCCAGAACGCCAAAGACGAGGACCTGAAATGAGCGCCGACCGAACCGCCAAGTTGCTCTGGAGCGCCACGGCCCTGGGCGGCGCCACCGCGGGGGCCTCGTATTTCGTCACCGGCGGCCCGAGGTTCTGGGCCAACTGGGTGGTGTGGTTCCTGTTCCTCCTGACCCTGGCGCTCGGGGCGCTGTTCCTGGTGGCCCTGGAGCACCTGGTCTCGGCCCGCTGGAGCGTGCCCCTGCGGCGCATCCCGGAGCGCCTGGCCTCCCTGCTGATCCCCCTCTGCGCGGTGGCCCTGATCGGCCTGGGCTCGCTCCAGGCGCTGTTCCCCGGCGCCCGTCCCGAAGCCGCCGGCGACCCGGCCCTGGCCGGCAAGGCGTTCTGGCTCGGCGTGCCCTTCTTCTCCGCCCGGGTGGCGCTGTGCGCCGCGCTCGGCCTGGTGCCGCTGTTCGTGCTGCTGCGCGGCTCCCTGCGCCAGGACCGGAACCCGGACCCGAAATTCACCATCCGGGCCCGCCGGTTCGCCCCGGTCTGCATGGCCATCTTCGCCCTCCTGGTGACCCAGGCGGCCTTCGACTGGATCGGCGGCCTGACCCCGGCGTGGTACAGCGACGTCATCGGCGTCTACCTGTTCGCCGGCGCGTTCATGGCCGGCCTGGCGGCGACCGCCCTGGCGGTGCTGTACCTGAAGGGCAAGGACCGGCTCCAGGCCGTCCGCTTCGACCATGTCTTCAACATCGGCGCCTTCCTGTTCGCCTTTACCGTCTTCTGGGCCTACATCGCCTTCGCCCAGTACATGCTCATGTGGTACGGCAACCTGCCGGATGAGGTGATCTGGTTCCAGGCCCACACCGGCGGCGCCTGGCTCGGCGTGGTGGCCCTCCTGGCCCTGTTGCACTTCTTCGTGCCGTTCTTCGCCCTGGTGCCCCGGGACGTCAAGGGGGACCCCAAGCGCCTGCGCTGGGTGGCCCTGGTCGTGCTCGCCGCCCACTGGGTGGACCTCTACTGGCTGGTGTTCCCGGCCCTGGGCGCCCCCGTGTTCTCCTGGCCCGAACTGGGCTTCGCCCTGTTCTTCACTTGCGGGTCGCTGCTCTGGGTGCGGGGCGCCATGGAGCGGGGCGAGGACATGCCGGTCGGCGACCCCTTCCTCAAGGAAGGTCTGGAGTTCAGGTTATGATCGAGCGCTACGTCAGTCCCACCGAGCTCAAGCGCCTGCTTTCGGCGCTGCTGGTCGTGGCCCTGTTCATCGCCCTGCTGGCGGTGCTGGCCTTCCTGGTGCTGCCCGGCCTGCGCAACGCCAACGCGCCCGACCCCGGGGTGGGCCCGGCCGCCGCCGGCGGCGGCACCGGCTGGCTCGACACCACCGACTACCCGCCCGAACGGGGCCGGACGGTGCCGCCCATCGATCCCGCCACGGTGATGACGCCCAACCCGGCGCTGCTCGCCCGGGGCCAGGTCCTGTTCACCCAGAACTGCGTCTCCTGCCACGGCCCCAAGGGCGAAGGCAACGGCGCGGCCGGCGGCGCGCTCAAGCCGCCGCCGCGCAATTTCACCCAGCAGGCCGGCTGGAAGGTCGGCTACCGGGTCGACGCAATCTTCAAGACCCTGGAGGAAGGCATCAAGGGCAGTTCCATGGTGTCCTACGCCTACCTGTCCAAGAAGGACCGCATGGCCCTGGTGCACTACATCCGCTCCCTGGGCAGCTTCGACCACGGCCCCGAGGATCCCAAGGCCCTGGCTGAAGTGGCCGAGCGTTTCCGGAGCGCCGGGGAGGTCATCCCCAACCGGATCCCGGTGGCCATGGCCATGGCCAAGCTGGAAGGCGAATTCACCGCTCCCGCCGGGTTCAATGCCGCCTCCGACCCCGTCCTGCGCGCGGCCGTGGCCGATCCGGCGCGCGCCGCCCAGACCCTCGCGGCGCTCCCGGGCTGGCGCGCCAGCGACCAGGTCCTGGCCCAGGGCGCCGCCTGGGGCGCTCCCGCAAACGGTTTCAACCCCGGCGTCGCGCTCTATGCCCCAGCCCAATGGCAGGAGCTGCGCAGCGCCCTGAACCGCGAACTCAAGGAGGCAAGATGAAATTCCCGATCCTGGCATGCGCCCTGGCCCTGCTGACCGGCCTCGCCGTTCCGGCCCAGGCTCCCGCGGCGCCGGCGGCCGATGTGGGCATCGACCAGAAACTGGGCGCCCAGGTGCCGCTGGACCTGGTCCTGAACGACGAGAACGGCAAGCCGGTGCCGCTGCGCTCGCTGATCGACAAGCCCACGGTGCTGACCCTCAACTATTTCAGCTGCGCCGGCATCTGCACCCCGCTGCTGAACGGGGTGGTGGACGTGGTGAACCAGGTCAAGGCCCAGCCTGGCCAGGATTTCCAGGTGATCACGGTGAGCTTCGACCCCAAGGACACCCCGGAGATCGCCCTGCAGAAGCAGACCAACTACCTCCAGCAGATCAAGCGCCCCATCGCCCCCTCCGCCTGGCGCTTCCTGACCGGGTCCTCCGCCGCCACCAAGGCCCTGTGCGACGCCGTGGGCTTCAAGTTCAAGGCCCAGGGCGACAGTTTCATCCATGCCGGGGCGATCATGCTCCTGTCGCCCAGCGGCAAGCTGACCCGCTACATCTACGGGGTGAGCTTCCAGCCGGCCGATCTGCAGATGGCCGTGGTCGAGGCCGCCCGCGGCGAAACCAGGCCGACCATCAACCAGTGGCTGCAGTTCTGCTTCAGCTATGACCCCGAAGGCCGGGGCTACGTGTTCAGCGTCACCCGGGTGGCCGCCACGGTCACCCTGCTGCTGGCCGCCGGGTTCGTGACCCTGCTGATATTCAAGCACAAGCGCGGGGTGCGCGCATGAGCGCGCCCCTTTCCATCCACCCGGAGCACGTCGCCAGCTACCTGGACGACGAAGGGCCGCGCAAGGGCATCCTGGGCTGGATCACCTCCACCGACCACAAGCGCATCGGCCTCCTGTACCTGTATTCCACCGTGACCTTCTTCGCGGTCGGGGCCCTCATCGGCGTCGTCATGCGCCTGGTGCAGCTGGCGCCGTTCCATCACCTGGTCAGCGCCCAGACCTACAACGCCCTGTTCACCTTCCACGGCGTCCTGATGATCTTCCTGTTCGTGATCCCGGGCCTGCCCCCGGTGTTCGGCAACTTCATGCTGCCCCTGATGATCGGGGCGCGCGACGTGGCCTTCCCGCGGCTGAACCTGTATTCCTGGTATTTCTTCATGGCCGGCGCCATCATCGCGCTGCTGTCGCTGGTCACCGGCGGCGGCCCGGCCGACACCGGCTGGACCTTCTACGTGCCCTTCAGCCTCAAGACCGGCACCAACGTCACCATGGCGGTGTTCGGCGCCTTCATCCTGGGCTTCTCCAGCATGCTCACCGGCATCAACTTCATCACCACCATCCACCGGATGCGGGCCCCCGGCATGACCTGGCTGCGCATGCCCCTGTTCCCCTGGGCGCTCTACGCCACCGGCTGGATCCAGGTCCTGGCCACCCCCATCCTGGCCATCACGCTGGTGCTGGTGATGCTCGAGCGGATCGTCGGCATCGGCATCTTCGACCCCGCCAAGGGCGGCGATCCGCTGCTCTACCAGCATCTGTTCTGGATCTACTCGCACCCCGCGGTGTACATCATGATCATTCCGGCCATGGGCGCCATCACCGAGATCCTGCCCACCTTCGCCCGGCGCACCATTTTCGGCTACAAGGCCATCGCCTTCTCCAGCATGGCCATCGCCGCGGTGGGCTCCCTGGTCTGGGCCCATCACATGTTCACCTCGGGCATGAGCCCGTTCGCCAACATGCTGTTCTCCCTGCTGACCATGGTGGTCGCCGTGCCCAGCGCGATCAAGGTGTTCAACTGGACGGCCACGCTGTACAAGGGCTCCATCAATTTCCAGCCGCCCCTGCTGTACGCCCTCACCTTCATCTTCCTGTTCTCCATCGGCGGGCTCACCGGGGTGATGCAGGGCGCCCTGGCGGTGAACGTGCATGTCCATGACACCTACTTCATCGTCGGCCACTTCCACTACGTCATGTTCGGCGGCACCGGCTTCGGCTTCTTCGCCGCGCTGCTCTACTGGTTCCCCAAGATGTTCGGCCGGATGTATTCCAAGCGGGCGGCCTACATAGCCTGGTTCCCCATGTTCATCGGCTTCAACATGCTCTACTTCTCCATGCTGGTCCTGGGGCTCCAGGGCATGCCGCGGCGCTACTACAACCATCTGCCCATGTTCGACACCGGGCATCTGGTGGCCACGGTCGGCTCCTGGATCCTGGTCCTGGGCCTGATCATCTTCTTCGCCAATCTCGTGGTGGCCTGGATCCGGGGCGCCAAGGCCGGACCCAACCCCTGGGGCGGCGTGACCCTGGAATGGACCACGGCGTCGCCGCCGCCGGTCGAGAATTTCGCGGTCATCCCCACCATCACCGAAGCGGCGTACACCTTCCACCCGGAGAGCGGAGCATGAGCGAGGCCGGAACGATCCACGCCGAGGAGCACCACGACTATTTTGGCGCGAAGCTGGGCATGTGGCTTTTCCTGCTCACGGAAATCCTGCTCTTTTCCGGCCTGTTCATCGCCTACTCCTACATGCGGGCGCGCTACCCGGTGGATTTCCACCACGCCGGCGGGGAACTGAACGCCGTCATCGGGGTGGCCAACACCTTCATCCTGCTCACCAGCAGCCTCACCATGGCCCTGGCCATCGTCGCCATCCAGCGCGGCGAGCGGGGCAGGTCGCTGCTCTGCCTGGGCATCACCATGTTCCTGGGGCTGGTGTTTCTGGTGGACAAGGCGATCGAATGGACCGCCGAGTTCCGGCACGGCAACTACCCCGGCGCCCATCACCTGGCAGGCCAGCCGCCGGGTGAGCAGGTCTTTTTCGGGCTCTACTTCACCATGACCGGGCTGCACGGCGTGCACGTGATCGGCGGTCTGCTGGTCCTGGCCATCATGACGGTGCTGGTGGCCCGGGGGCAGATCGACCGGGACCGGTTCATCCTGCTGGAGAACACCGGGCTCTACTGGCACCTGGTGGACGTGATCTGGATCTTCCTGCTGCCCTTGTTCTACCTGGCGGCCTGACAATGGGAGAAAGCGCAATGAGCGAACCCCACATGGAACTGGAAGCCCATGACCACCCCGGCTACGGCGTATTCTTCATCGTCTGGGGGGTGCTGCTCGTCCTCACCACCCTGCTGGTGCTGCTCAGCCGGAGCGGACAGGACGCGGCGGTCTGGGGCCTGATGATCATCACCCCGCTGAAGGCCGCCCTGGTGTTCTACTTCTTCATGCACCTGCGCTACGAGGGACTGCTGCTCAAGGGTGTCGTGACGGTGGCGCTGGGCACGCTGCTGATCTTTTTCGCCCTCCTTTTCTCCGACGTCGCGTTTCGCTGAGGACCAACCATGGGATGGATGACACAGGCATCAACCGGAGCCCATCGGGCCGACGTGATATTCCTATATATCTTGGCCCTGTCGGTGTTCCTGCTGTTCGGCATCACCGCCTCGATGATCTACTTCGTGATCCGCTACAGCCGGAAGCGCAACCCCACGGCGTCCCAGATCCACGGCAGCACCTGGCTGGAAGTGACCTGGACCCTTGTGCCGCTGGCGGTCTTCATCGGCATCTTCTACTTCGGCTGGACCAACTACGAGTACATGAGCAACGCCCCGGCCGACTCCATGCTGGTGAAGGTCACCGGCCGGCAATGGACCTGGTCCTTCGAGTATCCCAACCAGAAGCAGACCCAGGTGCTCTACGCCTCGCTCGAGCGGCCCATGAAGCTCGAGGTGCGCAGCCTCGACGTCATCCACGGCTTCTTCATCCCCGCCTTCCGCCTGAAGATCGACGCCCTGCCGGGACGGGTCAACACCGCCTGGTTCAAGCCGACCCTGACCGGCGCCTACGACATCGAGTGCACCGTGATCTGCGGCGTTGATCACTCCTCCATGCTGAGCAAGGTGGTGGTGGTTCCCGAGGCGGAGTTCCGCCGCTGGTACTTCGGCGACGAGAACGCCCCGCCGCCGAAAGCGGACGCGCCCAGCGCCCGGGTGAATCCGGTGGAGCCGCCGGCGCTGGCGGCCCTGAAGCGCCACACCTGCCTGCAGTGCCATTCCACCGACGGCGCCGTCATGGTCGGCCCGACCTTCCGCGGCCTGTTCGGCCAGACGGTGGAAGTCATCGCGGACGGCAAGCCAAAACAGGTGCTGGCGGACGAGGCCCACCTGCGCCAGAGCATCCGCAATCCCCGCGCCCAGCGGCTGAAGGGCTATCCTGACGTCATGCCCGCCATCGACCTCGCACCCGCGGAACTGGACGAGATCGTCACCTACATCAAGTCGCTGAAATGACCAACGCGTCCCCATCCCCGGTCCGTTCTCCGGCCGTGCCCTCCTGGCATGACTTCAACCAGCTGACCAAGACCTCCATCTCCGCCGCCTCGACCTTCACCGCGGCCGCCGGCTACCTGGCGGCGCTGCGCGGCTTCCAGTGGGGCCTGCTGACCGCGCTGCTGGGCATCCTGCTGCTGGCCATGGGCTCCTGCGCCCTGAACGAGCTGCAGGAGCTCAAGCACGACGCCCGGATGGAGCGCACCCGCAACCGGCCCCTGCCCTCGGGCCGGGTCTCCCCCCTGGGCGGCCTGCTGCTCGGCGGCGGGCTCTCCGCCGCCGGCTTCGCCCTGCTGCTCTGGCGCCACGGCTGGCCTTCGGCCCTGCTGGGCCTGCTGGCCCTGGTCTGGTACAACGGCGTCTACACCCCGCTCAAGCGGGTGACGGCCTTCGCGATCATCCCCGGAGCCCTGATCGGCGCCATCCCCCCGGCCATCGGCTGGGCCGCGGCCGGCGGCGCCCTGCGCTCGCCGGCGATGCTCTCGCTGTGCCTGCTGTTCTTCCTCTGGCAGGTCCCGCATTTCTGGATGCTGATGCTCATCCATGACCAGGACTATGGCCGGGCGGAATTCCCCACCCTCTCCCGGCACTTCCGCGCCGACCAGAGCGGCCGCCTGAGCTTCACCTGGATGGCGGCGACCGCCTTTTCCTGCGCGTTCCTGCCGGTGTTCGGCGCGGTGTTCTCGTTCCCGGTCATGATCATCCTCGGCGTCGCCTCGCTCTGGCTGCTCTGGCAGGCCACCGCCCTGCTCCATGAGCAGCTGGACCGCGCCGTGTTCCGGCGCACCTTCTGGAGCATCAACCTGTTCGCCCTGGTCATGATCCTGGCCGTCATCGCCGATCCCTTCCTGCCCGCGCCGACCGCCAGGATCTCGGCCATCGCCCAGGGCCACAGGTGATTCGAGTGTCCCGGGATGCCCGCCCCGGCTCTGAGCGGACCGCCCCGGTCATGCTGGTCATTTATCTGGTCATCCTGGTTTGGGCGCTGCTGTCGTGGATCCGCTGACAGGTACCAGGGGGTGGTTGCGGAATGCTGACAAAATGCTTACATTCATCCCAGGAGTGTGGCATGCGAACGATGACCCTGAGGGATTTTCAGCAGCGCGGAGCCGCCAGCCTTCCGCCTGGGGATCCCGGGGACCCATTGTTGCTGTCGGGGCGTAACGGACAGTTTTTCTTGATTCCGGTCACGGGGTCCGATGTGGGGCTTCAGTACGAGGCACTGCGTCAGGCATTGGCCATCCTGAATATACGGGAAACCCAGCTCAGGGCCCGGGAAGTCGGACTGGACCAAATGACCATGGAGGATATCCAGGCTGAAATCCGTGCCGCCCGGGCGGAGCGGCGGGCGCGGAAAGCCGGGAAGTGAACCGCAGCCTGGTGCTGGACACCAACGTTCTGGTAAGTGCCGCGCTGCATCTGGACGGCCCTCCCGGGCATTTGGCCCAGGCCATCCTCAAGCGGGAACTGGCCTGCTTCACTTGCCCATCCATCATTGAAGAATACTGGGACGTTTTGACCCGCCCGAAGTTCGCCCGCCTTGGTTTTCCACCGGGTTGGTTCGAGCCTCTGCTCAAGGAAGCGCGCCACTTGGACACGGATCCACCGGCATGGCCGCTGGCCGGTCCAGATCCGGACGACCTGGTGTTCCTCGCTTTGGCTCACCAGGCGGGTGCCGTGCTGGTAACCGGCAACCTGGCTGATTTCCCCAAGGCCATTCGGAGAAACGTCAAGGTCCTGGCACCCAGGCAGTATCTCGACAGCCTCCCCTGAGTCAGGGCATCCCCAGCCACGCCCCCAGCAGCCCGAGCCGCCCCACCAGCTCCCCGAACCGCTCCACCGGGAACCCCATCACCGTGGCGAAGCTGCCTTCGATCCGCTCGATGAACAGGGCTGCGATGCCCTGTGCCGCGTAGCCGCCGGCCTTGTCCATGGGTTCGCCGGTGGCGGCGTACCAGCGCGCCTGGGCGGGCGTCACCGGGCGCAGGAAGACCTCGGCGGTGTCCACCAGGGTGTGCGCCTGGTCGTTCCGGAGCAGGCACAGGCCGGTGTGCACCTCGTGGGCGCGGCCCTGGATCATCATCAGCATGCGCGCGGCGTCCGCCGCGTCCACCGGCTTGCCCAGGACGTGGTGGTCCACGGCCACAGTGGTGTCGGCGGCGATCACCCAGCGGTCCGGGTTGGCCTGGGCGACGGCCTCGGCCTTGGCCCGGGCCAGCCGGGCCACCATAGCGCCGGGCTCCTCGCCTTCCAGCGGCGTTTCGTCCACCTCCGGGGCCCAGACCTCGAACGGGATCTGCAGCGCCTCCATCCACTGGCGGCGCCGGGGCGAAGCCGAGGCCAGGATCGGCGGCGGCAGGTGCATGGTGTGGTCTTCAGACTTGGGCATGGTCCCAGTGTAACTGGGACCATGCCCAGCGGCAGACAGGCTAGATCAGCGGGGACAGCAGGTCCCGGTAGACCGGGATCGGCCAGCGCCTGGCGGCGCAGTCCTTCTCCATCTGGTCAAGCACGTCGCGCAGCAGTTCCTGGGCCTCGCGCACGCCCGTGGCGTAGGCTTCGGTGCGCCTGGCGTGCTCTTCCTCGGGCACGTGCTCCGCGGCCGTCATGGCGGTCTTGAGGGTCGCCAGCCGTTCCTGGGCGATGCCGGCCAGGCGCGTCTGGGTGGCGAGGGCTTCCTTCAGGGTCTCGGGAACCGTGATGCCGGCGCTGGTCAGCTTGAGCAGGGTGTCGGCCCGGCAGCCCAGATCATCCATGACCGCCGGCAGAAGCATGGTCTCGGCCATCTCCCGCAGCACCTGCGCCTCGATGGAGATGGTCTTCTGGTACTGCTCGTGCCTGATGTGGATGCGCGCTTCGAGCTCTTCGGGCTTCAGGATCCCCTTGCGGGTGAACACCAGCTTGGCGGCCGCGTCGTCCCAGACGTGCAGGGCCGCCGCGGTGTTCCTGGCGTGGGGCAGCCCGCGCTTCTCCGCCTCCTCGCGCCATTCGGCGGAGTAGTTGTTGCCCTCGAAGCGGATGTCCCGGGTCTCGATGATCGTTTCGCGGATCACGGTCATGGCCGCGGCGCGGCTGGAACGGCCGCCGGCGGATTCGGCCTCCATCCGGGCGTTCATCTCGTCCAGGGCCTCGGCCACCGTGGCGTTGATGACGGTGAGCGGGAAGGCGATGGCCTGGGAGGAGCCCACCGCCCGGAACTCGAACTTGTTCCCGGTGAAGGCGAACGGGCTGGTGCGGTTGCGGTCGGTGGCGTCCTTCTCCAGCATGGGCAGGCTGGCCAGGCCCAGGTTGAGGATCTGCTTCTCGCTGGCGTCGGCCACATCGCCGCGCTCGATGGCCTGGAGGATGAGGTTGAGCTGGGAGCCCAGGAAGGCGGACATGATGGCCGGCGGCGCCTCGTTGGCGCCGAGCCGGTGGTCGTTGCCGGCGAAGGCGATGGCGGCGCGGAACAGGCCGCCGTGGCGGTGGATGGCCTTCAAGGTCGCAGCCAGGAAATACAGGAACTGCAGGTTCTCCTCCGGGGTCTTGCCCGGCTCCAGGAGGTTGTGGCCTTCGTCCGTGGCCATGCTCCAGTTCACGTGCTTGCCGGAACCGTTGATCCCGGAGAACGGCTTCTCATGCAGCAGCGCCGCCAGGCCGTGGCGCTCGCCCACCGACTTCAGCACTTCCATCATCAGCTGGTTGTGGTCGGAGGCGATGTTCGCCGGCTCGTAGATGGGCGCCAGTTCGAACTGGTTCGGGGCCACCTCGTTGTGCCGGGTCTTGGCCGGGATGCCGAGCTTGAAGCACTCCAGTTCCACTTCCTGCATGAACCCCAGGACGCGCTCCTTGATGCTGCCGAAGTAGTGGTCCTCCAGCTCCTGCCCCTTGGGCGGGCGGGCCCCCTGGAGGGTCCGGTTGGCGAACATCAGGTCGGGGCGCTTGCGGGCGAGTTCCAGGTCAACCAGGAAGTACTCCTGCTCCGGCCCGCACGAGGCCACCACCGAGGTGGCGCGGCTGTCGAAGTGGCTCAGGGCTTCCACCGCGGCCCGGCTCACCACCTCCATGGAGCGCAGCAGCGGCAGCTTGTTGTCCAGGGCCTCGCCGTGGTAGCCGACGAAGGCGGTGGGGATGCACAGGGTGATGCCCAGCGGACCTTCCATGAGGAAGGCCGGGCTGGTGGCGTCCCAGATGGTGTAGCCGCGGGCCTCGAAGGTGGCCCGCAGGCCGCCGGACGGGAACGAGCTGGCGTCGGGCTCGCCTTGGATGAGCTGGCCGCCGGAGAATTTCTCGATGACCACGCCGGGCTCGTCCCAGGTGATGAAGGCGTCGTGCTTTTCCGCGGTGGCGCCGGTCATGGGCAGGAACCAGTGGGTGAAATGGGTGGCGCCGTGTTCCAGCGCCCACTCCTTCATCGCCGAGGCCACCCCGTGGGCGATGTCGGGGGAGAGCGGCTCACCCCGCTTGAGGCATTGCCGGAAGGCCTTGAACACCTCCCGCGGCAGCCGCTCGCGCATGGTGCGCTCATTGAAGGTGTTGCACCCGAAGAAGCGGCTGACCTTCATCTGGTCCAGCCTGTGGATTTCTGAACCTTTCACGGCCTGTACGTTGGACATGGACCCTCCGGGTGGCGTTGGAATTAGGTAGCCCGGCCCCAGGCCGGGGCTTTCAAATATAGAGATCGTTCAATCTGCCAACATATTACGATAACCCGCCCGGGATTCAACTTGTTTTTCCTAAAAGATATGGTCTGGACTAGGAAATTTGCCGGATGCGGCCTGATCAACCCCCACCCTCCCGGTCCGGTGGGAGGAGGTTAGAATGAGAGCATGAACGCGCCCGCCCTTTCTGCCCCGCCCCTGGAGACCGTCGATCCTTCCCTGGATCTGGTGGCGGAGATCAACCGGCTGCGCGCCGAGCGCAAGGCGGTCATCCTGGCGCACTACTACCAGGATCCGGAAATCCAGGACCTGGCCGATTTCGTCGGGGACAGCCTGCAGCTCAGCCAGGCCGCGGCCGGCACCGAGGCGGAGGTGATCGCCTTCTGCGGCGTGCACTTCATGGCGGAGACCGCCAAGATCCTCAACCCCGGCAAGCGGGTGGTCATCCCGGACCTGGATGCCGGCTGTAGCCTGGCCGACCGCTGCCCGGCCGACGCCTTCGGCGCCTGGCTCAAGGACTACCCGGACCACGTGGTGGTGAGCTACATCAACTGTTCGGCCGGGGTGAAGGCGCTGTCCGACATCATCTGCACCAGCTCCAACGCCGAGCGGGTGGTGCGCAGCATCCCGGCCGACCGCAAGATCGTGTTCGCCCCGGACCGCCACCTGGGCCGCTGGGTCATGGCGCAGACCGGGCGCGAGATGGTGCTCTGGCCCGGTTTCTGCATCGTCCACGAACAGTTCACCGCCCGGCGCGTGGCCCAGCTCAAGGCGGCCCACCCGGACGCCCAGCTGATCGTCCATCCCGAGTGCGACGCCAGCGTGAGCCAGATGGCCGATTTCGTCGGCTCCACCGCCGCCCTGCTGAAATTCGTCGGCACCAGCCCGGCCAAGGCTTTCATCATCGGCACCGAGGCCGGCATCCTGCACCAGATGCACAAGCTCCGGCCCGAGGCCGAACTGATCCCGATCCCGGTGGACAGCGGCTGCAACTGTTCCCTGTGCCCCTACATGAAGCTCAACACCCTGGAAAAGCTCTACCTCGCCCTGCGCGACCTGCGCCCGGAGATCGAGCTGGATGAGGCGGTCCGGCTCCGGGCCCTGGGCCCGGTGCAGCGGATGCTGGCCCTGGGCAAGTAGTTACTGCATCGTCGGATGGACCCCGGCGTCCGCCAGTTCCAGGTTGAGGGTCTCGAACGCCGAAAGATACTGGATGGGCATGCCCGCCTCCCCGTCGCCGAGCCTGAGCCGGGGCGGCGGCGCCAGCAGCACCTCCGCGGGCCGCAGCGCGGGCAGGGCCAGACCGCGCCAGGCATCCAGGGGCAGCCTGCGGTGCTGGCCGCCCAGGCGCCATTCCAGCACGCCGTCCCAATCCAGGTCCAGTTCCAGCCAGGCGCCCAGCACAACCCCGCGGGCGTGCTCCAGGGCCAGGCAGCAGCCGGCGGGGTGATCGCCGTGCAGGCCCACCAGCGCCAGGCTGGGAACCGGCCGGCCGAACAGGGTCCCGGACGGGCCCTGCAGCGCGAACCGGTCCAGGGTGCTGCCGTCCCAGCGGCGCAGCGCCGCGGGCCGGGGCAGGCAGGCCAGCATCCGGACCTGATCGGCCCGGGGCGCCAGGGATTCCGGAAGACCGCCGCGCCCATGCCACTTTTCCGCATAGGCCAGCACCTGGCGGGCCCGGTGGATGGCCCGGGGGCCGCCTTCCAGCAGCTGGCGCAGGCCGGCGGGCACCATGGCCCCGGCCATCCGCTCGGCCCAGCCTTCGCCCAGTTTGGCCAGCCGCAGATGTTCCAGACGGTTCAGATCCACCACCCGGCGGGGATCGGACGGCAGCTCAGCCACCATGGCCGTGCGTTCAGACGCCCCCTCGCTCCATACCGCCGTGCCCAGTTTCATTGCTGCAGTTTCAGCCAGGCCTCGGTCTGCGGGCGCAGGGCGCGGGGACGCATGGACGCGAAATCCACCATGACCTGCACGGTCTGGGCTTCGGCCAGGATCACCCCGTCCTTTTCCCGGACCACTTTGTAGGCCAGGGTGAAGGAGGTGTGGCCCAGATGGGCGCAGCGCAGTTCCACCCGCACCTGGTCGCCCAGGCCGATCGGCTTGCGGTAGTCGATCTCCACCCGGGCCATGACGAAACCCTCCTCCTGGAACGGCCGGTCGCCGATCAGGGTCTGCCACCAGCGGGTCCGGGCATGCTCCAGGTAGGTTATGAAGACAGCGTGGTTCACGTGCCCAAGGGCATCCAGATCGGCAAACCGCACATCGATGGGCTGAGAAAAGGCCATGGGCACTCCTTCTACCAATGTATCATCCTGGATCATGGCGCAGAACGAGTCCCAGCCCTGGAATCCCGACCGCAGCTGGGCCGATCCGTTCATCGCCGCCCTGCTGCTGGTGATCCTGCTGCTGGCCGGAAGCCCGGCCCGGTTCCGCCACACCGGCCCCCGCCCGCCCGAGGACCAGGCGACCCTCGAGGGCCGGCTCCAGGACGTGATCCTGGGCGCGGCCAAAACCAACACCCTGGCGCCCCTGAAAGGCTGGACCCTGCCCGGGACCACGCTCGGTGCCGCGGCCGCCGGCCGGCGCACCGGCTGGGACCAGGCGCTGCTGGCGGTGCACGCGGCCGAATCCGGGGACCTCGACACCGGAAACGGGCTCATCCAGGCCGCCCCCGGACCGGCCGGCGAGACCTTCCGCCAGGCCTGGGCCTGGTGCTACCGAGGCGCCGGCGCGGCGCCCCCGGCCGCAGCGTTCCAGGCGGTGCCGAAGGCCCTGGGCGGCGGCTACGCGGCCCGGATCCTCGAGGCCCGGCTGCTGGCCAAGGCCGGCGGCGACCCGCGCCCGCTGGAAGCCCAGGCCCAGGCCTGGGCCGTGGCGCGGCTGGCGACCCTGGGCGGGCTGAGCCTGGCCGGCATCCTGCTGGCCATCGCCGGCCTGGGCTTCGCCCTGTACCTGACCCTGAACCCGGTCCGCCCGGCCCCCCTGCCGCACTACGGGCTTTCCGGACGGGGCCTGCTCATCGTCATGCTGGGCTGGTTCCTCACGCTCATGGCCGCCGGCCCCCTGGTGGCGGCCCTGGCCGGCCCGCTGCCCTGGATCAGGTCCATCTACCTGCCCCTGGTCTACAGCTGCCATGCCATGGCGGGGACCGCCTACCTGCTGGCGGCCGAAGGCGTGGGCCCGGCCACCCTCTGGCGCCGGCTGGCGCCGGGCCGGTTCGGCGCCGCCCTGGCCGCCGGCCTGGGCTTTTTCGCCCTGGCCTTCGCCGCCGTGCTGGCGGTCTCCCTGGCCATGAGCCCCCTGCTGCCCGGCGGTGAACCGCCCCAGAAGGCCCTGCTGGAACTGCTGGCCCACCTGCATGGCGCCTGGGCCGTCATCCTGCTGTTCCTGACCGTGGCTGTCCTGGCACCGGTATTTGAAGAGCTCATGTTCCGCGGGTTCCTGCTGCCCTGGCTGGGCGAGCGCCTGCAGCCCAGGCTGGGCCCCGAACGCAGCCGGCTGCTGGCCATCGCCGTCACCGGCCTCAGCTTCGCCGCCATGCACATGCAGCCCCTGGGCTTGCCGACCCTCACCACCCTGGGCATCGTCCTGGGCTTCGCCTTCCTGCGCACCGGCAACCTGGCCAGCGCCATCCTGGTCCACAGCCTCTGGAACGGCGGCGTGTTCATCCTGATGCGGGCTTTTGCCTGACGTTGATCCGCCGGGCCGGTCCCGGTGTATTCCTCCACGAGGGGTTTGTGCCATGATGCAGCAACCTGGGGGGCAGGCATGAGGGTGGAAAGCCCGGAAACTGACGAGCGTCGGGATGCGCTGACGGACGAGGCGCTCATGGCCGAGCTGGCCGCCGGCCAGCAGGAAGCGTTGCAGGTGCTGCACCGGCGCCTGGCCCCCCTGGTCTTCCACATCGCCTGCCGGAGCCTCGACACCTCCGCGGCCGAGGAAATCACCCAGGATGTCTTCCTGCGGGTCTGGCAGAAGGCCGCCAGCTTCGATCCGGCCCGGGGCAGCTTCCGCTCCTGGGTCCTGCAGATCGCCCATCGGCGCGTGCTTAACGAACTGCGCGAGCGCGGCCGGCGGCCCAGGCTCGACGGCGAATCCGAAGCCTCCCTGGTGGACCTGTCGGCCCACGACACCGGCCCGGAAGCCCAGGTCTGGGCCGAGTACCGGCGGTCCGTCATCCGCCGGGCCCTTTCGGCGCTGCCCGAAGAACAGGGCCAGGCCCTGCGCCTGGCGTTCTTCCAGGAGCTCACCCACGAGGAGGTGGCCAGCTTCCTGGAGGTGCCCCTGGGCACCGTCAAGGGACGCATCCGGCTGGCCCTGGAGAAGCTGAACCCGTATCTGGCCGCCCTGGTGGCCGTCCTGCTCGCGGCTGTCGGCATCGGCAGCTTCAGCTGGCGCCAGCACCGGTCCGCCCTCCTGAAGGACGAGCGGGCCCTGGCCATGCTCACCGGCAGCCACATGGAGGCCCTGCGCCTGGTGCCCCCGGACCTTCAGGGCGCGGCGGAACAAGGGCCGCACGCCAACTACCGCGCGGAACGGGGCGGCACCATGATCGTCTTCACCCTGACCAACCTTCCCGCGCCTCCGGCCGGCACCACCTACCGGCTCTGGCGCCTCAGCG
>Ga0316230_1001392_pt1 | contig 25261 bp, 26 predicted proteins | sample TBH18025metaG_FD_206004 | JGI IMG/M metagenome (GOLD analysis project Ga0316230, IMG submission 206004) | Freshwater microbial communities from Trout Bog Lake, Wisconsin, USA - TBH18025 | ecosystem: Environmental > Aquatic > Freshwater > Lake > Hypolimnion/Profundal zone | place: USA: Wisconsin...
GGGAAGACGCCCAGGCCTTGGCGCTCTTGGACGAGAGGCTAAAGACCATCCGTACGAAGCGCGGTCCCGACCACCAAGCAAACACCACCCCGAGCTACGAGGATCGCCGGCTTTTGTCCCGGCACGCCGAGGTCTGCCGCAAACTGGTGTCACCCACGAAGCCGCCGCCGATCTTCGCTCGGTAGGCATTCCCGAGCGCGACCCGGGCGCCGGCCCGCAATGGGTGGACTGGTTCGCGCCATCCCCAGCGCCCGGCGACGGCAACCCCGTAGAGGCCTGGAGTGGCGAGAATCCTAAGAGCCGCGCTCAGCACAAGACCATCCAGCTTGATCTCGTCACCTGGGAGCATCTGCGGCCGGACGTGGAAATCACGAGCCTGGACCTCGTCTCCACCCTGCAAAAGGCCGCCCCCTTCCTGGTCGCGGTGAGGCTGGAGCCCTGAAGTCAACTAGCGTAAACCGAGGGCTTGCCACAGCAGTGAGAGTGTATTACATTTTACACTATGTCAGACACAGCAGCGCTCAGCCGGACGCGGACGGTGCGGATTTCCGCTGGAACCGACCGGCAGATTGAGGCGGTAGCGGCGCGGAAGGGCAAGACCGCCAGCGAAGTGATTCGGGAGGCGTTGGAAGCGGAGTTTTCCACCCCGCGCGAAACGCCCGGTCAATGGCTCTTGCGGGCGGCCAAACTGCCGCGGACGCGGCAACCGGATGACAAGTTCAGTGCCGGCTACCGCCGACGCCATCAGTGAGAGCCATCCTGGACAGCGGCCCCCTGATTGCCCTCTGGAATGCGGAGCCCGATCACCTGCCCTGGGTTGAGGAGCTTTTCCAGCGTTTTGCCGGACCCTATTACGTCACCGAACCGGTGCTGACGGAGGTGGCCCTCCTGACCGGAAGGGACAAACTGATTGTCGAGGCGTTGAAGTCCGGGAGATTCCTCCTGCCCGAGGGGCTACTCGACCAACTGGACGATATCGACCGCTCGCTGGAGAAGTTTCCCCACTGCGATCTCGCCGATGCCAGCGTGATTGCCCTCAGCGAACGACACCGCCGCCTGAGTGTGCTGTCGTTGGACCGCAGACATTTCCTCACCTACCGCCGCGCTGATGGCAGCCCGGTGCCGGTGGTCCTGCCGGACGCCTAGCGCACTAACAATGAGTAATGGCGCACCCGATCGGAGTTGAACCTATAACCTTCTGATCCGTAGTCAATGAACCGCCTCTGGACCCAATGGGCCCCGACGCGGCATCACCCGGTCCCACCGAGGGTTTGTTCACGATTCCGCCCTCGGCCAGGAGACCCAAGTGGACCGAAAGAGACCCAAAAATGGGCAAACAGTCTCACATCGCAGTATCCGATTAGGCAGTCGTAACTTCCTGACTCAATCCCCCAGGCTGGGCTCTCGCCCGGCCTTGCTCTTCTATGGTTTAGGCCGAGCCCGGGGCACCCAGACCCGCTCGCGCTGAGTTCCATGATGCCCCCCCAAGTCGGGTCGTGGGAACCTGGAGTTGGTACTGGCCAGCCGTGCCAAGAATGGGCAACCTGATGATCGGAATTTGTGACGAATGACCTTTTAGCATCTTCATGGCCGGCTAATGCCCGACTGCGCTGCGGTCGGCTGCGTGCGGACCCAACTGATCCACGAACTACCAGTGATAGGCATGGCATCGATGTCTGCCGGAGTACCGGCAAGTGGACGGCGAACCCTTGGCTGGGGGCGATGGTAATCTGGCTGGTGTGGGCGCGGTTGATCGCCGTGGCGGCTGACTCGACCGACGCCACTCCGGCTCAAGACTGCGTGGTCCGCACTGGGACGACCGAGGAGGGGCTGCCGAACAACAACTCCAGGTTAGGAGGAGGCACGCGAGTCGAAGCCGGCGTGCCGGTGGCACAAAGGGCGATCGGGTGAGCGCGAAAGGAGGCATGCCGGCTGTGCAGCGCACCCGCCCAGGGAATCGGCAACCTGCCTGGCGCTTCGCTCGCGCGATTTCAGAGCCCTGCTCGGGCCTGTTTCTGCTGGTGTGGATGATCCTCTGCAGCGCTAACGCGGAGGAGGTTGCGCCTACTCCCGCCTGGGCCAAGGACTGGCTCGTGCGTTCCTGGCGGACGAAGGACGGTCTGCCGCAAAATACCGTCAATGCGATTCTGCAAACACGCGATGGTTATCTCTGGGTCGGGACCAGCGGCGGGCTGGCGCGGTTTGACGGGGTGAGCTTTCGGACGTTCGGTTTGCCGGACGGGCTGAGCTCAGTCCAGATCTCCGCCCTGGTAGAAGATCGAGCTGGAAATCTCTGGATCGGTACAAAGGGTGGTGGCGTGAGTTGCTGGCGGAATGGGGTCATTACGGCGTTGCCGGCCGGAGGGATTCGGTCCTTGGCGGTGCAAGCCCTCGCCGTGGCCATGGACGGGACACTCTGGATTGGCACGGACCTCGGTTTGCTCAAGTATGAAAATGGGGTCCTCAAGACCATGGGGGAAAAGGAAGGTCTGCCACAAGCGGCCATCCGGGCGCTGGTGATGGACCGCAAGGGCGTCCTGTGGGTTTCGGAGGTGTTGCTGGGGTTGTTCAGAGGCTCTAATGAAGAGTTTGTGGCTGTGGAAGCTAATTCAGTCCAGCTCAAGCGAGTTTACAGTTTGTGCGAGGGAGACGACAGCAGCATGTGGGCCGGGGGATTGGGGGTGCTCTGGCAGATCCGGGGCGGCATGTGCAAACCTTACGGCCCCACGAATGGTCTTCCGGCGGGCAACATCGATTGCCTGGCGCCGGGGCGACAAGGAACGCTTTGGGTTGGCGCGCGGGACTCGGGCTTGTATGGTTTGAATGCGGGCAGCCTCCAGAAAGTCGAGCTCGCTGGCGAGTCCGCTGGCGATAGCATCCGCCGGCTTATGGTGGATGGGGACGGCAACGTGTGGATGGGAACCGGCTCGGCAGGTTTGCATCGTCTCTCCCACAAATCGGTTCGTACCTGGGACGCTGCCGAAGGTCTGGAGCATCCCCAGGTCAACTCGATGGCGGAAGACGCTACCGGGTCTCTTTGGCTCAGCACTCAGAATGGCGGGCCATACTGTTTACGGGAGGGCCGATTTAGCCGCCTGCAGGATCCGATCATCAGGACGAACTCGCAGCATGCCTACTGCGCACTCCGCGCAGGTGACGGGAGCATTTGGATGGGCGGCGACCGATTCCTTTATCATTTCCCCACCAACCAGGTTCCCGAGGTCTGTCTGGCGCCGCCCGTCCTCGGTGATGCCATTCGGGCCATGTGTGCGGATGGTCAAGCTATTTGCCTGGGCACTCACTATTCGGCGCTGCTGAGATTTCAAGCAGGACAGATTCAGATCCTCGCGACGAACGGCTCGTTTGCGGGAGCGGTCACGAGCCTGGTTCGGGAAGCCCCCGACACCTTTTGGATCGGCACCGTGGCTGGCCTGTACCGTTGGGAGCGGGGGCAACTCACCCGGTGGACGACCGATAACGGACTGCTGTGCGCCAGCATCCGGGCGTTACACCGCGACCCGGACGGCACGTTATGGGCGGGGACTCTGGGAGGCGGGCTTGCCCGGCTAAAGCAGGGGCGCATTGCCAACATCACCACCAAACAAGGTTTGATTGACGATGTCATTTCGCAGATCGTGCCTGATGACCTCGGCAATTTGTGGCTGGGTTGCAATCACGGCATCATGCGCCTGGACCGCAGCGAACTGGATAGCTGCGCCGAAGGCAAGGCGGCGTTCGTCCACCCCACCGTCTTTGGCCAGGATGATGGCATGCTCTCGGAGCAATGCGCGGGGGGATCCTCACCGACCGCGTTGAAGACCAGGGATGGCCGGCTGCTTTTTCCCACCGCGCGCGGCCTCGTCGAAATTGATCCCCGCTCGCCGCCCGCGACCAACAGTGTGCTCCAGGCGAGTGTCGAGGAACTCCTGGTGGACGGGCAGTCGCGTGGGGCGGCGACGCGTTTCGACCTTGCCCCAGGCAACCACCGCGTGCAGGTGAACTACACCGCGCCCAGTCTTAGCGGTGGCCGCTGGGTGCATTTCCGGTATCGCCTGGAGCCCGTGGACAAGGACTGGGTCGAGGGGGGCAGCCAGCGGAATGCGTCTTACACCGACTTGCGTCCGGGCCATTACACCTTCCGCGTCACCGCTTCGCAGAGCCTCGGCAGGTGGAACGGGAAGGTGGCCTCGGTGGACATAGTGGTCCACCCGCAGTTTTGGCAGACGCTCTGGTTTCGGCTGGCGGCAACGCTGATGCTTGCCGCGGCGGCGTTCGCGGCGTACCGGCAGCGAATCGCCGGGCTGGAACGTCAGCGCATGGCGCGGGAGTTGGTCACGCGGCAGATTATCTTGTCGCAGGAGAACGAGCGCAAGCGTGTGGCGTCCGAACTGCACGACGGGCTCAGCCAGAACCTGGCTCTCTTGTCGATTGAGTTGGAAATGTTGAGCCAAGGACTGCCGGAGACGCCGGAGCAAATCATCGCCCGGGTGACGGAACTCACGCAGCAAACGAAGGGGCTTTCGGCGGAGTTGCACCGGATCTCCCACGGGCTGCATCCGGCCAAGCTGACGCAGCTTGGGCTGGTGGTGGCGCTGCGGGGTTTTTGCCGGGAGGTGGAGGCGGCGCACGGCCTCGGGGTGCGTTTTGCGGCCGGCGCCCTGCCGCGCGATTGGCCCGAGGATGTGGCGCTCTGCCTCTACCGCGTGACGCAGGAGGCCATCCAGAATGTCGTCAAACACAGCGGCGCTAGTTTCGCCCAGGTCGAGCTGGTGCGGCAGGACACCGGGCTGGTGCTCAGCATCGCCGACGACGGCCGGGGCTTCGAGGTAGGAGCCCCACGCGCCAAGAGCTCGCTCGGGTTGGTCAGCATGCGCGAGCGCGTGCATGCGGTCCAGGGGGAGATCGCCATCGAATCAAAGCCGGGCGAAGGCACCCGCGTGAGGGTTCGCATACCGCTAGCCGCAAAGAGGGAACTATGACATACCGGCCGCGCATCTTGTTAGCCGATGACCACACCATGTTGCTGGACGCGTTCCGGCGGCTTTTGGAGCCCACCTGCGATGTGGTGGGCGCCGTGTCCGACGGTCGCGCGCTGCTCGAGGCCGCCACGCGGCTCAAGCCGGATGTGATCGTGGTGGACATCTCCATGCCGTTGCTCAACGGGTTGGAGGCCTGCCGGCAACTCCAACCGCGCTTGCCACACACCCGCTGGGTGTTCCTGACCGTGAACGAGGACCCGGACGTGGCGGTCGAGGCGTTCCGGTTGGGCGGCCTGGGTTACCTGCTGAAAAGCTCGGCCGCCTCCGAGTTGTTTCTGGCGATCCAACGGGCCATGTGCGGGGAGGCTTACCTCACCCCGCTGCTGGGCAAGGGGCTGCCTTTGGGTGTGTTTCTCAGCCGCACCGCACGTCCCCCGGGTGACGGACTCACGGCACGCCAGCGCGAAGTAGTCCAGTTGCTGGCCGAAGGCAAGCTGATGAAAGAGATCGCTTCGCTCCTGGGAGTGACCACCCGCACGGTTGCGTTTCACAAATACGCGATCATGAAACAGCTCGGCCTCAAGTCTTCCGCCGAGCTGGTCCAATACGCCGTCCAGCACGGCCTCGTCGGCCGCTAACCGCGGACGCCCGTTGGCGGGCGGAAAGCATCGAGGTCACCAGGGCTGTATGCCCAACTTCCCTGTCATTTCTGACAGGTCCCCTGCTGTTACTTCTGCCAGTAGGCAATGCCACGAGCCGCCTGATAGAAATGACTGCGAAAGTTCACCTCTTTCATGAACACATCTGCAAAACCGATTCGGGTACTGATGGCCGACGACCACGCGGCTACGTTGGCGCAAACGACGCAGCTGATTGGCCAGTGCCATCAGGTCGTCGGAGCCGTGACCAATGGTTCGGATTTGCTGGAGGCGGCCGCCCGGCTCGAGCCCGACGTGATTGTCCTGGACATCTCCATGCCCGGCCTGGACGGGCTGGAGGCAGCGCGCCGGCTCAAAGCCACGGGCTGCACCAGCCGCATGGTGTTCCTGACGGTGCATGAGGATGGCGACTATGCCGCCGAGGCGCGGGCACTGGGGGCCGACGGTTACGTGGTCAAATCCCGAGTCGCCTCCGATCTGATCCCGGCGATCTCCCAGGCCGTGGTTTCTCGTTGGTTCCTGTCGCCCACCATCACTCTGCCCGATTCCCACCCGAACCACGGTGAGCAACCATGACGGCGGAAGCGCCTGCGCCAGCGAAACTATGAAACCAGACACCTCCATCTTTGGGTTCCTTCCGGGAGGAACTCCTCTGTCGGCGCAGGACCGCTGGCCTTGGCAGGCCTCGCGAGTCTGCATGTTTGTACCCTCGGAGGCATTATGAAAAAGAAAATCGCTTCACTCCTGGCCCTCATGTTCTTGGCTGTGGCAGCCCTCACCACCACCGCGATGGCTCAGACGCCCGATCCTGGCTGGCCGCGTGTGTTCAAGCTAGGCAAGAAGCAGCTCACCGTCTATCAGCCGCAGGTCGATTATTGGAGCGGCTACACCAACATTCATTTCCGCTGTGCCGTGGCGGTCAAAGGAGTATTGAAAGAGGAGAAGTTTGGCGTGGCCGAAGTGGACGCGTTAACGGTGACGGATCACGGCCTCCGGATCGTGGCCCTGGTGGCACTCCGGCGTGACCTGCGCTTTGCCGGGGTGCCAGAGCCGGAACTCAGCTATTTGCGTCAGGCGGTGGACCAACTGCGGCCCATGGGCGAGGCGCTCACCCTGTCCCTGGACCGGGTGGTCGCCTGCCTGGACCCGGCGAAACAGCCGGTTCAGCCGGCGGTGCCGGTGAATGTCGACCCGCCAAAGATCTTCAGCAGCACCACCCCCGCCATCCTGGTGATGTTCATGGGCGAACCCCAGTTTGAACCCGTGGAAACCAACCGCGTGGACCTGCTGTTCGCGCTCAACACCAACTGGGATGTGCTGTATGATTCTGCCAGCAGGCAGTATTATCTCCTCAACGGCGAAGGCTGGCTGACCACTGCGGACGTACTCAAGGGACCATGGGTTCCGACCCGGAGCTTGCCGCCTTCCATCTATTCATTGCCCGCCACCGAGAACTGGGCGGAAGTCCGGTCGCGGCTGCCCGGGAAAATGGCCAAGGCGGCGCCCTCGGTCTTTGTGACCACTGAGCCCGCGGAGATGATTCAAACCGACGGCCCGCCCGGCTACCTGCCCGTGCGCGGCACCCGGTTGCTGCGCGTAAACAACACGGCTAGTGCGCTATTCCTCCACACCGGCGAGAGCAAGCTCTATTTCCTGGTTGCCGGCCGATGGTTTCGCGGGGGCAGTCTCAATGGTCCTTGGTCGGCGGCGAGCCAGGACCTGCCGGCGGACTTCGCGCAGATTCCGGACACCGATCCGGCCGCCTATGTGAAAGCTTCTGTTCCGGGCACACGCGACGCCCAGGATGCGGTGCTGTTGGCTTCGATCCCCAACACCACCACGGTCCAGGTGGCCCCGGTGGCGGAGGTTATCACCTACAGTGGCGCGCCCGCGTTCGAGCCGATCCCGAGCACGACCATTCAGTACGCGGTAAATACGCCCAACCAGGTGTTCCTGGTCAGCGGCGCTTACTACTGGTGTTATGGGGGCGCCTGGCTCTACGCGGTAACCCCTAATGGCCCCTGGGCCTACTGCGCCAGCGTCCCACCGGCGATCTACACCATTCCACCTGCCAACCCCAATTATAACGTCACCTACGTGGTGGTCCAAAGTTCCACGCCCACCACCGTCGTTTACAGCCAGACCGCCGGCTACAGCGGTCAATACGTGGCCGCGACCGGCGTGCTGATGTTCGGCATGGGGATAGCCGTGGGCGTGGCCATCGCCAACAACCATCATCACTACTGCTACCCGCCGCCCTGTCATTACTCGTACGGCTGCGGCGCGGTGTATCACCACGGGGGTGGCGGGTATTATGCCTCGGCGCATGTTTCTTACGGCCCGTATGGCGGCGCGGGGCGTACGGCCTCGTACAATCCCAACACCGGCGCCTATGCCCGTTCGAGCTATGCCTACGGCCCTTCCGGCAGCGCGGCCCGGGGCGCCGCCTACAATCCCTACACAGGCACCTCCGCGGCCGGCCGCACCGTGAGCACGCCCTATGGCACAGCCAAACAGGGCGCCGCCTATAATCCTTATACGGGCGCGCGGGCCGCGGGCGGTTCCGTGAGCACCGCCTACGGGTCCGCGGGACGGGCTGCCGGGTATAACCCGACGACCGGCCAAGGCGCCGCGGGGGGGTACCGCTCGACCGACTACGGCAGTGCCGGGGCCGTGAAAACCACGGGCGGGGGTAGCGCCGCGGGCTGGAATACGGCCAACGGCCAGGGTAAGGTCGCCAAATCCCAGTCGGGGGACGTTTACGCCTCCAAGGACGGGACCGTTTACAAGAAGGATGCGAGCGGAAGCTGGTCCCAGAATTCAGGCAATGGATGGCAGAACCCCAGCAAGCCCCCCACCAGCACCTACAGCGGCGGCACCGCCTCGACGCGCTCCGGCCAGCCTCAGGCGCCGGCCGCCTCTTCGCCGCCGTCACGCGCGACCCCGCAAAGCACATCGACCGCCGCGAGCTCGTGGAGCCAGAACAAATCATCGCTCGAATCCCAATCCCAGGCGCGCTCGCGGGGCAATCAGCAATCCGCAAGCGCCAGCCAATACCAAGGCTCGGCCGGTCGCGGCGGGAGTCCGTCGTCGTCCAGGTCCTCGGGCGGCAGCCGCTCGCGCTAGCGCTGGGACATTTTAATTCCCGCAACCAAACTATAGAACAACCCCTATGAAAACGTCTTTTGCTATTCAGGCCACCATCCTGCTGTTTTCCGGCAGCCTGGCCCTCGCCCAACAACCCACCGTCCAGGAGAGAGTCGTGGCCCTCAAGGCTTCGCTTGCCGCCAGCCAGGCTATTCTCAAACAATACGAGTGGATCGAAACCACCACGGTAAGCGTCAAAGGTGAGGAGAAATCACGCCAAATGAACCGCTGCTACCACGGTGCGGATGGGGCCGTGCAGAAGGTCCCCATCGCGGCCTCGGCGCCGCCGCCCAAAAAGCGGGGGTTGCGCGGCAAGATCGTCGAGGCCAAGCGGGAGGAAATGAGCGACTACATGAAAGACGCCGTGGCCCTGGTGAAGGCGTACATCCCCCCGAATCCGGGCTTGATTCAGGCCGCAAAAGACGCGGGCAACGTGTCTCTCCAGCCGTTGAGCGGCCAGCAAGTACGATTGACCTTTGCCAATTACCTTAAGCCCGGTGACAGCCTGGCGCTGGAGGTGGATCTTCGAAACAACCGGCCGGTCTCAGCCGCCGTCTCCACCTATCTCGATTCGCGAAGCGAGCCCGTAACCCTAACCGTCCGGTTCGGGACGCTCAACAACAACGCCACCTACGCTTCCAGCGTCCTGCTCGACGCCAAAGCCAAGAAGCTCACGGTCAACGTCCAGAATTCGGGTTACCGGCTGGCCAACTAACAGCGTCGAGAAGCCTTGACCCACCGGCGCTTCTAGAAGCAAGGCGATTTCCGCACAAAACGAACTGCAATCAACACATCAACGGCAATGACCACTAGAATGAAAGTGAAACGGATCCCTCAGGTGTCCTTCGTGGCCGCCCTGACCGGCGCTTTGGGGTTGGCGGCGCTCACCGCGGCGCGGGCGCAGACCGGGGGCTTTGGCGATTCGGGCTATTTTCGCCCCCTCACCCTCGCGCTCCCGCCGGCCGCACTCTCCGCGGACGGCAGTGGCGGCGGCGCGGGAGAGGATGAGAAGGCCCAAGCGGCCGAACTGGTCAAAAAGACCCTGAACCCCATCGCCAGCCTCATCAGCGTGCCGTTCCAGAACAACTGGGACTTTGGCCTCGGCCCCTCCGACGCCATGAAATACACGATGAACTTCCAGCCGGTCATCCCGATCTCGCTCAACGAGGATTGGAACCTGATCAGCCGGACGATCCTGCCCACGATCTACCTGGAGTCCACCGCCCCGGGCGTCGGTTCCAAGTTCGGCCTGGGTGACACGGCGCAGAGCTTTTTCTTTTCGCCCAAGAACCCTCCCGGCGGCTGGATCGTCGGGGCGGGGCCGGCACTGCTCTTTCCCACCGCCACGGACAGCGCCCTGGGCGCCGGCCGCTGGGGCGCGGGCCCGACCGCCGTGGTGCTGCGGCAGGATAACGGCTGGACCTACGGTGTCCTGGCCAACCACCTCTGGTCGTACGAGGGCTGGGGCCCCCAGAACGTGAATGCCACCTACCTGCAACCCTTTCTCGGCTACACCACCAAGACCTTCACCACCTTCCTGGTGAACACCGAGTCCACCTACGACTGGAACGCGTCCCAATGGTCGGTGCCGATTAACTTCATGATCACCCAGATGCTCAAGGTGGGCAAGCAGCCCATCAGCGTTCAACTGGGTTATCGGTATTACGCCGAAGGCCCCAGTGGCGGACCGGATTGGGGCCTGCGCTTCGCCCTCACTTTCCTGTTCCCAAAGTGAGCCCATGGGCTTGCGACCAAAGTGAAACAATAACCGTATCAAAATAACCGAAAACACTTGTAGGAGGAGAAAAAGCACAATGAAAACGACCACGATAAAAACAAAATGCGCGCTCGCAGTGATAGGCATGACCCTTTTGGGTTCTAGCTTAGGTTTTGCGTCCGAAATGGTGACGGTGGACAACTTCGTTCGGGCGGAGACCGAGATGACGTTTGCTCGCTACGCCAAGCAGGGAGCCTTTGGGAAGTTGCTCCACATTCGCCAGCCGACGCCGATTGACAAGCAGGACGTGATCCGTATGAATCGCGACACGCTTTATTCCCTCGGGGTTTTCGACCTCAGCTCGCCGGTGACAATCGTAAAGCCCGCTTCCCCAGGCCGGTTTCAGTCAATGCTGGTGATTAACCAGGACCACTCGATGCTGCCCGTCGAACATGGCGCGGGCGAGTTCACTTTCACGCAGGCACAAGTTGGGTCGCGCTACGTGATCGTCCTATTCCGCACCTTCGCTGATGCGAATGATCCGGCGGACATCAAGGCCGCCAACGCCCTGCAGGACAAGATCGCCGTGCGGCAGACGAACCCGGGCAAGTTCGAGAGTCCGGATTGGGATGAGGGGTCGCTCAAGAAGGTGCGTGACGCCATCAATGTGCTGGCCGCGACCCGAACCGACACCAAGGACATGTTCGGTGATAAAACCAAGCTCAACCCCATCAGCCACCTGCTGGGCACGGCCTACGGCTGGGGCGGAAATCCCAAGGAAGCCGCCGTCTATGACAATGTTGTGCCGTCGAGGAACGACGGCAAGACGCCCTACGCTGTTACCGTGAAGGACGTGCCGGTGGACGGTTTCTGGTCCATTACCGTTTACAACAAGGACGGCTTCATGGAGAAGAACGCCCAGAACGTCTATTCCTACAACAACGTGACGGCGAAGAAGAATGCCGATGGCAGCATCACGATCCACTTCGGCGGCGGCCCCAACGCTATCAACAACCTGCCGGTCACTCCCGGCTGGAACTACGCCGTGCGGATGTATCAGCCGAAACCGGAAATCATCAACGGCTCATGGAGCTTTCCCAAAGCCCAGCCGGCGGAGTGAGGAAGACGTCCGCGAACAGTAATGAAGGCACAAACCCTGCTGGAGGGCGGACAAACAAACGAACAGAAAAAAACAAATAATGAACACAAAAAGAACAACTGTGCTGCTGGCCGTCTTTGTGGCGGCAACGGTGACGGGATCCTTGGCGCAGGAAACACCTGGATTATGAAGGGGTTCCAGCAGGGGCTCAAGCCGTGCTGTACCTACGAACAATTCGTGGCCACAGGGCAAAGCCAGTTTAAGAAGCTCCCGTCGGGCTGGACGTTTCGGGTCAAGACGCTGGACAAGGATTTGAACGAGAAGCCGGAATACGGCGTGGCCACGATCATGCCGGACGAGTTCTTCAACATCTATGACAGGACCGGGCCGGGCATGAGCAATTACAAACCATAACTGACGTTCTCGATCGTGAACCGCGCGGGCTGCCCCTGGCTTGCGAGCGGCCCGCGTATTCACGACCGAGGAAACCTCGATCCTTGGCAGAACCAGACGATGAAAACCAACCGGCGAGCAGCCCTTAAGGGGCTGTATGCCCGGCTTGCGATAGACCTGTCACATCAACCATTCACCTGAACAAAACGTATCACGACGAAAGCAATATGAAGCACAACACCCTGTTCACCCTCACGCTGGCGACCGCGCTGCTGCCGTTAGCCTCGCGCGCCGACGAGACCAATCGCTTATCCTTTGACGTTTCCTTCTATGGGCTGGCGGCCGGCATGTCGGGTGACGCCGCGGTCAAAGGCGTCCCCGCCCATGTGGAGGTCGACTTTGACAAGATCTGGGACCATCTCAACTTTGGGGCCATGGGGAGCGCTCGCGTGAACTATGGCCGTTGGGCCCTCTCCACCGAAGTCATCTACATGGACCTGGAAGCGAACCAGAACTCCGTGAGCGCTCAATTCGAACAGTGGTTGGTGCAACCCGCGCTCGAATACCGCTTCTCCGCGTATGTGGATGCCTACGCCGGCGCGCGCTACAACAATCTGCATATCGATATCCAGGGTCCGGGCGGCCGCAGCGCGTCCGGAACGCAGGATTGGTGGGATCCGATGGTCGGGCTGCGGCTCAGCGTGCCCCTGGGGAACAAGTTCAGTTTCAACGTCACCGGCGACATTGGCGGATTTGGGCTTGGCTCGGATCTGACCTGGCAGGCCTTCCCATTTCTCAACTGGCAGATCTCGAAAGCCGCCTCCATGCAACTGGGTTACCGCTTTCTGTACACGGACTACGAGACGGGCAGTGGGGCGACCCGTTTCCAATACGACATTCTGACCAGTGGACCGCAGATCGGGTTTTCCGTCCACTTCTAAGGTCTGGGCACGGGAAGTTGATCCATGAAAGCTCCTCTATATCTCGGAGTGGCCGCAGTCTTGCTGCTGGCCACCAGCGCGCCGGCCTGGCCCTTTGGGGCCAAAGGCGAGAGCGCCGCGGAGAAGAAGACGAACATCCGCAAGCAGCGTAACGAGATGCTCACGCAGCTTTACGCCACCGCGCCCGAGATGAAAGGGGTGCTCAAGCGCGCCGCGGGCTTCGCGACCTTCAAGCAAACAAGCGTCAACCTGCTCCTGCTCGCCACCGCCAATGGCTACGGGGCGGTGGTGAACACCCGAACGAAAAAGGAGACCTTCATGCGCATGGGTTCGCTCGGCGGCGGCATCGGCGCGGGCGTTAAGGATGTGCGGGTGATCTTTGTCTTCCATGACCCCAAAGTCATGAAGCAGTTTGTCGAGGAAGGCTGGGCGTTCGGTGGCCAGGCCGATGCCGCGGCAAAACACGGACCCACCGGCGCCTCCGCCGAACAGAACGTGAGGGGGACGGTGAGCTTTCACGACGGCACGATAGCCACCGGTAGCAATACCGACATCCGAGCCGGCACGGAGCAGAGCGATGCCACCAGCGCCGCCCTGGCCACGCGCGGTGGCATGGAGGTGTTCCAGTTCACCGAAAGCGGCGTGTCGCTCCAGGCGACCGTGTCGGGCACTAAGTACTGGAAGGACTCCGAGTTAAACCAATGATCCCAAATCACGCAATGAAAGCCGCTCCGATGAAACCGATCGTTTATGGCCTCCTTTTGGTGGCCGGCAGCCTGCTCCTGCAAGGCTGCGCCTCCCCCAGCCCACGGGCAATTACCGCCAACCCCGACGACGCCCGCGCCTACTTCGAGGTGCTGCGCTCCGATTTCAACGCGGGCAAGGTCCGCGCCCTCAACCAGGTCATGAAGCTGACCGTCGCGGAAGCCGACAGGTTCTGGCCCATCTACCGCAGCTACGAGAAAGAACTGGGGCTGGTGGCAGATCGCAAGCTGGCCCTTATCAGCGAGTTCCTCACCCGCCACAAGGCGGGAACGTTAAGCGACCAGAACTCCCAGGCTCTGGCGAGGCAATGGCTGGAAAACGCCCAGGATCGACTAGACCTGTGGAGGAAGTATCACCAACAAATCAACGATGCCGTGTCGCCGATTCGCGCCGCGCAATTCCTCCAGGTCGAAAACCAAATGGCGATCTTCGTCGATTTGAACATCGCCTCCGAAATGCCGTTGGTCGGCGCTCGGTCCGAACGCCCCTAATCACTTGCCACTTGGTGGACCTCTGGGTCGACGCTTCACTGCCCCTGATCAATTAGCGCTTATGTCCCGCCATTTCTCCCGCTGGTTCCGTTTAATCGCGCTGGTCACATTACCTGCGCGAGGAACTCAAGACCAAAGCCATCTTCCTGCTCCTATACAACCAAACGCGCGAAAATGTAAGCTACGATCGGGCCATCTTCTTCTTCGACAAGAATGGCACCCTCTCCGATTTTGCCTACAGCGAGGAAGCCATCCCCATTGAAAAATAATCAGAGGCAGAGCATTGGATTGGCCTGCGAACTATGGTCAGTGGCAGGCCGTCTTCGCCGGTCCGTGTTCGCTGATTCCGGTTCACGGATTACACCTCAGCGGCTCGTGCCCCGGGTTGTGGCGCTGGCCCTCTGGCTGGCGGCCGCCAGCCCAGCTCGAGGGGCTGACCCCATCGGTCCCACCCCCTTGGTGGGCACCAACTACGTGCTGGTAACTAATATCATAGTCGTTACCAACTACGTGGTAACGACCAACGCCGTTCCCTTTATACGAAACCCCACCCCCAGGAGCACGGACCCCGCGCTGCCGGACCTAAGTTGGGTTCCGCCACAGGATGATTACGATTGGATTCAACTCAAGACCGGCGAGTGGCTCAAGGGCCGACTTAAGGCGATGCAAGACCGCCAGATCGAGTTCTTCAGCGAGAAACTCAGCGACCTCACCTTCGACTGGAAGGACATTCGCCAGGTGCGCTCAGCCAGGACCATCGACGTTCTGTTTGTGGGGGGCACCAAGGTCTCCGGTCCGATTACGGTGACGCCCAAGGAGGTGAAGGTAGGCGGCGGGCCGCAGCAGGCTTTTCCTCGGGACCAGTTGCAGAGTCTCACGCCGGGCGGTTCCAAGGAGCGGGACTACTGGTCGGTGGACCTTTCCAGTGGGTTGACCTTGCAAGCGGGGAACACCCGGTCCATGCAATACAATGCTCAGATCGGCTTGCAACGCCGTACCCCCGCCACGCGTTTCACTTTGGATTACATCGGCAATATCGGCCAGGTGAATAACACCGAAAACGCCAACAATCAACGGGTGAACACCGAGTTCGATCTCTGGCTCTCGCGCCGCTTCTATCTCATTCTGCCGTCGGTCGAATACTATACGGACCCGTTTCAGAACCTGGCCTACCGGGTCACTGGCGGCCTGGGCATCGGCTACGATTTGATCGACCACCCGGGCGTGCAGTGGAACATCACGACCGGTCCGGCCTATCAGCAGGCGGGGTTTGATTCCACCGCGCCAGGCGTGCCGACGGAGAAGGGAACCGCCGCGCTGACCTTCGGCAGCCGCTTTCAATGGGACATCACCCGCCGCACCAAAATCATCCTCCAGTACCGCGGCCAGTACACCAGCAAGGCGATCGGCGAAACCACGCACCATTCGGTCGGCACGTTTTCCGTGGACCTCAACAAGCGGCTCACGTTGGATGTTTCCGGCATCTGGGATCGGATTTCCAATCCGAAGACGGGCGCGAGTGGCCTCGAACCCAAGCCGGATGACTTCCGCCTCGTCGTTGGGTTGGGGTTGCATTTCTGACCCCAGGGACGGGACAGCCGGGTGGAACGGAGGAAGCGTGGTTGTCCGGATCTGCACCGGCCCCTCTTGGGCTTACTTTCCCGAGCCAATTGGCAATCGCCGTATCAGATCAAGAAAAGCCGAAGACGCCATGACTGCACAAGTCGTCGATTATCAAGCAGTATTGGCGCACCCAATCGGAGTTGAACCTATAACCTTCTGATCCGTAGTCAAGGACCCGCCTCGGGACCCAATGGCCCCGACGCGGAATCACCCGATCCCACCATAAACCGTGACCGCAGGCCACGCTCATCTGGACTGAGCCAGTCCCAGACGCAGCCGTTGCCGCACCCGGTCCCGCAGTTCGCGCGGGGCGAGGACCCGGACATGCGGCATCCCAGAGAGAATCCACCGCGTCAACTCCTTGCGTCCGGAAGTTTCCAGCCGGAGTTCCAAACCTCCGTCCCGCCGCTCCCGCACCTGCTGGCTTGAATGCCACCCCCGTTCCCGAATGTAGGTGGCCACCTCTTTGGCAAGGAGCAACCGCACCTTCCAGGGCTTCTCCGCTTGACTGATGCCGAAGGCGTCCTTGAAGAAGCCCCGGGCATCGAAGTCAGCCGGCCGCGTGAAGTGCTGCCCGGTCCCCTCGATGGAGCGGCAGCGGGACAGGGCGAACGTCTCCCTTCGCCCAGCCGCCGGGTTCAAAGCCAGCAGGTACCAGTTTCCGAGGTAGGCCGCCAGGTGGCACGGCTCCAGCACGTAGCGCCCGGTCACCCCATCGAAGCGCTGGTACTGCACGCGCAGCCGTTCCTGCTGGTTGATGGCCCGCGCCGCCGTCTGCCAGACCTCAGAGTCCACGCGCGCGTGGTCCTCCGCCAGCACCGTGAGTTGATCGGTCAAAGACTCGAGGTCGAGTGAAACGGTCCCCTCCAAGCCGCCCGCCATCTTGGCCAACACGGAGCGCATGATGATGTTGAACCGGCCCCTGACTACGAGAGCGTGCTGACCGACTGACGAAGACCCCCGACTCGACCCCGGCTCGCGGCAGCGGCGACTCCCTCCAGCCTCCAGCCTTTCCCCCAGGCCGGGTCTCGGCCCGGCGGCGCCGCCGGCGGGCCACCCTGCCCGGCAACCCCACGCATCAGCGCCCAAAAACGGCCAAACCATCAAGACTTTCCCCTTGACCCGGCCCTCGCCCGGGCGCTAAAGTACCGCCACGATAGACCTTGGGCGAAAAGCAATTCTCCCTGGCCCGCGCAGCGTCAAACCGTTCGCGCGGCAAAAAAGCAAATTCCTATCATTTGGAATTGGGATCGAAACTCTGCTGCTACGCCAGGACGTGCCAATGGTCCGAGTCAACTTTTGTGGTCGCCGTGGCAAACCATATCGATTACCACAGTGCTGGCTAGAATGAGCACATCGTCTTCACCTTCCTGGATGTCAACGCCGTAGGTATCCGTGAAGGTGAACCAGCGTTTCGAAACCTCAGCGACTATCTGGCCAGCACGGGTGAAAGTGTATTCCATGTCGAGAAAACTTCCTTGCGCCTCAAGATCGTCAGGGCCGGGCACATCGACGGTGAATTTGCACTTCAAGAACGTGAAAAGGTGTTTCTTCACCACGGCCGCCAGTTCACCGTTCCGGGTGATCTCGTAGGTCGGTCCCCAAGAAAGCAGCTTCTGGCGGATAAACGCCAGTTCGTTCCTTTCCATGTCCTGGAACGAGAGTTTATTCCCAATGCTGAACGCCTTGCCATCAACGAAGAAAACATCCTCCCCGGCCTCGTTTTTGATGGAAAAGTCGTCGCCCCAGCAAAACAACTTCTGCCTCATCAGGTAGCGCATGATTCAATCTCGATTGTTGTAATTGAAAATCGTTGGCCAATCGCATCGGCCAGCAAACATCCAACGCAGCCGAGCTAAAATGTCAACACCTTCCACCCGGTCTTGAGCATTTCGGTCAGCGGAGGCCCCATGCCTTTGACCTCGATCTTCATCTCCCTTAATCGGTCCGATACCCCGTAGGAATCGGCGCAGGCCACGCAGGCTTGGACCTGGACCCCGTCAGCCATCATTGATTTCACCTTTGCCTGAAGGTCCTTGTCGGCGGCGAGCAGCCGGGCGGACGGTCCCCAAACGACCAGCACTACCTGATCGAACCACTTCTGCTTCTTGGCATTGTGGCAATACATGAAGCACACCCTATTGGCCACGTCGGGGTCACCGCTGGTCCAAACCACGGCCAACTTGCTGTCATTGTTCTGGCCCTCGGTTGGGCGTGGCGTTTGCGGTGACTGAGCAAAGAGGAATGCCCCGCCCGCAATCAGGACGATGGCGATTATGGCAGCGACTATTGTTTTCTTCATAATCTCATGAGTTCGTTTCGCACGGGTTACCTGAGGAACACGGTTTCGTCCAGTCTCTTCCGCCTGAATCTCCTGCCCAAATCGATGCGCCGCACTCCCTCCTTCCGCAGCAGGAGGATCTGCCGGTTGCGCTCTCGAATGGAAATCATGGGCACATGGTCGGCCTTACAATTGGCGCTTCGGATCGGCGTGCGGCAACGAGGCAGGATCGTCTGGAACGCCTGTGATCCTGATCATGTTCCCGGTATGGTCGGCGTAGGCCTGGGAGATAAACTCCAACCAGTAGCCCAGCCATTTGCCGTTTTTCAAATAATCCTGTAGTGAACGGTCAGGAGCAGCTTCCGATCCCTGATGGCGCTGAAAAAACTCCTCCCAGATGAGGCGAAAGCTGTTCGTGAAAACGTAAGGCGTGTTCATCGTCACCGAGCACGTGAGCCCCTGGACAAACGGAGGCAATACGCGGACATACCAGATCTCGCCCTTCTGCCCCCGGTATCCACTGCTGCACCAACACGGAAGTTCCTGTTTGGCGGCGATGTCCCAAAGCGTGAGCCCCTCGGCATCAACATCGATCACCTCGTAAAATGAGCAAAAGGAGACATTCAGCGCCGCCATCGCCTTCTGGACATAGTCGAACTCGCCCTGGCGCTTGAGGTAGTGGACCAGCACCTCGCCCAGCGTTATTCCGGTTGCATCATCTCGTGCATCCAAGACCACCCAGCCAGCGAAGAAAGCCGAGGTAACTGGGCTCATGGGAGGGTAGCCCGGCATATACTCCTCCTGCACGTCCGCCAGTTGATCGTTGAACCTGATCAGATCTTGAAGATCGAGAACCTGAGCGGCGAACTCGTTGGCCACATTGATGGCGGCAGCGTAAGCGTGAAAACTCGGGTCTCCCGGCTTCATGTCTGCGTACGACCCGTCGTGAATGGACCTCAGCAACTCCAGGTCGCCTTGGCTTTCCTGGAAGGTGAATCGCCTGCGGAGGACTTGCTTCAAAAGCCTCTCCGCGCTCCGGTTCGGTGTGGTCTTTGGCTCGGGCATAAAGCTGAGTTGGATGGGGTTTGGATTGGTGTGGCAAGTGTCGTGGCTTCTGGTTCCTTCAACAGCCAGTCAGGATGGTCACAGGGTTTTGACCAGGAATACCGTTGTCCTCCATGAAGGCGTGAGGCTTGCCGTAACCGTTCGAGCCGTCTCCTCCATTCCTGATTGCAACGGTCTCCAAGGTCCAGTTCTGTTAACCGGCGGACCGTCTCCCAAAAGGTCTTTAGTCTCACGTTTCGGAAGTCAACCAAAGGCGTCAGCAGAAATCCCGGTTTAGGGTGAGGCTCGTCCGAAATTACCAAGTCCATCAATTCCCGCAGACTTAACTCGGTAACCTTCTTCCACTCCGAGCCGTATCCCAGAGCGGTCCGTGCTCTGATAGGCAGGAGCAGCGCACCCATCAGTTCCTCAATCTTCCACTTTCGGTCCAGGTCATCCTCCCACCGAATATCCTGGAGTAGTTGGGCACTCCTTTCCTTCGCCACCCTCTCGGTCTCGAATTTCTTCAAAACCAGGTCCAGAGCTTCCCTTGAAATGCCAACTGCCAGGGAGATCTCTTTCTTGGAAGCGCCATCCTCTTGCATTTGGCGAATCCGGGCATCCCGTTCTTCGTGCTCCCGTCTCGTTTTCTTGGCTCGTCGCATTGCCGAAACAAAGAAGGCGCAACACCCCATGACGAGCATTGCGCCGGATCCAAATCGTCAGCTCAGAAGGGCACGTCGCCTTTCGCCTTCTTTGCCGCCCTGACCTTCGCCCATGTCGCTTCGCGGGCCTTGGCCAGTGCTTTCAGCTTCGCGTCGGTCACCGGCTTCTTCGCGGGCGTTGGGGCTGGTTCGGTTGGTGGAATCACTGCCGGTTCAACTTCCCCTCGCTTGGCCGCCCACCTTGCCTTTTGCGCCGCCGCCATTTTCGCCCGGGTCTTGGCGCTGAACTGCTTGCTGCCTCTAGGTGGTATAGGCGCTTCCGTTGCCGCGGCCGACGAAACTGGCTCAGCACCCAAAACTAGGTCGAGTTCCTTCTTCAGCGATTCGATCCGTTCCTGGATGTCGGCTGCCTGGCGTAATTGTGCTGGCGTTAACCGCGTGATGTCGTTCATGGCCCGAAATGTGGAAAAGACGTGCAGCCAGGTCAAGCGGAACCCAGGCTCGAAGGCCCGCGATCCGCCCACTGTAAGGCTTCTGGTCCGTGCGGGATTGAGATATTGACGTTCTGCCAAAACCCGATTAAACACCCTGCCGATGCAAATGACCGTTCAGCAGTGGATGAACTCGCCCGAAAACCCGGACGTCCACAAACCATTTCTGCCGCAAGGCGATATTGTCGTGGGCCTGGTGCGATTCGATGAAAAGGAGCACATCTTTCGAATCTACATGGGGGCGGAGTACTTGGGCACCTACGACATGGACGCCGACAGGATTCTTTCCGGCGGTGGGTTTCTCGACTTTCTCCTCCAGGTCCATTCAAAGGAGTGGGTGACGGGCCAGCACCTCAAGGACCTGATGGATTGTGTCACTTGTTGGGTTTACCGGGATCACGGCAAATTTCCCCAGAAGTTCTTCGACGTGGCTGGCGGCATGAATCGCGGCCTGGATGAACCTGGCGGTATCTGAGGGGCTGAATTATTTATGCGCCACACGTCGGGCTCATGACCTCCGGCATAAAAATCAAAGAGATCGTGCTTGGGACTGGAACGATTGCTGAGCGACCGAAGATTGCCGTCATTCATGTCCGTGCGTTTCTGAATCGTGGTGACGAGTTCTGGAACACCTATGGGGAGGGAAAACCCGTGCTCCTCCATCTTTCAGAACGCAATGAGATTCCCGGCTTGGTGAAAGGAATTGAAGGAATGCGGGTCGGCGGCAAGCGGGAACTGGTGGTCAGTCCGCACCGGGCGTTTGGGGCAACTGGAGTTTCCGGGAAGATCCCCGCCAATGCAGTGATACGCTTCGAGGTAGAGCTGGTGGAGGTTCGAGACCAGAACGCTCCATGTCCAGAGACCCATCCTCCAGGTAGGCATTTGATGGTCTTTCATCCGGGAGAGCAAGCCAGGAACCTTGCACGGTGGCAGTTTGCCATATCGGAAGGTCAATCGGTTGGCGGCGCTTTCATCACCTTTCCGGTACCTGGGGCTACCTGGAGACATGCACGGGGAAAATCCGTGGAACTGCCCTTGGGGAGTGAGCAGGTCCAGGAGCTTTTCCAGAGCGTCCAATCTAAGTGTGCCGACCACCCGACGGAATGCCTTAGAAATGACCAGATGTGGGCTGACGCATCGGAAAAAGCCAACAGCGTGACTCGGGACCAAGCAACGGACACCCTCTGCGTTACGGTTTACATCCAGGAGCGAGGTGCCGTCGTGTTGGATTACGGACTTCCTGAAACCAGCCTGGTGCTGCTGAATTCACGCTTCTACCAGATCATTTCGTCGGCATTGGGGCCTCACTTGATGGCCGTGGCTAACGAGGTGAAAACGTCCTACCAGGCCAGGCGAAGTGGAGAGCATGGCCGATTGCCCTGAGCATGTCCCGCCCCCAAGCTCCCCCTCCCAATAAACTCCTCCAAATCACTGGGATAATATCCAGGTGACGGATTGGCTCCACGAGCTGATCCCCGCCCACCTTCGCCCCCTACACCTGTTTCTCTTCTTGCGGCTGTCAAAAGCTGGCCCACGCAGCGTCAAACCGTCCGCGCGGCAAAAAAGCAAATTCCTATCATTATTCTCCGCCCCGAGATGAGGCTTGCCACCGCGAAGGAAGCGAGACTCGCTGGGGCACCCTCTGGCCTCGAATCGGACGACCCGATTCTGCCGCTCTCACCCCGCGCCCGTGCTCAACCTTCCCGCCTGGTAGGTAACTGCAACCTGCAACAGCTGGAGGCGCCGCCGACGAGGTTCACCGAGTTCAACCGATGGCTTGCTGAGGCCCGACGTTTGATTGAAGTTTCAACGGAATATCCGTTACAATATTGACATTAACCTGAATCCGATATATTCTAGTGGTGTGATTATCGAATTTGTCGTCAAAAACTTTAGGTCGTTCAAAGAAGAACAGACCTTGAATCTGGCGGCGAGCAACTACGACAAGTCGCTACCAGACAACATCATGGCTGCCGATTTGCCCGGTCTGCAAGACTTGCGGTTGGTCAAGGCGACAGCGCTTTATGGGCCGAACGCGGGGGGCAAAACCAATGTGCTGCGGGCGCTTCAGTTCCTCCAATGGCTGGTGGTCAACTCGGCAACTGGGCTCAAGCCAGGCGCCAAGCTTCCGTCGGAGGCTTTCCGGTTAGACCCCGAGACGGAAAACCAATCGACCGTGCTGGCCCTGACCTTCGTTGCCGAACGGGTGCGCTACGAGCTTGCGGTGGCGGTTTCCCCCGACAGGATCGTGCAAGAGCGCCTCGTGGCTTACCCATCGGGCCGCGCCCAGGTGTGGTATGACCGCGTGTGGGACGAGGAGGCCAAGGCGTACGAATGGTCTCCCGCGCAGACCGTGGATTTCAAACGCGATCCCGGCATCGTGGAGAAGACGCGCGAGAATGCGCTTTTTCTTTCGACCGCCGCCCAGTGGAACAACGCACAGGTCGCTCCGGTTTATCACTGGTTTGAAGGTCAGCTCCGCTTTCTGAACCTGTCGGCTGGCGGCGGATTGGACCCTGGATTCACGGCGAAGTGGATGGAACAGTCGCCTGAAACTCGCAGTGCCTTACAGAGCCTCCTGCGCACGGCAGATCTGGGTGTCGCCGGAGTGGATGCGAAGGAGCAGGAAATCCCCGACGACAAATTCCGCCGGGCGCTGTTGTCGGTAGAAAAGGAGTTGGGGCAGGAACTTCTGCCGCGCAAGACATGGGAAATCAACTTCCAGCACGAAGGCAAAGGCGGCCAGGTGGTCTCGTTGCCCTGGGTGATGGAGTCAGCCGGAACCTGCCGCTTTTTCAGTTTGTTGGGGCCGGGTGCGGACGTGGTCGTCAACCGCTACGTGATCTGCATTGATGAACTGGATACGAGTTTGCATCCCTCGCTCGTGGCGGAGTTGCTTCGCCTTTTCTTCAAATCCACGGGAAAGAACCCCGGCGCACAATTGTTGTTCACCACGCACAATCCGCTCTTGCTCGACACGACCCTGCTGCGCCGCGACCAGGTCTGGTTTGCGGACAAGAATCGGGAGGGAGCTTCCTTCCTGTATCCCTTGACAGATTACAAGCCGCGCGTGGACGAGTCGCTGGTGCGGGGCTACCTATCCGGGCGATATGGGGCGGTGCCTTTCATCCCCAACGGACTACTCGGCGGGAATCGGAGCCTCGCGGAGCGACAAGGGCCGGGAAAGGAGCTCGCCGATGCCCGCTAAACCCGGTCCGCTGCGGCCGCACGAGCAACGGCTCCATTACGCAAGACGTGAGCCCAAGGAACCGCCGCCGGGAGAGCCCGGAATCGGCGACTCGTTCCTTATCGTTACGGAGGGTGAGGTAACCGAACGGCTTTACTTCGAGTCCCTCAGGGACCTTTTGGAAGTCAACCCGGCCACGGTGCGGGTCATTCATCCTTCCTGCACGGATGCGGAGGGCCTGGTGCGGGCGGCGATGGTGGAAAGGGACGCGATCACAGGCCGTCGGAGCCGATGGGAAGCTGGGAACGCGGAGGTGGCACGTTACGATCATGTTTGGGTGCTGTTCGACACTGACGTTCCCGCGCGTCAAGGCCAGTTGGGGCCAGCCCTCGAACTGGCACGAAATAACGGCATCCATATTGGCCACTCCACCCCGAGCGTGGAGTTTTGGCTATTGCTCCACTTCCGCTTCACGACCGGGCCGCTCCTGGACAGCGGCGCGGCGGAGCACGCCGTTGGTGAGGCGTGGCAGCGACATTACGACAAGAACGCGGAGACCTTCCCACAACTATGGTCGGTCTTGAGCCCGAACATCCCTGGCGCCGTAAGTCGTGCCATTCAAGTGCGAGAATACCACCAGCGGGGGAACACCCCGTTTCCGGCGAACCCCTCGACGGAGTTGGACTGCCTGGTGCGCGCCCTTGATGCTTCGGTCCAGCCTCGCTTACGAATTCCCCGATGGCAGTAAGACCTTTTCGCGACATCGATCCAAACCCGCCTCAACTGACGCCTTATCATGCCACCGGTTTCCACCATTCCGCCTCAAGCCGTCCGCGCCGAGTGGGTTGAAGCCTTGAAGCTCGACCTGGTCGGGCCGGACAACCCTCACGCCTTTGCGCACGAGTTGCTACCGGACCCGCCGTCCCGGTGGTATCTGACGGGTTTCCTGGTGCCTTCCGAGGCGCCGGTTGAACAAAAGTCAGACGAAACATCCAGTGATGAAATTGACAGTGGGGGAGACACTGAGGGCTCGGATGATGCGGGCCCGCGCAGCGTCAAACCGTCCGCGCGGCAAAAAAGCAAATTCCTATCATTTTAAAAACCCATAGCAATCCCCAGCAGCAAGGAGTTGTCGTCGGTTTGATTCTCCACATTCCTGTAATTACGAAAGGCAAGAGTTAAGGCGATGCCGGGGTCAACTGGCCCAATTTTACCCGAACCTGGTTTGCGGATGTACCAGGAGAGATCAGCGCTAAAGGCTCGGGTCTCTAGTGATTGCTTCGTGAGATCAATGAATTCTGAAAAACTCACGTTGAGCACGATGGGATTATCCTTTAGGATGACAGCATTCGGGAATGGCATTAAGGCGAGACCAATTTTAGGGCCAACATGCGCGAACGTGTCCCCTTCCTTGCTCTTGGTCCATTTCCCGTCTTCTAGAACGTAGCCAACATCCGCGTGAATTGTGGGATCAATTCGGTACCACAAATACTTGCAAGTCGTATTAAAGGAGCCCAGCCCCCATCGCCCGTTGTAGAAGCTCCAATCTACTTCAGCGGTGGGAATTTGACTCTGAAAGTCCCAATCACTTTTCCAGAGCACGTTCACGCGGAGAGAAGAACCAGTAAACCCCCAGACACCTTGAGGCCAATTCAAGAGCCCTTCGTAAGTAACGCCCAAGGTTGCCAGATTGTCTTCATTTTTGGGTTCTTCCGGGAATTGCTGGGGAAAAGTGAATGGTCCGGAAGGGCTTTGAAGACGAAGGCGGACGGGCAGTTG
>Ga0316230_1001395_pt1 | contig 25234 bp, 18 predicted proteins | sample TBH18025metaG_FD_206004 | JGI IMG/M metagenome (GOLD analysis project Ga0316230, IMG submission 206004) | Freshwater microbial communities from Trout Bog Lake, Wisconsin, USA - TBH18025 | ecosystem: Environmental > Aquatic > Freshwater > Lake > Hypolimnion/Profundal zone | place: USA: Wisconsin...
GCTCGCGAAGCTCGCCGATGCGGTGGGCAAGGTCGGTGCCGGTCTGACCGGGCTGAAATCCAAAACCGACGACAACGCCTCCAAGATCGAAGACCTGGCAGCGCAGGTGGAAGCGCTTTCCAACAAAGTATGATCCTCGATATCGCCGATCTGCAGGCGGCCGGGATTTCCTCCGCGAAGCTGGCGGTCACATCCCAGGGCACCGACGAGCTCTCGCTGGAGCTCGTGCAGCCGGTCAATTCTCCGGACCTTCTTCCGCCATTCGGGCGACTCGTCCTCGCGGATGGCGGCGTCACGCGATTTGTCGGGTGGCTCGACCGTGCGCCGCGCGCGGCATCCACCAACTCGCAGGGCAGGGCTTACCGCATCACAGGCCCGATGCGCTGGCTCGACCGCACGCCATGGTTTGACGACAATCTTCTCGGCGGCATCCGCATGGTCTCCCGGTCCGAGGGAGCTTACCTATATCCGATTGGCGCTTCTATCGCGGCGATCCTGGATGCCGCCCGCGCGCTCACGTCCAACGCTTTCGCCTACGTCGGAGATGACCTCGGCATCGACCTACTGCAGACTGTAATCCCCCCGGAAACCCGCGTGGATTCCCGGTGCGGCGACCTCCTGCGCCGCGCCCTCAAATATGTTCCAACCGTAATTTACTGGTGGGAATATCCAACCGTGGTGGTTGAAGGGGTCTCGCAAATCATCCCGACGATCCGGTTTGCCGACGCCGACAAACTAGTCCCTGACCACACGCTCTCGGAATCGCTCTACGCCCTCGAAAACGCCTCGCCCGATCCCCGGTTTGATCTGCTCTTCAACGCGGTGACGGTTTACATGCTGGTGGACGGGCTAATCGCCCAAACCGACGGTGTGACCGACACGACGGGGGACGCCTCACGCATCGTGGATATTACCCCGGCTGCCGCCCGCACGTTTGTCCAAACGTTCGAATACGGGCTTTTTAACATACAGGGCGACGGTCTTGCGGCCGCGCTCCTCAAGTTCTATTCCCGAATGCACGTGGACTGCAGCGCGACGATGAACGGCATCGACTGGTCCCACAGGCCAGGCCAACTCTGGAGCTATGCCGGAATACTCGCCTCGCCTTACCAGTCATTTTGCCACCAAGTCAGCCGCGACTTTTTCAAGCAGACCCAGACCATCGGCCTCGGCGTTCCCCCCGCCTTCGCCGCCTACCAGCTCAGCACCGGAGCCGGTTCCAAATCAGCCCCGCCACAGATTTCGACTGGCGGCGGCGGAAGTCCCACTCCTACTCACCCTGACACTGTCACTGGACCGCCATTCTCTCTCCACCTGATCAAAAACACGTCTGGAATTATCACGGGTGTCCGCATTCTCCCGTCGACGCTCGGTGGCGGAAGCTCGCTTGATTTAGGATTCTCAAACGGCGATACCCCGCCGACAATGTTCACTCTCATGGCCGGGGTCGTCCAGGGGCATATCACAATCGACTCCACCACGGGCGCGATCACCCGCAGGGCCATCGCGCTTGTCTCCACTCTCGGCACGAACAGCGAAACGGATTTTTATGTCGAGATCGGATCTGTCGGACAGCAATCCACTTGGGCTGTCTCGAACCAGCTCTACGGACCGATCAACGTGCAGGTTTGCGGCGGATATGACTCCGTGTGGGAGGTCACATTCTCCGGCGCGGGCGGGTGACCATGGACTCGTTCATCCCATTCAAAACCGCCGCGCTTTCGCTGTCCGGCTCCGTGTCGGAGGAATACCAGAAAGGACTAGCTCCGGATGGGTCAATGGTGGAAAAAACCGTCACGGCATGCACGTTCTCTTGCAACAAGACTTTCACTCGCAGGCGCGGCCAGGAGTGCGGCAACGGGCTTTTTCTCCCAGTGAAACCTCCGGTTTTGGCTCCGGGAGATTTCACGCTCGCAAGCGCTTCTCGGTGCTGCCCCTGGAGTGGAAACTTGACCGTCCAACCATTCGATGACGGGGTGGTGGCCGAACTGTCTGTTGTCAACACGAGTTTCAGAAAATCTCCGACACCCAACGTGATCGCGACGGCCTCCTCGAATCAAACTGCTCCCGCATCGTTCGGTTTCGCCAGCTATTTTGTCGGCAATCCGAGCGGAGGAATTCTTCCTGTAACTGCCGCCCTCGCGGGATGCAATGGCGGGCTCGACTGGGACTACAGGGGCATGATCGTCGATCTTCGGCCTCCCAAAAATTATTCGGCAGCCGGGATAATGGTCGTGTCCGCACAGGCGATTGGCCCGGACGGCTCTGGGAGCTTTGTTGGTTTTGCGAAATGCACCGCGGTCATCGCTCCCGTCGACGAGTTTCCTGATTTCCCGACTTCCGGCGGATCGCTCACGATTTCCGGACCGTGCGTTTTTCAGACAGCCAACAGCAGCTGGGGGCCATACGGAAGCCTCGGAAGCCAGAGCGCCGCCGCAGGATGCGTTCCGGATGCGACCGGCGCAGGAACCATGGATTTCGCCCACGGCAGTTACAGAGCTATCATCAACGGATCTGGCACATGGAGTCTCACCCTTTCGTAAAATGCTACACCCTTGACGGAAAGGAGATCCCATGCCCGGAGGGGTTGCCTTCCTACGACGAGATGCTCGCGGCCTCCCGCGCCCCCAGATTGGTTCCATCCACGGCTGCCGACCACGAGAAGGAAGGGCCGATCTCCGGCTGTTGCGATTCGGCGCTCAACCCTCCCACCGCCTCTGCCTGATCCGGAAGGTTGTCTGCGTGTGAGCACCGCCCGATCTGCCGCGCTCGGAGCCCCTACAACCTCCCTGTTTGAGTTTTGCGGAACCGCTGCAAGGCGTCTGCACAGTCGGCGCAACGGCCCTGAAAATCCGCAATATCCTCAAACCTCTGCGAGAAATCCTCAAACCTCATGCGGCCATACTCGACCAGTCTCTTGTCCCAGCTTTTGAGCGCCTTGCCCAGGGATTCCACGATGGCTGCGCGGTGGTGTGCATCCTTGCGCTTCTCCTCCTCATTGAGACAGATCACGTAGCGGCGTCCCTCCACTTCGACTTCTTTGACCTTCAACGGGGCCGGATCCTTCGCCCGGACTCTCTCGGGAGTTACCGTCTTCCAAGGTTTGCGGTTTTTCAAAACGACTTCCCCAACTTCTTTTGTGCGGCGCATCCGCACTCCGATGACGTAATGCACCGGCGGATCCAGTTTACCCCCTCTTCGACAGGACGCTTTTTTCGTGGGCCTTCACTTCGGCGAGCCACGCGGCACCCACCGGCACATTCTGTCTTCGGCAATACTCGTCCCACACGGCGCCGACCGGCAGGGTTTTGATTTCCTCGAGCAGGGCGAGCCGCGAGGTGAAATCGCCCGCGTCCTCGAGTTGGCGAAGTTTTCCGGTCGGCTCCAGCAGGGCCAGCAGCAAGGCTTTCAGCGCGTTGCGGGTCCCGATCACCCAGGCCGCGACACGGTTGATGCTCGCATCGAAGTAATCCAAGCCGAAGTGGGTCCGCCCGATGAAGCCGCCACGCACGATTTCCTCCGCGATCGCCTTTGTCGGATCGTCGAGCAGAACGACATGGTCGCTGTCCCAGCGAACTCCGCGGCTCACGTGCAGCAGGATCTCCGGCACGAATTGCAGCACGGACGAAATCTTGTCGGCCACGCTCTCCGTGGGATGAAAGTGCCCGGCATCGAGGCAGAGGAGCTTCTGCCGCGTCACCGCGTAGCCCATGTAAAATTCGTGCGAGCCGACGACGTAGGATTCCGAACCGATCCCGAACAGCTTGCACTCGACCGCGTCGCGCGTGAGGGCGGGATCAATCTTTTTGGAAAAAATAGCGTCGAGCGATTCTTCCAAGCGTTGCCGCGGACCTTTTCGGTCAACCGGCAGATCCTTCGAGCCATCCGGAATCCAAAAATTGGTGATGACCGGCGAGCCGATCCGGCGCCCGGCCTCGGCCGCGATCTCCCGGCAGGCGATACCGTGCTCGATCCAAAATTTCCGGATGCCTTCATCCTTGCTGCTGAGCGTCGCGCCATCATCCGCGAGCGGATGGGAAAAGAAGCTCGGATTGAAATCCATTCCCAGGCCGCGTTCCTTGCACCATCTGATCCAGCTCTGGAACTCGGCCGCGGTGTAAGCATTTCTGTCGAGCATCTTCCCGCCAAGATCCGCGTAGCAGGCGTGAAGGTTCAGCCGGTGGCGACCGGGGATTAGCGAGAACGCTTTGTCGAGGTCGCTGCGGAGTTCCTCCAGCGTGCGGGCCTTGCCCGGATAATTTCCCGTGGCCTGGATGCCCCCGCCGCTGAGCTCGCTGCCTTCTTTCTCGAACCCCCCGACATCATCGCCCTGCCAGCAGTGGAGCGAGATCGGAATCCCGGCAAGGCTTGCGAGCGCGGCTTCGGTGTCGACGCCGGACCGGGCGTAGAGTTCGCTGGCGGAGGAATAGGTGCTCATCAAGTAAGGATGTCGGCGTGACGCTCTCCCAGGCCGCCCGCGAGTATGCGGAGGCTTGCAGGATCCTCGATGGCCAAGGATCGGTCGTCGATGCGGCCCGCCTGTTTGTGAAACATCGCCGCGAGAATACCCTCCCTCCGATTTCCTTTCAAGATCTGGCTGCAAAATTCTTGGAGAGGAACCGGATCCAGGATTACTCGGAGGGGATTCCGAAAAGCGGTTCAATGTGAAGCCGACGAAATTCAAACACCGCACCCGCCGCAGTTGATTCGCGCTTCTGCCTGCCTGTCGTCTCTCCAAGACGGGTGCAAACAGTTCGCCCAAACTGTCTGGAGAGGTTGATCCAACTTTTTGGGAGATGAAGACTCCTGGTCGCCCCGGCTGATGTAGCCGCTTACGCGTGGAATCGGGCTTGTTATCCTTCGTCAACGGTGATGTAACCGCTGCCAACGAAAGCGGGCTGGAAAAAATCATGTCAAACGTAGGCATACGTGTTGCGGAAACGGTGGTTGCCTTTGCCCTGCTGGCCATTGGCGCCTACTTCATGAAGCGCAATGGCATTCTGAAACAGGAGGACGGCGCCGTGTTCTCCAAGCTGCTCATCCACGCTGTCCTGCCCGCCACGATCTTCTACCAGCTCTGGACCCATCGCCTTTCCGGCGCGACCGTGGTGCCCGTCCTGATCATGTTTCTTACGGGGGTTGTTGCCCTCGCAGTAAGCTGGCTCGCGGGGCGCGCGCTCAAATTCGACCGCCAGAGTATAGGGGCGCTGATGATTGTCTCCTCCTTCGGGTCGTCTGCGCTCATAGGCTACCCCATCGTCCAATATGCCTTCGCGGGCAATCCCCGCGCTCTCGCCGAGGGGATTGTCATCAGCGAACTCGGCGTTGGACTGCCCATTTTTATCCTCTGTCCTGCGGTGGCGATGTACTTTGGCGGGACGTTCAACGGCACAGGCACCCATCGAGGGCTGGCCAAGAGCTATTTTCTGTCGCCGATATTCCTGGCCGTCATCCTCGGTCTTGCCCTGTCCCGCGTTGATATTCCCGTCGGGACGCCCTTTGTCGCGACCATCCGGGACGCCCTGAAAATGGTGCAGGGCTCGCTGGTCGTCGTTTCGGCTGCGATCCTTGGCCTCCAACTCTCGTTCCAGCCGCTGAAAGGGTTCGGCAAGCTGATCATCGTGTCCATTGTCATCCAGATGCTGTTCCAGCCGTGGTTCTCGGCCTTCATGGCGCACCTGCTGCATGTCGGCGCGGAAAACAGTCAGATTCTGGTTCTGATGAGCGCCATGCCCGCCGCAATTCTCGGGCCCGTATTTGCCGCACGCTACGATTGCGCGGCACGGGCCACCACGCTCCTCACGTTCACCCATATTGTCGTCAGCCCGTTGTTGGTTCCCGCTGTCTTCGCCATGATCTCCTGATGTCCCAAAGCTCTCACTCCACCTCACTACCATGAAACCCCTACGTTTCCCCGCCCTGCGCCGCGATGCCATACATTACTGGAACGAGCTGCTCTCGTCGTTACCCGAGCCCGAATCGGTCGTCGAGCACCTCGTCCAAACTCAAAGGGACCGTGGGTTGACTATTGGAGAGCGCCCCTTCTGCACGGTGGCCCGGCCGAGGTTTGTGACTACCGATGAAATGCGGCAGGAGCATCGTGCCGTGTCGGTGCTTTCGAGGGCCATCCGCAAGGTTCGCGACGCCGCCCTCGAAGACCATAAGCGCCACGCGGACTATCTCGGAGGGTTCAATGAATGGATCGAAACCATCCTCTCGATGGAGCCGCCGACCCCGCCGGGGCGGTCTGTCCTGCGCTTCGACTCCTTCACCACGGAGGCCGGAGTCCGTTTCGTGGAACTGAACGGCGACATCCCCATGGGTGGCGTTTGCAATGACGGGCTTGTCCCACTCTTCCAAAGCCTCGAATTCTACAAGGCTTTCGAGGGGCGATATGACGTGCGGCCGAATCTCGTGCAGATCGGCATGATCCAGACATTCATGCACGCCTGGCAGAGTTTGGGGGGCGCGGGCACGCCCAGAATGTGCATCCTCAGTTTCCCCGGCGGCTTGGAAGACCTCTTCGCCCGCCTCAACGCGCAAGACATGCAAAAACTGGGAATCGAAGCCGCGGCAGCCCACCCCGAGGATCTGGATTTCCACAAAGGGAAACTTCGGGCGAAGGGGCGCGTCGTGGACCTCGTGTATCGGATCATGCACACCGACGACTGCCTGGAGCGCGCCGAAGAGATCGCCCCGCTCATGCAGGCCGTGAAACACCGGGCCGTCTGCCTGGTGAACCCGTTCCGGAGCGAACTGCTAAGCCACAAGTTTCTTTTTGCCCTCCTGACGGACAAGAGCCACGATTTCGGGTTCACCGAGGAGGAGTCGGCCGCCATCCGCGCACACGTTCCTTGGGGGCGTATCCTTCGCGAAGGCTTCACCACGGATGCCGGGGACCGACGGATTGATCTCTTGGATTACGTGAAGACCCATAAAGAGAACCTCGTCCTGAAACCCGCGCACGCGGCGGGCGGCACGGGCGTTCGCCTCGGGTGGACGTGCGACGAGAACCAGTGGGCCGACGCTGTCCGCGAGGCGGTCGAGGGCGAGTGCATCGTGCAGGAGAAAATCGAAGCCACCCGGGAAGAGTATCCCCTTCTGGAGAGCGGCTTCGCTCTCCAGGAGTTCTACGAGGACACGGATCCATTCCACTTTCCGGGCGGTTACTCGGCCGTGCTGAGCCGGATCAGCGCCGCCGAGATCACCAACGTCGCACAAGGGGGCAGCATCGTTCCCACCTTCGTGATTGACGCCAGATGAACAGCGGGCCGCTGGCTGACAGGAACGCGCAGCGGCGGCTCATCGGCTGCGTGGCCGTAGCCGTCTTCATGGCGCGGCTCGACATTTACGTGGTCAACATCTCCCTTCCCACCATCGCAAGGCATTTCCACGTCGGAACGAGCGCCGTCTCCTGGGTCACCATGAGCTACCTCCTGTTCAACTGCGGGGCCATGATGCTTATTGGCCGCATCGCCGACACCGTAAGCCCCAGGACATTGTTTATTTGGGGCTATGCAGTCTTCACCGCCGGTTCGCTGCTCTGCGGCTTGGCGACAAGCCTGGGCATGCTCGTCTTCTTTCGCTGCGTGCAGGGGCTTGGCGGCTCCATCTTGGTGATCATGACCTACACCTCAGTCTCCCGGTTTCTCCCCGCCGCCAAGGTGGGAGGGGCCATGGGCATTCTGGCCACATGCGGCGCGCTGGGGATCGCGGTGGGAGCACCGCTCGGCGGCTTTCTTACGGAGAGGCTTTCCTGGCAGTGGGTCTTCTTCGTCAACGTGCCTATCGGGCTCCTGGCGATTCTACTGGCCTCGTGGGCGATCCCCCGCGAGATGGGGGATGGAAAACGGATTGGCAAACTGGACTTCCTGGGGGCACTGCTCAGCATGCTCTGTGTCGTCTCGTTCGTTCTCGCCCTCAACGTGGGACAAAAACAAGGCTGGAACTCTCCACACTTCGCAGCACTCCTCGCGGTTTCCGTCTTTTGCGGCGCGCTCTTTCTCGTCCGGCAGTTCAAGGCGAAAGAACCCCTGGTCGCGCCGGCTCTTCTCAAGGAAAGGCGTTTTCTACTGGCCAACGCGGTCGCCGTATCCGGGTTGCTCCTCATGGGGGGCAACGCGTTTCTCATGCCGTTCCTCCTCGAACTGGCCAAGGGCCTGAGCCCGGAGAGTGCGGGCATGATGCTCATGATTTACTCCATCACGTTTATGGCGCTCTCTCCCCTCACGGGCCGGTTGGCCGACCGGATTGCCCCGTCGAACCTCTGCGTCGTTGGAATGGGCGTTGCAGCGGCCTGTTGCCTCGTCTTCGCCCGGTCACTTGGTGCGCCGGGGTTTGCCAGTGTCGTTATCTTTCTTGTGGGGCTAGCCATCGGCTACGCGCTGTTCTTAGCGGCCAACGCCAAGCTGATCCTCAGCTCCGCGCCCATGGAACAAAAGGGGGCTGCCTCGGCCGTGTATGGGACGATCTACAATCTCGGCCTGCTGATCGGGGTGAATATTTTCGAGACACTTTACACGGCGACGGGCGCCTCCCTAAAAAATGCCGTGCCTGCCGCCCCGGGCGCGGGGGCTTGGGTGCCCGGGTTCAGCCACGCCTACCTCTTCGGTGCCGGTGCCTGTCTGGTTTCCCTCCTGCTCGCATCCGGCATTCCGCATATCGGCAAATCCGCTCGCCCGGCGACGGGATGACGGCTATCCTCCCATGCGGTGGATCACCATTCGAAAAACGCACCCTGATGAAACAAAGAAAACTGGGAAACCAAGGATTGACTGTGTCGGCACTGGGGCTGGGCTGCATGGGGATGTCGGAATTCTATGGCACGCATGACGACAAGGAATCCATAGCCACCATTCACCGGGCGCTCGAGCTGGGCGTCAACTTCCTCGACACCGCCGACATGTATGGCTGCGGCGAGAACGAAAAACTCGTGGGCCGGGCGCTCAAGGGATGCCGCGACCAGGTGATCCTCGCCACAAAGTTCGGCAACGTCCGCGATGCGCAGGGAAATTTTCTGGGCGTGAACGGCCGCCCGGAGTATGTCCGCGACTGCTGCGAGGCGAGCTTGCGGCGGCTCGGAGTGGAGCAGATCGACCTCTACTACCAGCACCGCGTGGATCGGAATGTGCCCATCGAGGAAACCGTCGGGGCGATGGCCGAGCTCGTGCGCGCCGGCAAAGTCCGCCACCTCGGGCTCTCCGAGGCGGCCCCGGCCACGATCCGCCGCGCTGTCCAAGTGCATCCGATCAGCGCCCTGCAGACCGAATACTCGCTGTGGACCCGGGACGTGGAGCTGGAAATTTTATCCGCCTGCCGGGAACTGGGGGTCGGTTTTGTGCCCTACAGCCCATTGGGGCGCGGCTTCCTCACGGGAAAAATTCGAAAGATTGATGATCTGGCGGCCGACGATTGGAGGCGGCGCGGGCCGCGCTTTCAGGGGGAAAACTTCGATCGCAATCTGGGGATCGCGCATCGCCTCGAAGCTCTGGCCCAAAAGAAAAAATGCAAGCCGGCCCAACTCGCGCTGGCCTGGGTTTTGGCTCAGGGTGAAGACATCGTGCCAATCCCCGGAACCAAAAGGCGCGGCTACTTGGAGGAAAACGTGGCGGCTCTTGAGATCGAGCTGACCAGCGGGGATCTGGAAGAACTCGATCAAGCGGCCCCGGTCGGCAGCACGTCTGGAGCCCGTTATCCAGAACCGGCCATGGCGGCAGTCAATGGTTGAAAACGAGAGGGAGACGGCGCCTGTCAGTCCTGCTTGCAGGCCGATGAGCTGCCCGGAATGTCCCGGCCCACGGAGAACGCGTTACCGAGGAATTCGCCCACGCCATTGAAGCCCTGGAAAAACGACCGGATGGGGGGGGATTCGAACCCCCGTTACCTTGCGGTAAACACGCTTTCCAGGCGTGCGCAATCGACCACTCTGCCACCCATCCTTGTTGGAGAACGAGCACAGTCTTAGCCGAAGCGGACGGGTTTGACAACCCCGGTGATGTGCGCCCGATCCGCGCGTAAGCGCAATCAATGGAGGGATGTCGCCCCCGGCATCCGCTCTGCCACAGCAAGGGCACCGAGGGCGATGCCCCTCCCTATATTTATCGTTTCTCCGCTTCTACGGTTGTGCTCCCTGCACCAAACATTTTTCATCACAATATTTCGCTCGCCTGGATATGAGAAAAAGCGACACTGAACTCCTCATGAATCCCAAAATCTCGCTCATCGGTGCCGGGTCGGTTGTCTTCGCAAAGAATCTCATCGGCGATATCCTGCAGTCCCCCGAGCTGGGGAACGCGACGATCTGCCTGATGGACATCGACCCCGCGCGCTTGAAAGTCGCGGAAGCGATGGCGAACAAGATGGTGGCCAAACTGAAATCACGGGTCCGGATCGAGGCGACGCTGAGCCAGAAGGAAGCGTGCCGGAACGCGAACTATGTGATCTGCACGATCCAGGTCGGAGGCTACAAGCCCGGCACGGTCATCGATTTCGAGATCCCGCGGAAGTTCGGCCTGTTGCAGACGATCGGCGACACGCTGGGCGTCGGGGGCGTGTTCCGTGCGCTTCGCACGATCCCGGTGATCAACTCGATCGCCGCGGACATTGCGACAGTCGGGGCGAAGGACTGCCTGCTATTGAACTACACCAATCCCATGGCGATGAACTGCATGGCCGTTGCCAAGGCGGTCGGGATCCCGCATGTCGGGCTCTGCCATTCGGTCCAGGGCACTTCGCAGCAGCTCGCCGGTTACGCGGGGATCCCGTATTCGGACGTCACCTACCTCGTGGCGGGGATCAACCACATGGCGTTCTTTTTGAAATTCGAGTGCGGGGGACAGGATGCCTACCCGCTCCTTTTCAACCTGCTGAACGATTCCAAATTCCCGCACGACAAGGTGCGGTTCGAGATGATGAGGCGGACCGGGTATTTCGTGACCGAGTCGAGCGAGCACCAGAGCGAATACGTGCCGTATTTTATCCACCACGGGAAGCCGGTGATCGAGCGTTTTGACGTGCCGATCGACGAATACCTCCGCCGCTGCGAGGGGATCATCAAGACGTGGAAGCAAGCCGAGTCGGAGCTCTTGGGCAAGGACGAGGAGATTCAGATCAACGCCCCTTCGCACGAATACGGTTCCTATATCATCAAAGCCCGGGAAACCAACCGCCCGACCGTGATTTACGGAAATGTGCCCAACACCGGCCTGATCACCAACCTGCCGGCCGACTGCTGCGTGGAGGTGCCGTGCCTGGTGGACGCGCAGGGGATCCAGCCGACGTTCATCGGCAACCTGCCGGCCCAACTCGCGGCTCTCTGCCAGACAAACATCAACGTGCAAACGCTGGCGGTCGAGGCCGCGCTGACCGGGAAGCGCGAGCACATCTACCATGCGGTGATGCTCGACCCTCACGCCGCCACGGTGCTGACATTGGACAAAATCTGGGCGATGTGCGACGAGATGATTTCCGCGCATCAGAAGGCCGGGCTGCTGGGCGAATACGCGCCGGTCGTGAAGGGCACCGGCCGATCCTACGCGGGAACGGGAGACCGGATCCTCGCCGCGGTGGAGTTCTCGGAAAAACCCGCCAAGGCCGAATGCGCTCTGGCCGTGACGGTGACAGTGACGAACCCGGGCACGAAACCCGCGACGATCCCGCTTTCCCTCGAGGCGGACACGGAGGGCGCGCTGGTTGCCGGATCAAAGATGCAGTTCGCCGTGCCGGCAGGGAAAACCGTCCGGCGCGATGTCGTGCTGCGCCGCCGCGGCGGGGACCGCGCCTTCACGCTCGTACTGCGATCGGCGAAGGAAGATGTTCTTACTCGCTCGCTGCCGGTGCCGGTCCGGAAAAAGCTGGATCTGACCGGCGGGCCGGCCCGCATCGAGGCCGAGCTAAACGGGTTTCCCGCAGTCGAGGGATCGCTGGCGCTGGAGGGGAGCCGGATCCGCCTCGCGGTGCGTGTCCAGGACTCGAAGATCACCACGCAGCTTGATCAACCTTGGACGGGCTCTTGCGTCGAACTGTTTTTCGCCCGCGAGCGCGGAAAGGCGATCCGGCAGATCTTCATCGTGCCGGGATCGGGGAAGAAGAAGCCGGTCGCTCTCGATCTGCAAAGGCGTCCGGTTCCCGGAGTCCAGATCAGACAGACGGTCGCGGGAACGCATTACGATTTGGATGTGGCCCTGCCGCTCAAGACTGCGGGTCTGGCCGATGGCGAGAGGACATTTCTCTTCGACGCGATTTTCGACCTGGCCGCGCTCGGCGACGCGCACAGCGGCGGAAGGGCGGGGTTGAACGGGAAACTCGATTCCCATTGTCTGTCCACGCACTTCAGCCGGGTCGTGGGTTGAAATCCCGCAGAGGCCCGGGTAGGGTTGTGCCGATGGATTCACTTACCAGGCACCCTCTGCGGGACGCGGAACGGCTGCTGTTGATCAAGCCCGGTTCGATGGGTGATGTCATCCACGCGCTTCCGGTGGCCTCCGCGATCCGGCGCGCATGGCCCGGGGTCGAACTCACGTGGGTCGTCGATCCGCGCTGGGCACCGCTTCTGGAGGGGAACCCGGCAGTTTCGCGTGTCCTGCTGTTCCCACGCGAGGAATTCCGCGGGCCGCGCGGCTGGGCGCGTGCGGCCCGGTGGTATTCCGGGCTCGGCGGCCTGCGCCCGGATTATGCCGTGGACCTGCAGGGGCTGATGCGCAGCGCGCTGATGGCGAAATTTTCCCGGGCGAAGGTGGTGGCCGGGCTTGGCGACGCGCGGGAGGGCGCGCGGCTTTTTTATCGCCGCAGCGCGCGAACTTTGCCCGGCGAACATGCGGTGCTCCGCTACCGGCGATGCCTGCCGCTGCTGGGGGTTCCCGATGGCTGCGATTTTTATATTCCGCCCGGCAAAGCGCCCGCGATTCCTCCCGGCTTCGTCGTCCTGCACCCGTTTGCGCGCGGGGCTGGCAAGTCGATGGATGCCGGGGCGATCCGGGCGTTCGTTGCGGAGATCCAAGCGGCAAGCGAAAGGCGGATTGTCATTGTCGGGATGGGGGAGACGCCGCTTTCGCTGCCCGGGGCGGTGGTCGATCTCGCGGGAAAGACCACGCTGCCAGAACTGATCGGGATCCTGCACGCGGCGCGCTTCATGGTGAGCATGGACAGCGGCCCGATGCATCTTGCCGCGGCGATCGGGGTTCCCCTGCTCGGGGTTCACACCTGGAGCGATCCGCGGCTCGTCGGACCGTTCAGCAAGGAGGCCTGGATCTGGCAGGGCGGGGAGATCCGCCTGCAGGATTTCACGAAACCTCCGCTTGCCCAAACGGCGCTCACTCCGGAATCCGCCCGCGAAATCGCGCGTTTTGTCGCGGAAAAAGCCCGCGATTGAACCCGCTCCTCCCGACAGGCACTCAGAAGGGCGCTGCAATTTCCGCCAAGAACCGGCTTTCCTTTTTGAGAGCTTCATGCTAAATTTGGGCCATCGTCATGCATGAGTCACCCCCCGGCGAACCTTTCTCCCAAGTGGGAGCAAACCGGCAGCAATGCCAAACCAACAAAAACACCATGAAACACATCCTCATCAAAGGCCTCGCGGCCCTCGCGCTCCTCACGTTCGCCGTGGGCTGCGCCAGCAGCCTGCAAAGCAAAGAAAACCTGGCGGTCGCCGCCGGCTTCAAAACCATCACCCCGACGAAGCCGAACCAGATCGCCCGCCTGAAGAGCCTGCCCGCAGACAAAGTCACGCGGGTCACCCACAAGGGCAAAACCTACTACGTCCTGCCGGATGTCGCAAACAACGTGGCCTACGTCGGCGGGCCCCAGCAATACCAAGCCTACCAGCAGCTCCGGCTAGCCCGGAAACTGAGCAACCAGAATCTCGAAGCCGCCGCCATGAACCAAGCGGCTGCGGAAGACAACAGCTGGGGTGCTTGGGGCGGATGGGGTGGATGGCCGCCCATGGGCTGGTATTAAGAACCACCGCCTTTGAATCGGGTCAGACCTGAATGGCGTAAAAGTTAAGCGGTTTTGGGGACGTGGGGCGGCCGTCCCGGCTGCTCGCTTGTCGAGAGAACAGCAGGCGGGACGCCTGCTCCACGCCGCTTAACTTGGCGCTATTCGGGTCAGACCTTGCCGTAGAAACGGTCCCGCAGGCGTTCCACAACGTCGCCTCGCCCCGCTACGGCGGCGACTGGTCGATCCGCTTGCAGTGCCAGCTTCTCTTCCCGAAGTGAACCAGCGCACGGAAACCGTGACACGGTGAATACCAGTCATCCTAGAACGTGCTTCCAAGAGAGCGCGTTGAACGTTATTTTGGCTCGACGGGTTGGAAATTCCGGAGGAAAATTCCCGGCTGTCGGTAGTCCCATCACAGCCATGAGTCACAAAAAAGCATTCTTCTCGTTCTGGGTTGCGGTAACGGGGACCTTCTTCGCCTGTTCTGCGCCCGCCCAGCAAATCAACGGCACGCCGGGTTCGCCGGACGCCACCATGACGATCAAGGGAGACCAACTCCCGCCACCGCCGATGCCGTTCGGCGGCGTCATCAAAGAGACCGTCGCGGATTCGAAGCCGTATTGGCAGCCGCGCGTCGTGCCGCCCAAGGGCGCGCCGAACATCCTCCTCATCATGACGGATGACCAGGGCTACGGGATTTCGGGCACGTTCGGCGGCGTGATCCCGACGCCCTCGCTGGACCGCGTCGCGGAGTCGGGCTTGCGCTACACGCAGTTCTGCTCAACCGCGCTCTGCTCGCCCACGCGCGCCGCACTCATCACCGGGCGGAACCACCATTCCGCCGGCTTCGGAGTGGTCAGCGAATTGTCCACCGGCTATCCGGGCTACGACTCCATCATCACGCCGGACAAGGCCACCATCGGGGAAATCCTCAAGCAGAACGGCTATGCCACCTCGTGGTTTGGCAAGAACCACAACACGCCGAGCTTCCAATACAGCATCGCCGGGCCATACAACCAATGGCCGTCGGGGATGGGCTTCGAGTATTTCTACGGGTTCATGGGCGGCGAGACCGACCAGTGGACGCCTTATCTGTTCAAGGATCACACGCAGATTTTTCCTTGGATAGGCCGCAAGGATTACAACCTCACCACCGACATGGCGGATGAGGCCGTGAAGTATCTGCACGGCATGAACGCGGTCGCGCCGGACCAGCCGTTCTTCCTTTATTACGTGCCCGGCGGCACGCACTCGCCGCACCAGCCGACGAAGGAATGGATCGACAAAATCCACGCGATGCACCTGTTTGACGACGGCTGGGAAAAGCTGCGCGAGACGATCTTCGCCAACCAGAAGCGGCTCGGCGTGATTCCGGCAGACACGCAACTGACGCCGTGGCCGGACGGCCAGGCCGAATTCGGCGGCGCGAAGCTGCCCCGGTGGGACTCGCTCTCGGACATTCAAAAGAAACTCTACATCAAGCAGGCCGAGGTCTTTGCCGCCTACGCCGCCTACACCGATCACGAAATCGGGCGCGTGATCCAGGAGGTGAAGGATCAGGGCAAGCTCGACAACACGCTCGTCATTTACATCGTCGGTGACAACGGCACCAGTCCCGAAGGCACGCTCGAGGGCACATTCAACACGATGACGGCTTACAACGGCATCCTGACCCTCCCGGAGCCATTGCAGCTTTTGCATTATGAGGATTGGGGTTCGGACAAAACCTACCCGCACATGGCGGTGGGCTGGACGTGGGCGTTCGACACGCCGTTCAAGTGGACCAAGCAGGTGGCGTCGCACTTCGGCGGCACGCGGCAGGGTCTGGCGATTTCCTGGCCCGGCCACATCACGGACGTCGGCGGCATCCGCCCGCAGTTCAGCCATGTCATCGACATCGTGCCGACCATCCTCGAAGCCACCGGCATCAAGGCTCCCGAAATGGTCAACGGCATCCCGCAGAAACCGATCGAAGGCACGAGCATGGCCTACACGTTCGACAAGGCGAACGCCGCCGCGCCCTCGCGGCACGACACGCAGTATTTCGAGATGGTCGGCAACCGCGCGATCTATCACGACGGCTGGTTGGCCGCCACCACGCCTCCCCAGCCGCCGTGGATGCTGGGCGCCGCGATGCCGCCGCTGGGCGACTATCAATGGGAACTCTACAACATCGCCAAGGATTTCTCCGAGGACAACGATCTCGCAGCCCAAATGCCGGACAAGCTCAAGGAAATGCAGGCGCTGTTCCTGGCCGAGGCCGGAAAATACCAGGTCTTCCCGCTGGATAACTCCGGCTTCGCCCGCGCCGTGACACAGCGCCCCAGCACCATCGCCGGAAAGACGGAATTCACCTACACGGGCGTGACTCCCGGCATCCCCTTCGGCAATGCGCCAAGCATTCTGGACAAGGACTACACCATCACCGCCGACATCACCGTTCCCAAGGGCGGCGCAGAGGGAATGATCGTGACGCTGGGCGGGCGCTTTGGCGGCTACGGCCTCTACCTGCTCCATGGCAAGCCGGTCTTCTGCTACAACATGCTCGACCTCGAACGCTTCCGCTGGGAGGGCGGCGTCGGTGCGAAGGACTGGCTTGGCTCCGCGCTCAAGCCGGGCCAGCACACGATCGCCTTCGACTTCAAATACGACGGCCCCGGACCCGGCAAGGGCGGCACCGGCGTGCTGACCGTGGACGGCAAGGAATTCGCCCGCAAGACGGTCCCGCACACCATCCCCCTGCTCATGACTATTGACGAGAACATGGACGTCGGCCTGGACACCGGCACGGGCGTGGACCGCAGCTACGAGCTGCCGTTCAAATTCACCGGCACCATCAACAAACTCACCTACAAACTCGGCCCATCGCAGTTGACCGCCGCCGAACAAAAGGCCGCGGCTGACGCCGTCGCGAAAGCGACCGACTAGCAACCATTTCGCGGGCATGGGACGAAAACAAGAGCGCAAAACTTTCCGCGGTATTGCGCTCGCTGGCTCATGCCCGACCAGCCCCTAACGAACCTCTCGTGAAAGCTCTTTTCGTCGTCACGGCAATCATCGAAGTCGGCGCTGGCATTGCGCTGTTGGTTTGCCCGTTGCTGCTCGCAATCATCCTGCTTGGCGCTCCGCTCATTACTCCTGCCGCATTGACTGTGGCTCGTGTTTGTGGTGCCGGCTTGCTTTCTCTCGGCGTGGCATGCTGGCTGTCGCGCAGCGATTCCAGAAGTCCGGCAGCGAACGGCTTGCTGGCCGCAATGCTCATCTATAACGCCGCCGTGGTTGCCATTTTCGTTTATGCCGCCCTAGGCTTTGGATTGCACGGTGTCGCGTTGTGGCCGGCGGTTGCCGTTCATGCCGCAATGGCCGTGTGGTGCGGCGCTAATATTCTGCCTATTATCCGACGGCTTGCGAACCCGGTGATGAACTCCTCCGCTGGCGAAACAAAACCTCAATCGTGAAAAAGCTCACCGCCCTCCTTCTCCTGGCGATAGCGGTGTGCGTCGCGTGGCTGATCGCGCTCGGGTGCGTCGCGTGGGCGTTTGGCGCTCTGCATTTCGACTTTCCGGTTTGGAAGAGTGCCGCCGCTTGGACATTCGTTATCATCGTGCTCGCGGCGGTGGTCTTTCTTCGCGGCGCGTGGCGGAAACTTGGTGCGGTCTTCCTTGCATTCGCCGTCGTGCTCGTCTGGTGGCGCACGCTTTCGCCGACGAACGACGCTGACTGGCAGCCCGATGTCGCGCAGGTCGCGTGGGCGGAGATCCACGGCGACGAGGTTACGCTGCACAATGTGCGCAACTGCGATTACCGGACCAACACCGATTTCACCCCGCACTGGGAGACGCGCACGGTGCGCCTCTCGCAGATCACCGGCGTCGATATCGCGGTCGATTACTGGGGCTCGCCGTGGATCGCGCACCCCATCGTCAGCTTTCAATTCGCCGATGCCCCGCCGGTCTGTTTCTCCATCGAGACGCGCGTGAAGAATGGCCAGGCCTATTCGCCAATCGGCGGGCTCTACCGGAGCTATGAACTCATCTACATCGTCTCCGGCGAGCGCGACGTGATCCGCTTGCGCACGAACTACCGCATGGAGGACATCTATCTTTACCGCACGACCTTCACCGCCGCACAGGCGCGCGAGCGGTTCCTCGAATACCTGCGCGTCCTTAACGAACTGTGCGAGAAACCGCGCTGGTATAACGAAATCACCACCAACTGCACGACCAGCATCCGCGCCCAAACTCCCAAGGGCCAGCGGTTGCCGTGGGACTGGCGCATCCTGCTCAATGGCAAAGGCGACGAGATGATGTATGAGTGCGGCACGATTGAAACAGGCGGGCTGCCGTTCTCAGAACTCAAAAAGCGGGCCTTGATCGACGACGCGGCGAAGGCGGCGGGCGACTCGCCGGATTTTTCCCGCTTGATCCGCGAAGGCCGACCGGGTTTTGTCGTGCCGTTGAGCGCCACGGGAGAAACAAAGCACGGACTCAAATCGGACCGCCCCACCAGCATTGAATGAACGCATCGCTTCTCTTTTTGGTTGTCTTCGGGTGTGTCTTCGGTGCCGGATGCCTGGCCGCACGGCTGCGCCTGGCGATGCCGGATCATCACCTGAGCGCGGACACGAAGGATACCGTGAAACTCGCGATGGGACTGGTCGCAACCATGTCGGCGCTGGTGCTCGGACTGCTCGTCGCCTCGGCCAAGGGAAACTACGATGCGGAAAAAAGCAGCGTGACTTCCATGTCGGCCAAGTTCGTGGTGCTCGACCGCATCCTGGCCCATTACGGCCCCGAGGCAAAACCGTCGCGCGACCTGCTCCACCAGTCGGTCGAACAGTTGATCGCCCACCTCTGGCCGGATGCCAAATCCCAGCCCGCGCAGCTCGACCCGACCCGCTCTTCTGGCGAAGCCCTCTATGACGCCATGCAGTCGCTCGCTCCCCGGGACGATTCCCAGCGACTGCTGAAAGCCCAGGCATTGGGCGTCGCGATCGATCTCGGCCAAATGCGCTGGCTGATGTTCGAGCAGTCGGGCAGTTCGATTTCCGGGCCGCTTCTCACCGTCGTGGTCTGCTGGCTCGCCATCCTCTTTTTCAGCTTCGGCCTGTTTGCGCCACCGAACGGCACCGCGCGCGTCGCGCTCCTGGTGGCCGCGTTGTCGGTGTCGAGCGCGATTTTTCTGATTCTTGAGCTCGACCAGCCGTTCGACGGGCTCATACATATTTCCAGCAGGTCCATGCAGACCGCACTCGATCACCTCGGAAAATAATACGCTATGAAACAGATCCGATTCTCAACAATCATCGCCGCTCTCGCGCTGGCGACCACGCTCCGCGCGGGAACGCCAACCGGTCCCGAAGCCAAACCCCCGGCGGAGGCGCCGGCGAAGCATTCGTTTCTCGACCCCATCGAGGGGTTCGCGCAGGACTCGATTCTCCGTCCAAGCGCTCCGTTCGAACTCGTCCCCGGGAAAGATCCCAACGGCTGGGCATTTGTCATCGAGCCCTATGCATGGGCGATGGGAGTGGAGGGCAAGACGGGCGTCGGCGGTCTCCCCGCGATGAACGTCAACGTGGATGCCATCAAGGTTCTCAAGCACCTCGATTGGGCGATCTTCTCAAAGGCTGAAATCCGCAAGGGCCGCTGGGGAATTCTCGCGGACGGCTACTATGCCGCGCTCTCCGGATCGGGCGATCTCGGCAGCGTCCTGTATAAATCCGGAAGCCTTCAGATGCAGCAGGCGCTTGCCTCGCTTTCGCTCGCCTACCGCATCATCGACGACCGCCGCGGCTTCCTCGATATCTACGCTGGCGCACGCTACAACTACCTCGGCGTTCAGATCAACACCACCGTGGATTCCGGAGGAGTGGATGCGTTTGTTGAAGGAATGACCAGCCGGCTCGCCAATGGCATCGATACAGAGGTGTCAAAAATCCTTGCGGCGAATCCCGGGATCCTGGCAGCCGACCTGGCGCGATTGACCAAAGATGCTCTCACCGCCAAGACGCTGGAGAAAATCGCAAACACGCCGGATCCGATCCGGGAGGCGCTGAAAGCCAGCGAGCTCCGGAACATCCTGAACTCCAACCGCGCCGCCTTCGCGGACTATATTTCCGCCGCCGCCGCGGTACGTGTCGCCGCCGCGAAGGGACAAGATACGACGGCTCTCCAAGCCACCGCGAATTCCGCCAAACATACACTCGACAGCCAGCTCTCGAAAGATATCCAGCATGCCCTGCCCACGCATGGTGCCGGCAGTCAATGGTGGGTGGACCCCATCGTCGGACTGAGGGGCCAGCTCAACATCACCCGCTGGCTCTTCCTCGCCGCGCAGGGCGATGTCGGCGGCTTCGGTGCCGGGTCCCAGATCACCTGGAACACCCAAGCCACGGTGGGAGTGAACTTCACCCGCAACATCTTCGCCGAGCTCGGCTACCGCTACATGTATGTCGATTACAACAAGAACAACTTCCTCTACCAGATGAACTCGTTCGGATTGTTTTCGTCAATCGGGGTCAAGTTCTGAACCGATAATCTGGCGTCATGAAAAATCGCACCCAAGTTGCTCCGCTTGCGCCGGGCATGAAATCACGGTTTCCGGGGAGCATACGCGTCCCGCGTGTGGCGGTCGGCGTCTCGCCGACCGGATCGTCCATGAAAACACCTGTCCTTCCCAAACATGTGTCCGGCGGGACGCCAGGCACGACATGCGGGACGCATGTGCTCCCCGGAATTTCCCCCACGAGACGCCATGCTTTCTGCTGGGTGCCAGTTCTGCTTGCGGTCATCATGCTCGGTGGTTGCGCTTCACGCGAGGCGGCGGGGCCCGCCTCCGATTCCCGCGCCGCCGGGCTTCTCGCACGAAGCCGGAGCCTTGCCAGCACGTTCGATGCGCGGCTGGGTTTTGCCGTCGCTGCTGCCGACCTCGCGGAGAAGGACATCGCCAGGGGCGGGGGAGACGGGGATCGCGGGCTTTATAATGCCGCCTGCACCGAAGTCGCCGTCCTGTCCCGGAATGTCTCCCTTCCCGTGACGCTGCAAACCCCGGCGGGAGCCTATCGCGTGGAGCTGGATTCCGGTCGGGCTGCCGGGTGCTGGAACCCGGCGTTTTTCTCCAGGTTGATTCCCGCCGGCGAGATCAAGAACAAGAGCCTCGTATCCCGGAACCCGCCCACTGGTTACGGCGGCGTGTTGGTCGGCGTGCATCGTCCCCCGAATCCCCGTACTCTCTACATGCCCAAGGCCGGTATTTCCGCCCCGGTCACCGCTGTGCTCAATACCTTGCCGCCCGCGCAGGCTGGCGGTCCGGTCCGGGCGACGCTCACGCTGTTTGATTCTTCGAAACGCGGCACCGCCAGCGTCGCCGGTGCGAACCGTCCGCTCGCCGCCGACCTCTCCGCACCGTTCGGCTTTTATCCCATCCCGCCGAAGATGGGCATCCTCGGGATGCTTCGCCCGGAGCAGTTTTTCAACATGGAAGGCCTTTTCCTCTCGCAGCCCTACGACGCGAAGAAAATTCCGCTGGTCTTCATTCACGGGCTGATGTCCGACCCCTCGATGTGGCTGCCGGTGATGGCGGACCTCGAGGCCGATCCCGTCCTTCGCGACAGATATCAGTTCTGGGTTTTCGCCTACCCGACCGGCAACCCGATCGGCTATTCGGCGCTCCAACTCCGCGAGGCGCTGGCTGGGGTTTACAAGACCTATCCCCAATCCCGCCACATGGTCATCGTCAACCACAGCCTCGGCGGGCTCATCACCCACCTTCAGGTGATTTCCCCGGGCGACGCCCTCGTCAAAGGCATCTTCAAAACCAAGGCCCCGGAGATCATGGCCATGCCCGACAGCTCGCTGGTCAAGCGCGGCCTGGTCTATGAGGCCAATCCGCGCATCGACCGGGTTGTGTTTGTGGCCGCCCCGCATCGCGGCGCGCCGCTCGCGATCAACCCGATCGGCAATTTCGGTGCCTCGCTCATCCGGGTGCCCGGGCAGGTGGTCAACGGGATCGGCAAGGGCGTGATCCTGGCCGCAGCCTCCGCAACCGGCATGAAGACGAATTTTATTCCGAACAGCATCAACGGGCTGAGCCCCAGGAACCCGCTGCTCATCGCGATGAACACCCTGCCGATCAAGCCCCCGTTCCACTCGATCATCGGCGTCGCCGGCGAACCCAAGTCGCCTCTCGAAAAAACCAGCGACACAGTTGTTCCGTATTGGAGTTCGCACCTCGACGGGGCCCGTTCGGAGAAGATCGTTCCTTACCCGCACACCGCGATGTTCGTGAAGCCGGAAGCCACCGACGAGATCAAGCGCATCCTGAGGCTCCACCTCGATGCTCACGCTGATCGCCTATCGCTTCGCCATCGGCGCCGATGTGCCGAAGCTCCCCTACCTCACGCTCCTGGATGCGTTCATCCTCCTCGGGACAGTCATGGTGTTTCTCTCGCTTATCGAGGTGATGATCACCACCCGACTGGCCCTCAATGACCGGGTGAAAACCGCGCGCGCCATCGACCGCCATGCCCGTTGGGCCTTTCCCCTGACGTTTGCCATCCTGAGCGCTTTCTGCTTTCTCCGGTAGCCGAATGCAGCCTTCCGCATGACGTCCGATCCACCTAAAAAATCCGGTGCCCCGCGTTTCACGTCCGTGCACCTGCTCATTGCCCTCGCGCTCCTTTTTGTCTCCTCTCCGTTCATTCAGGATTTGCACCATGCACGGGTGATCGAACGAATTCTGATCGCCGTGGTTTTTCTCTCGGCGCTCTTTGCCGTTGCCGGCCGCGGTTCGCTCCTGGTGGGTTCGCTGCTTGTTGGGGCCGCCTTTGTCGGGCAATGGGTCGGATTTTTTATCCCGGCCATGGCTCCGTATTCCCTGCTTCCGGCCATTGCCTTCCTGATCTTTGTGATCGCCCGGGTGCTGAAGTATATCCTTGAGGCCACCGAGGTGGACAACGAGACGCTCTGCGCCTGCCTTTCCGGCTTCCTGATGATCGGACTGCTCTGGGCCACGGGCTACATCCTGCTGGGCCAACTCAATCCCAAGGCGTTCGGATTCGCTGTCCCGGGCCAGACGATGGACGGCTTCGAGGCGTTTTATTTCAGCTTCGTGACATTGAGCACGATCGGCTACGGCGACATCACCCCCGTCTCCCGAGTCGCGAGGATGCTTTGTGTCATGGAGGCAGTCACCGGAATGTTCTACGTGGCCGTGCTTGTCGCCCGTCTGGTTTCCATCTACTCGTCCAAGGCTGCGAGAAAATGAACGCGTCCCTTCTGTCTTTGGTTGTTTTCGGTTGTGTCTTCGGTGCCGGATACCTGGCCACACGGCTGCGCGCCGCGATGCCGGATCATCACCTCGGAAAGTAACATGCCAGCCGCCCTGCGTTTCCTGCTCCTGATTGTCGGAGCCGTTGCGCTGGTTGTCGGCGGGCTGGCCTGGTGGGTTCTGCGCACGCCGGAGTGGGAGCGGGCGGTGCCGGTGTCGCCTGTTCTTCCGCGCGAACTCGCCCGCCGTTCCGTCTTCCCGCCCACCGGGGCTCTCGAATGCAAGCCCTGCCATCTCGCGGAGTTCAACGAGTGGGCAACCTCGCAGCACGCCCATGCGAACCGTTTGGTGAACCCGCTGCAGGACGGCCCGGCTTTCAATCCCACCCGCACTTTCCATGAGGGCCTGCTCACCACCGAGGTCTCGGAAAAGTGGAACCGCCTGGTTGTACGCCAGACAGGACCGGAGGTAATCCCGTCGTTCCACCGCGCGGTGGCGGTCATCGGGGTCGAGCCGCTGATCCAATACCTGACCCCGTTTCCGGGTGGGCACCTCCAGGTGATCAACCCGGCTTATGACCCGAAAAAGGGCGACTGGTTCGACATATACAAAGGCGAACCGCGCGGGCCGCACGAGTGGGGATTCTGGAAAAACGGGGGGATGAACTGGAATTCGCGCTGCGCGTATTGCCACACGACCGGGTTCGAAAAAAACTACGACGCGGCGACCGATTCCTATGCCTCGACATGGACGGCGATGGGTGTTTCCTGCGAGCAGTGCCACGGGCCGCTCGACGGCCACGCCGCGAAGCCGAAAGTGCCGGTGCGGCTCTCGGTGCAGCATGCGATGGAGAGCTGCGCCGCCTGCCACGCACGCCGCGAGGAGCTGACTGGAAAATTTCATGCGGGCGAAAACTTCAACGACCACTTCCGGGTGGCGCTGCCCGACCTGAGCGACCTCTATTATCCGGACGGCCAGGTCCGGGACGAGGACTTCGAATACGGGTCGTTCCTGACGAGCAAGATGGGCCGCGCGGGAATCACCTGCCTCGATTGCCACAATCCCCATTCGGGAAAACTCAAGCTTCCGGTCGAGAACAACGCGCTCTGCCTGTCGTGCCACGCGCCGCCCGGACAGCGCGGGGCGATCCCAATTCCGGATCCCGTCGCGCACAGCCACCACAAGTTCGACAGCACCGGCAACCGCTGCGTCGAGTGCCACATGCCGCAGACGACCTACATGGCCCGCGACCCCCGCCGCGACCACGGGTTCACGGTCCCGGACCCGCAACTCACCAAGGAACTCGGCATCCCGAATTCCTGCAACCGCTGCCACGCCGATAAATCGACCGACTGGGCGATCTACTGGATGCAGGAATGGTATCCAATGCGACGGCCTTCGCGCGACCGCGCCCGCCTCATCGCCCGCGCCCGGTCCGGCGATCCGGACGTCTCGCAGCCGCTCATGGATTTTTTCAAATCCGAGCAAAACCCTGCCTGGCGGGCCTCGCTGGTGCTGATGCTTGAAGGGCGCGAGCAGGATCCGTCCGTCCGGAATTTTCTGGCCGCCGCTGCCTCCGACGAGAGTCCGCTCGTCAGGGATGCTGCCGTTCGCAGCCTTGCGCAGGCTTCTCCGGATGTCCAGCAACACGCCCTTTCCGATCCTTTGCGGACTGTCCGTCTGAGCGCGTTGTGGCAGCTTCTCATGAACCGCCAACCGGTTTCCGACAGCTTAAAAACAGAGATTGGGACATGGCTGGCCAACGGCAGCGACGAAGCCGGCGGCGCCTTCCAGCAGGCCCGCCTTGCCGCCGTGGAGAAGCGCTTGCCGGATGCCGACCGCTGGACCACCCTCGCGGTCGCCCGCGATCCTTCGTCAGGGATGTTCCAGCAGGCCGCCCAGCTCATGTATCAAACCGACCGCCTCCCGCAGGCGAAGGCGTATTTTGAGAAGTCGCTCGCGGGCGATCCCAAAAATGCGGACGCCTCCTTCTCGCTGGCCCTCCTCGAAGCGGAACTCGGCAGCTCCCAGC
>Ga0316230_1001399_pt1 | contig 25189 bp, 27 predicted proteins | sample TBH18025metaG_FD_206004 | JGI IMG/M metagenome (GOLD analysis project Ga0316230, IMG submission 206004) | Freshwater microbial communities from Trout Bog Lake, Wisconsin, USA - TBH18025 | ecosystem: Environmental > Aquatic > Freshwater > Lake > Hypolimnion/Profundal zone | place: USA: Wisconsin...
AAAGAAAAACCTCCTTGACATATTTTAACTCCAGGTCGCCATAATATCTTTTGTAAATTAGAAGGACCTTCGCCATAATCATCCTCATCCCCTTTTATATCATATATACTTGTTGGTATTGTATCTCTTAAACCAATAATATGATCATAAAATAAAGGCTCTTGCTTTACATTAACGCTAAATTCTGTACATCTAGCTGGAGGATAATCACCAATACTATTATTAATGATTGCAACACCTATAAAACCTGGATAAATTTCTGCCATAAATCAAAAAATCCTTATATTATACCTTCATCATCACTGGGTTCACTATCATCTGATTCTGTTTCTGTTTTTTCAACTTTGCTATATTTCTTATATCCACCTGACTTACTATCTTTCTTGTCTTTATCCCATTTTTCCTTGATTTTAAATTTATCCCCATCTTCTTCAAAAACAGTTTTACATTTTGGGAAATTATTACAACAATAGAATTCGCCATAAGCCCCCTTTCTTTTAACTATTTTACCTTTCTTACATTTAGGACAAATTTCTCCAGTATCTTCAGCAACACCTCCCTCTTTCTTTTCTTTTAACACAAGCTTCCCCTCTTTATCTTTGATATATACTAATTTACATTCAGGCCATCTATCACAAGAGAAGAAATCACCAAATTTACCTTTACGTTTTACTACATTACCTTTTTTACATTCACATGATACTCCAGTTGCTGTTCCAAAACCAAATTTCTTAGAAGATCCTTCTGCTGCACCTGTTTTCTTTATTTCTGCCTGTAAGGTATCATATATATGTTGAACTGTTTCCAAATAATCTTTATTGCCATGCTCTATCTTATCTAGATCTTCTTCAACATTAGCAGTGTAAGATATATCCATAAAAAAGTCTTTAAAATTAGGCTCTAAATAATCAAAAACCTTCATTCCTAGTTCAGTAGCCTCTAAAGCTCCTTTCTTACCAGTTTTTTGAACATAATTTCTCTTTTGTATCCCTTCCATTATAGTGACGTAAGTAGAAGGTCTTCCAACTCCTTCTCCCTCTAATTTTTTAACTAAAGAGGCTTCATTGTATCTTGGAGGGGCAGAAGTAGTATGTTTTGTTTTCTTAATATCTTTAAGGTCTAAGTTTTCATTTTCTTCTGCTATTGGGAGTATTTCTTCTTTTGCAGTATTATAATCATAAACCTTATACCATCCATCAAACTTTATGTTTTGTCCTTTTGAAATTAAATCATGTTTAGAACTAGATTTAATCATATAAGACACTGTATCTACTACCATAGGGGTCATTTGACATGCTATAAATCTTTTTCTAACAATAGTGTAAAGTTTTCTAGCATCTGCTTCTTCAATATCATCTCCCTCATCTTCTGTATGAGTAGGTCTTATACATTCATGCGCTTCTTGAGCTGCCGCTTTTGCCTTTTTATGATATATATTAGGTTTATCTGTACTATATTCCTTATTAAAGGACTTTTTAATAAATCCTCTTACTTCTGTTAAAGCTTCTTCTGATATATGATAAGAATCTGAACGGATGTATGTGAGTTTTCCAACCTCATAAAGTCCTTGTGCTAATGTTGATGTTTTCTTAGCAGACCATCCAAATAAAGAACCACAAGTAGAGATCATAGAAGAAGTATCAAAAGGAGGATTTGCATTTACTTTTCTTTCACCTTTGTCAATTTTTGCAATTTTGAATTTAGATACTTTTAATCTTTCAAAATCTTCTGTTGCAATTTTTTCATCTAAATATCTATTATCTTTGTCTTTTGTAACAACTTTTGCCCAAAAGTCACCATTTTTACATTTCAAAAGAGCCTCGATATTCCAAAAATCTTCTGGTTTAAAATCTTTAATTTCCTTTTCTCTTAGACAAATCATTTTTAATGCTATAGATTGAACTCTTCCGGCAGAAGTTCCAGCCCCAACTGTATTCCAAAGTACAGGACTTACTTTATATCCTATTAATCTATCAAGCACTTGTCTAGCCTTTTGTGCTTGAACCATATCCATATTTATCGCTCTTTCATTATCCATTGCCTTTTTTACGGCACTAGCAGTAATTTCATCAAATGCTACCCTTACACATTTCTTTTTACAGGCCGCATTTAATTCTTCATAAATAGACCAGGCTATTCCCTCTCCTTCCCGGTCGGGATCTGATGCTAGGTAAATTTTCTCAGCATCAGCAGCAGCATCTCTAATTTCTTTGACAATTTTTTTCCTATCTGGAGTTATTTCATATTCTGGTATAAATCCCCCTTTAATATCAATATTTAATCCTTTTTTAGGAATTTGTCTAATATGTCCAACAGAAGCCATTAATTTAAAATCTGAACCCAATATTTTCTTTAATTTGCCACATTTACTAGGACTTTCTACTATAAATAATTTCATACTACTCCTTACCTATTAATTCTACTCACTTGAACTATTATACAATTTTAATTGATAAAAAAAGGATGTGAATTATAAAAATTGAAATAAATATAAGGGAGATATAATGGACTATAAAAATAAAATATTAATTATAGATGATGATATTAATTGTTTAGAGTACTTTGATACAATAATTTCTGCTAATATAAGCAATTTAGAAATTATTACAGAAAAAAATCCTAATAGAGCATTAATTAGAACCATAGAACAAAAAGAAGAATACTCTGTTATATTAATAGATCTAAAAATGCCTATTATAAGCGGAATTGATATTGCAAAGAAGCTAAGAGAAGAAAAAATAACAACTCCTATCTTATTTATAAGCGGACATTATTTAAATGATGAAATAATGAATGAAATGGAAAAGATTGGTTTTTTCGACTTTTTTCATAAAACGTCTGACAAGATAGAAATAAGACTATTTATTAATAAGATTAATACATTTATAAATGCTTGTAAGAATTGTAAAACAAGAAAAAGTGAAAGCGAAATAAATTATAAATACATATTTGATAATGCTCCTATTGCAATTGTAGAAGAAGATATCTCTGAAATGAAAAAATTGATTGATGACATAAAAAGAGAAATAGGAGATAAATCTATAATCGAACACATAGAACACAATAAAGAAATAGCAGACTTATTAGTAAAACATATAAAGATAAAAAGAATAAATGCAGAAGCAGAGGCTATATTTAAAATAAAATCTACTGATGATCTTAAAAAGATTATTTTTAATTTATCTGATGAAAATAATTTTAATTCTTTTAAAGAGAGAATATATGCTATTTCAAATAAAGAGAAAAAATTCCATAGAATTTTGAATTTTAAAAACAGTTCTGGTAAAAATATATCTTGTGAAATATCAATTAATTTCCCAGATAATGATGAAGGATGGAGTAATGTAATTGCAACGGTTATTGACATAACTGAAGTTTCTTACTTGGAAAATAAAGCCAATTATTTATACTCATCTATTTCTAAAAGTCCTGTTGTAGTATTTAAATTAGAATATGTTCCTAATTGGACAGTTAATTTTATAAGTGATAATATAAGTTTAATTACAGGATATTCTTCACGAGATATAATAAGTGGAAGAATATCTTGGCTTTCTTTATTCTGTCAAGATGATGTCCCAAGACTAGAAGAAGAAATATCAGATAATATAAAACAAGATAAAGAAGAATTTACTATTCAATGCAGAATTTCAACATTACATAGAGAATTAAAGTGGGTAAAACTAATATTATCTAGAGAAAGAGATAAATTTGGTAAATTTGTTGCAATAAATGGAATCATTATAGATATTTCTTCTGAAACATCATTACATGAAAAACTTGCCTCTAGTTTTACTAAATTAAAAATGATGATCGAAAGCACTAAAACTGCCTATTTAATATTAGATGGAAATGGTAATATTATAGAAGTTAATGAACAAATGTTGGAAATGTTAAGCTGTAATGATAGCTCAATAATAATAGGTAAATCTCCAAAAATGTTTATTTGTGAAAAAGAATATCCTAAATATGATTCATCTTTAAAATCATTGTTAAATGGAGACAATGTAGAAAATCTAGAACTTTGTATTAACGAGAATAATTTGTTTAGTTGCAATACATCATGGATTAGGGTTAATGCTGGACTTATGGAAAATGGAGAGAGAAAAATATTCTGTTTAATTAACGATATAACAAAGGCTAAAAACGAAGAAATGAAGAAATATATTGATGAACAAAAAAAGAGAGATAAGGTTAAACAAACTATAATTAGGCTTAGAAACACAAAAAATATACCAATAAAGGATAAATCATGTTAATTTTATTAGCCTCCATAATAACTAATACTATCCCAGCAGTAACTGGAGCATCTATTGGCTCTATTAACTGGACAACAGTTATTTCTGTATTAGTATTTAGTCTTACTGCTATGGCAACTATTTTAAAATTAATAGGGCCTAATAAGTCAATAAAAGAAGACGTATTAAGAGAATCTAATTATATAAAGGGCATTGTTCAGGAAAATAAAGATCAAAAGGAAGAACTGAAAGATATTCACGAGAGACAAGAAGAATTTAAAGATGATAGTTCTAAAAAAAGAGAAGAAATAAAAAAAGAAATTAATGATATTAAAATTGAAATTGAAAAATCAAAGGCAGAATGGTCTGCTAGTTCAAAGTCAATTGAAGAACTAAAAGAAAATTATAAATCTTTAGCTGTTAGATTAGATGAACTACTAAAACAAATGTTAGAATGGTTTAGTTCCTAACCATTCTTCATACAGCAATTTTTGAATTTCTTATTACTTCCACATGGACATTTATCATTTCTACCAATTTTATCTTTATTTATTATTTGTCCAGAAACTTGTCCAATATTGTACTCCGTTATGATTCGACCATTTTGGTGGTCCATTTCATGTTGCACACATATTCCTTGTAAATCAGAAATATTGATTTTACTTTTATCATTTACAATATTAGGATCACTATAAAAATACTGTTTTTCTTCTCTTAGTTCATTTCCATCAATAACATAATTCTTAATAGTAATACCTTCAAATCTTTTTGTAATAAAAAATCTAAGAGGAAAAGAAAGACACCCTTCACCATTAAAAATAAATTCATTTTCTTTTTCAATAATTTCTGGATTAATAAGATATAGGTATTCTTTTCTAGAATCTTTTATAATTGACATTCTTTTATTAATTCCTATCTGATTAGCAGAAATACCAGCCCCATCAAACAAAATAATAGCAGACTTTAGTATTTCTGCAATTTTTTTTGCTTCTTCAACATCTTTTACATCTTCACAAGGTTTCTTAAGCTGATTTTCATCTGTTACAATTCTAATTTCCATTATATTCTCTCCTCTCCAAGCATTTCATATATTAATTTATCTATTTCTTCATTCTTTTGCATTGCATACATAAGATCATATGATTTTGAGCAATCACATTTCTCTCCGTTTGGCAAAATTCCATATCCTCCATTACAAGAGTTATTTCCACACTTTGGACATGTAACATAATATGCCTTACAGAGTCCACACCACTTTATTTCTATTACTTTATTCTTCTCTTGTTCCATCTCTTGTTCCATCTCTTGTTCCATCTTTATATAGTTCCTTTTATATTATTACACAAATCTTATTGATATATTTACGTCTTTATACTTATTTTTAGCATAATCCGCCAAATCTTTTGTAATCTCTTCATAGTTTCTGGAGTCTTTAGGATCTAATGTCTTATCTAACATATCATTTGTTGGTCTATATACTTGGAATACCCATTTTTCATTAGATAAGAAAAATTGACCTATAAAATCTACAAACTCCTTATTTACAAAATCTGGATAAACGGTAGATCTTATTTCGTAATCAAATGATTTATTAAACCCAAATGATTTATTAAACCATTTAACTTCTCTTAGGAAGTACCAAGTATTTAATACATTAATCATTAAATCACTTCCGAATCTTCCATTACCTATCTTATCATATACATTGACATTTCCTTTAATGTCAAGAGCAATATAATTAATATATTTAATTATTTTATATAAATTAGTATTTGTTCCGTTAGTAGATATTCCTATTTTCTTATTTGTGCCTTTTAAAAGCTCAACCATATTATTAAGCTCATCAATATCTGAATATGAAGGCTCTCCTCCGCTTATAAAAACCCATTCAGGATTATCTTCTCTTATCTTTTTAATAACTTCTTCTATAGGAATATTCTTTTTCATATTACCTATTACCAAAGCAGAATTCATACAGTAAGGACATCTTAGATTACAACCTTTTAAGAAAATTGAACATCCAAAATTATCTGGACCTGCATCACTTGAACTATTAAATCCGCATATTTCCATAAATCTCCTTAATCTAAGTACCTATAAATCGCTTTCTTTTGCATTGTAGCAGATTTTGACAATAAATCAAAAAGTATTTTCCTGTGGCAATTAGCACCGTTTTTTGTATTTTCCCAGCAACAAAGATAATATTCTCCACTCTCTAAATCACTTATCCACTTTTTTATTTCATCTTTATCTTTTTTAATCTTTTCTATAAAACTGTTCGTATATTTATCCCAATCTTTTGTTTCTTTATATTCTTTTAATATATTCCATGTTGGACAAAAGCATTTTATTTTTTCTAATTCTTCAAATCCTTTTGGGTTAGAAAGAGAAATAGAATACATTTTACCATTTTTATTTTCATCTATGGAATCTCTTGCTTTCCAATAATTAGAAAAAATTATAATTGGGAGTTGTTCACGTTCTTTTTCCATGTTCTTTCAATTGCTTCAATTATACCATTTAGGGAATATTGATCTTTACCACAATATGAATATTTGCCAATTATGCAGCCAGGTAAATCATCTATATTATTATCTATGCTAAGACGTATTGCCCTTTCTGTGTCAGAATTTACATCCTCTATTATTATGTCTAAATTAGACTCTCTTATGGCTATTTCAAGAATATTTCTCATATTCTCACATTCTTTACATTTTTCAGCATATATGAAATATATTATTTTTTCTTTAGACATAGCTTAAAGGGTATTTGTCTTTTAATTTTTCATCTAAATCTGTATCAAAAACAACATTTATTTTTTTACCAATCATTGACTTGCAAAAATGACTTGTTGCCGCTTGCATTTGACTTTCTGTAAAATCATTAATATTGATTATATTAGGCAAAAACTTATTAATTGGTACTTGAGTATAAAATCTTTTATCAGGACATTCAACTAAAAATATAAAAGATTTTGCTTCGTGAGAATACTGAGCACCTTTTATTCTAACGCTTTTAATTACTGGCTCCATATTTCCTCTTATAGTAATTTCATAATATCAGGCAAACCTGTTTTAGCAAATTCTTTCGTAAATACTTCTCTAATTACCTTAATTTGATCTTGCATTGTAGCTTTATCAGCAGCCATAGCAAAATTAGTTAATTTAACAAGAAAGTCTTCGCCAAAAACCTTTAATAGTAACCAATCTGCAAACGTTCTATAATTTTCTTTATGAGCAATTTGTAATGTTGTATAATTACCCATTTTCTTATCCATATCATCTAATTTATCAAATAAACTTTGAATTAATTCAGATGTTATTTCGACTTTATCATCAACTCTCTTTACATTTGGGCATTGAGTATTTAATGGTAAATCCTCTCTCTTTAATCCAAGAGGTTCATATGCTTTTGCAAATTTATCAACACGGCTTTCATAATCTTTTTGTGGCCATAATCCATAAAGGGAACAATTAAGCGGTCTTTTAGAATAATGTTTACACAATCCATTTTCATCTAAAAACATACATGGTTTTATCAAACTATCCATTCCCCATTTAGTATAATCATATCTAAAAAAGTATTCAACACTCTTAAATATTAATTCTAGTTTTTGCTCATTAGTATAAGTTGACCATATTTCTGTTACCATGTCAACGAACTGACATAGATTCATGGATGGCATGGCTACTTTACAACACGTGCAATTATGATTACAAGTTGTATTCAAATTAACATAATCTTCACGAACATGTTTTATATAATCTGAAAGCGTTATTGAACGTCCATTAGATTTCCTTTTAACGTCATTTTTAAATTGTCTTGCAGCCCTTTCTTTCCTGCTTCCTTTCTGTTTTTGAAAACTTTTTTTACCGCTTTTTGACATTTTTAAATCTCCTATATTTTTATATATTATACAACTATTTATAACTTAAATTCTATCTTTTCTTTTTGATCTATGGTAATAATAGTGTCTTGATGACAGGCTCCATGACATAAAAGCATTATTTCAATAATCTCAAATCCTCTTTTCTTACCCATTCCAACACTATCCCAACAAAACGACATAACAATACCACCTGGCTTTATTATTCTAGTTATTTCGTCCTTACATTTACCCCAATATTCTGCTCTTCCTGCTGTTCCATTATGTAAAGGCGTATATCTTCTTAAGCATTGTTCTGTTGAATAAGGAGGATCAAATAGGCAACCATCTACGGACTCATCTTTAAATGTTTTTAAAAACTCTAATCCATCCATATTGAATTTTGCCCCTCTATCTTCTATATCATTTGTAATTTCAGCAGGAGAAAATTGACCAGAAAAAGGATCTACCCAATTATGTCCTATATATTTAGATATAATCTTTTTTACTGGAAGCATTTTGAATGTCCATATATTAGGCATACACCATTCTCTTGTTATATTCATAGTTTATTTATGTTATTCTTACAATTCTACTTAGAGTATTTTTTCCAATATCTTTCTCTATTATTATATTAGTATTAATTCTATCTTTAATATCGCTCTTATGTGTAATTAATAATATTCTACTGAACTTGTCTTGTAATTTTTTAAGCATTCTAAAAACATTTTCTGTTCTAGAATTGTCAAGACTTCCCAAAACTTCATCTAATAAAATTATATCAGGTTTTTGTGCTGTTTTACTAAATGTTAATAGAGATAATCCAATATCTGTAGCAAGACGAATTATAGTTTTTTCTCCGCCAGATAACATATCGAAACTATCAGCAGTTCCACCAGTAATAATCATATCAACCTTTGATTTATCGTTAACCATCATTTTAACACTTAACTCGCCATTACTAAGTATATCTAAATATTCTTTAATGTATAAATTTAAAAGAGGTAAATATCTTTTAACTATTCTGGTCTGTATTCCCTCTAAACCATAAATATCTTCTAATATTAAATATCTATTCATAATCTTAAGCTCTTCTCCAAGCTTAAACTTAAGATTCGATAACTCTTTTACTGATTTTTCAAAATTTTCTTTATTATTTCTATATCTACCTACATCTTCTGATAGATTTTTAATTTTAATAGAAATAGAGTTTTTATTTGTATTGTATTCTTCTATTTTTGAACTAATAACTTTAGCATCCGCATCCGCTTCTGAATACTTCCTTTTCAAGTCTATTAATTTATTAGTTAATATTTTTATTACTTCTTCAAAAGAGTTCTTGATGTCTGTTATCTTATTGTCATACTCTTTAATCTTATCTTCTAAGTTTGTTATTTCTTTTTTGTCTTTCTCAATCATTCCCAAATATTCAGTAATAGATGTGTTAATATTAGTTAAAAGAGACTGCTTAACTAATAAATTAGTTTTTAAAGAACTTAATTTAATTTCTGATTTGCTCCAATCAGGAATTGTTCTTAACTCTTCTGATAATTTTGACAAGCCTTTATCAAGCTTCTCTTTTTTCTCAAGTAAACCATTTTTCTTTTTAACTGATACATCTTTTGACTCACTATACTCTTTTATCTTTGAATTAATATGATCACTTGTAACTAAACTATTACATTCTGGACAATGGAATTTCCCATCTTTACATACAGACAATTTAGAAGATAACTTTTTTATATTTGTTTCCAACATACTAATAATTGTAGTTTCAGATGAAATCTCGCAATTTATATTGTCTCTAACAGGCAAATACTTATTTATCTTTTCTTCTAATTCTTCTTTTCTTTTATTATCTATTTCTGATTTTTCTTTTATATCCCCATAGCTGTCTATTTCTGATTTTTGTAATGATATTGTTTTTTCTGTATTCTCTTTTTCAGCTTTCTTTTCGTTAATTTTAAGGCTTAAAGATTTTAAATTTTGTGCTGCATAATCTTTCTTAGAGGTCGCATCTTTCTTTAATTTATTCCATTCTTCAATCTTAGAAAGCATTTCGCTCTCTTTTATTTCTTTTTCTTTTCTTGCTGCGATTCCGTCTTCTTTTATCTTTCCCAACTTTGTTAATTTATCAGACGATTGCAACTCTAATATATTTTTTGTGATTTCTAACAACTTTATTTCATATGTGTTTATAATATCATTATTCGATGATATATTATTATCATATTTTTCTATTATTCTCTTTACAAAATCAGAATTAACTTCAAAATATATCGAATCAATAGGATGATCAATATATTGAGCCTTCAATTTATTTTCGTATAACTCAATATTAGATTTAACACTATTGACTATTTTTTCTTGATTGTTTTTCTTCTCTCTAATTGCTTCTAAGCATCCAGCAACAACATTTTCTAACTTAAGAATTCCGATTAACATTTCCTTTTTAATTTTATCAGTTCCAGTTAAAAATTTACCAGAATCGTTTTGGGCAAAGAGTTGAGAACTGATAAATGTATCATAATCTTTTGTTATAACATCAGATATGGCTAATTTTGTATCTGCTGTTCTATGACTTGATTGACTATCAATTTCGGAATTATTTACACAATCAAATTCTATAAATGGTGTACTGCTTTTTTGCGATTTCGTAAAATCTCTTCCCCTCTTTAGCCTATAAATCTTATTATTTTCTTCAAAAAGAATTTCTACATAAGAAGTTTTAACTGTATCTAATATTTTCCCATCTATTCTTGTTACAACAGATAATCCTGCCTTTTCTATTTTATCAGTATTTACATTTCTTCTACATATTTTTTCAAAAAAAGCATAACACACGCCCTCGAAAATACTCGATTTTCCTACGCCATTACTTCTATCATCATCTCCACCTACTATTCCAGTTATCCCCAACAAATTTTCAATACCTCTTTCTTTAACTTCTTTAATATGCAACATAGGATTTTCCATCACTCGATCATATATTGCATCCATTGTTGTTACATTATTACATAAATCTTTTTTATCTTGAATAGATAAATCAAATACAAGAGAGTTATCTTTACCCCCAAAACGCAAAAAGTTAAACATCCTTATACAATATAGTTGCATTACTTACCCTCTTTAAAGTCCTTATATATTTCATCTGCCATTTTTTCTAAAATCAAAATTTCATCTTTTTCAGAAGTTTTTTCCCTAATCATTTCTCTTACAACTGCAAGAACATCATTAATTTCTAAATGTCCATTATTAATGATTTCATTTTCAATTTCATTAGCTTTTTTTTCTTCTTCTTCGTCTATAACATTCTGTGTATGAATTACATGTATCGGATTTACAGAACTCTTTAGCTTCTTTTTCAAATTATCTATTTTTTCAGAAAAAGAAGTTAACTGAGTACTATCCCCCTTAAAATCTATTTTAACTATTGCTTCTTTTATATTATTAATTGATTCTAACTGCTTTTCCATATTTTCTATGGTTCCTGTAAGAACAATCATTGGTCTGCAATTATTATTTTCTATAAACTTGCATTTGCCTAATTGACCTTCTTCATTGGCCTCAGAATCATAAATAATAAATCCCTTTTTTTCATCTATTTCGCTTATATCTGTCCTTTCAAGACTACCTACATACATAGCTTTACATTTTTTCGTTTCTAATATTTGATGTCTATGATAGTCCCCTAAAAATACATATGAAGCCCCAATAGTGTCTAAATCTGATAAACTTATATCTTTATTATTAGAATTAAAGATTGTTTTTTTAGATATTTGGATCTTACCATCTTCTTCCTCACTTGAATAATACCTGTTCATACTTCCGCCTTTTACAGGAAAATGACCGAAGAATATAATTTCTTTATTTTGATAAGATAAGTCCTTTGATATTTTATCTTTACATTCTTTTATAAAAGAATTAAATTGGTCTTTTATATTAATTTCCCCTTTTTCTACTTTTAGGGAATATGGGAAAAATATAAGTATCTTATCTTTAACAATAGTCATTAATGGCTCGTCTAAGATTTTTATATTTTTAATTTTAAGGGACGATATTGGTTCAAGAGGATGATGTTTACGGCATACATCATGATTTCCTGTTATAAATACTGTCTTTAAACCAGCTTCAGAAAGTTTCATTATTTGATTATTTAAAAAAGTTCTAACTGAATTGGATGGATCGAAAGTATCAAAAGTATCCCCAACATGAACAACTAGATCTGGCTTAATATCTAAGACTTTATTAATACAATCCTCATACGCATTCATAAAATCAACTGTTCTAAAAGGGAGATCAGAAGTTTCCTTATCCATCACTCCCTTATAAACAGACTTATTTAAATGCGGATCTGCAATTATCGCTATTCTCATTGATTTTCCTTCATTAAATTAATAAATATTATGTCTCATTACTAAAGCAATAGAAGCTTATACCGGTTCTCTCATTGTCCCCCATTCTTGTAACAATAAAGTCGTTCCAACAATATAGATCTTTTCCACGAGTTGCAACAAATCCTCTTGCAATAGCCAATGCTTTACATGCTTTTGAAATACTTGCATTACCAAAACATCTTAATATACATTCTCTATTCTCTTCTATCGCATGAGAGATTGCTCCAGCCAATTTTCTAACTTTTAATCTTCTTTCTTGTGGATCTATATCTTTTTCATCTGCTGTGACTTTTAATACACTTTGAACTTTTGACATATCAACATCCATTCTTTCTGCTGTAAATGCAACAAAAGCTATGCCTGTTAATGTTGCATCTCCTATCTTGGTTGTAATAAAGGACGGAGCATATGCTAATTGTATTTTCTTTTCAGTATCAGTTTCTTCAATATACTTTTTAGAAATGCCTAAAGCCTTTGTAGCTTTACCGATAGCAGCACTTCCAAAAGCTCTAACATTAATTTCTCCTCTAAGTCTTAAAGAATGACTAATAGCTCCTGCCAACTTTTTAACATTTCTTTTTCTATCTTCATCACTGATATCTTTTGGATCGGCAGCAACTTTTAAATTTTCTAATGATTTTAATTGCTCTTCGTCCAACATGTCTGTTTGAATTGATGGTATGTCCTTTTCAATATCCTTTATGTCTTCCATGTCTAAATTTAGATCATCTCTTTCATCAGTATTTTCTTTCATTTATTTCTCCTTTAAATAATGTCGTTATATATTAGCCTTATACCAATATGCAATAACATTATACAAGAAAAAATAACAATAAATAACAATATAGACATATTATGTGAAAAATTATTCTACCATCTCAGGCCCACTAATTTTATACATTAGATTATTTTTATTCTTTTTAATAGCTCTTATGGCTCTAATAATCTTGTCAGTTTCATCCGTTTTCTTCATTTCTATCTTGTAATTAATCTTATGATCCTCTACCTTATATTCTATTAATTTAAAATCGCCTGAAATCTTTTCTTTTACCATTTCAGATACTATTTTATTGCATTTATATTTCTTTAACTTTTGTATATCCTGCTTTCCTATATTAATTTCGCCTTGCTTTGTACGATATTCCTTTAATAAGGATGCCATAGAATCTCCTTCACTAAGTTTTACAAAAAATGACTTTAATAAAGGATCGTTATTAGAAAGAACACGAATAGTTTCATCTAAAACAATATTTTTTGATATATAAGATTTATCCTTAGTAGGCTCACTAGCAATGGTATCTTTTAACGTCATTTCATTACCACCTTCTGAATCTTTATAATTTAGATCAATTGATAATATCATTTTACCTATTGCTCCTTTCCATTCAATTGATTGACGTTTCTTTGCGTATCTGCTGCTTTTCAAATTCTTAATTCTATTTAAAAAGAAGGTAAACAATAATGTATTAAAAGAACCTTTTGTGCTATCATATTTATCTGCTGCTTTTACAAGAACATAAGCTAATTCTGCAAATAAGTCTTCAACACTCGGAACTAATCCTGGATAATAATTTTTAGACGCCCATGCTTTAAGGGTAGGAATTCTATTTTCATACACTCTTGTTAATATATTTAAATCTTTTGTTTTTTGATATTCTACAACATCATTATCTTCTTGTTCTCTATCTAACTCTGGAAATCTCTCTAATATTGCATCTATTTTTCTATTATGTTCATAACTAATACCTTCTGAATCAACATCCTTAACTCTTATATCATTATTCATACTTTTTCTCCACTCCAACACTTACTTTTATACTCACACTGAACACATTCTTTTGACATATCGCTTTTATACTGTCTATTTGGCATTTCTCCTTTCATTTTAATTTCTATTATTTTTTTACACTTTTTTGTTATTGCCATAATGATAGGCATAAATATTTTAACTCGATATACATTAAACTCATGCGAATTATTAGGATTATATATTAACAAGCCATGAGGTTTTTCTGTTAACCATAAATGCGTCATTAATTCGATTATATCTTTTCTTTTTGGCTCTCCATCTTGGTTTTTAATTAATACTACAAATTCTGTGTTACCCTTTTTTATAATACAATCCACTGTTCCAGTAATATTATAATTGCAGTCTGTTACAACTAGGTTTTTTTCAACTAATGTTATTTTTATAGAGCTTGAGAAGAAATCTATCCACTTATTTTTTACATATTTTTCAGTCTGTTCTGCTAAAAAATCTTCTACAAACCTATCGTCTTCTATTTTTGTTCCAATAGAGCGATAAAAAATTCGCCTATCGCATTCAGTTAATCTACTAGGTATAAATATTCCAGAAGAAAATGCCAAATTCCTTCTTTTTATTTCATTTTTTATTTCATTTTCTATAACTTGAGTTATTTCGTCTTTTTTGGAATATATAATTTCACTATTGAGCATATACAATTTCCTTATTAGACTTAGTAACTTTTTTACAAACTTTTTCTATATCTAGGTTATCTAAAATAACTTCTTTTTGTAATAAACTATCTAATCCATTTTTTACAATAAATACGTCTGGATCTTCTCCTTCTGGCAACCCTTTTATTACAGATATGTTTTCGCAAAAATCAAATTTCTTTATATTAAAAATTGCTGTTTCTGTAGCCTTTTGTCCAGCTTGATTTAAATCAGAATCAAGACATAAACATATGTTATTACAGTATCTAGAAATCAAGGCTGTTTTTCTTAACGAAAAAGCTGTACCCATAAGACCGACAACATTTTCTAATCCATATTGTTTTAATATTAATGCATCCATATAACCTTCGACTATATAAACTTTATTTTTTTCAAAAATAGATTTTTTAGCCGAATTTAAAAGATATAAATGATTTCCTTTTTTAAATGGAGCAGGGAAATTCCACCAAGTATTTCCATCTTCATGAGAAGGTTTTCTAGTTGCTATCCCAACAACTTTATTAAATTCTGAGAATACAGGAACTATTATTCTCCCCTTTATAAAATAAGATAAATCCCAATATCCTTCTTCTTTTCTAAACTCTTTTCCGAAATGACGAACATAGTCAGGAAGAGTTTCTTCGCTATTGCAATACCCTATTGTAGCAGAAATTATTGATTTTTCAAGCAGATTTCTGGAGTGTAGGTATTCTTTTGCTATCACTACTTCCTGACTATTATTGCCAATAAGATTCTTATGACACGAAATTATGAATTCTTTTAGTGACATATAACCTTTTTAGTCTAATAAGAAAAATTAAGCTTCTTCTCCGCCAACATCTTTTTCTGTTTCATTAACATCAGCAGACATTTCTTTTATTAATTTCTCATCAGTTTTAATAGTTTCAACCTTGATGTCTTTTCCGTCGAGAGGAGATTTAATAATAGAAGGATTATTTTTCAATTCTTCTACAAGCTTATCATACTTTTCTCCACTTTCTTCAATATAACTATCATATGCTGAAATAAGTTTACTAACTAAATCATTTTTTACAACATAATCTGCTAATTCAATAATAGTAGAAGTTTCAGTATCAAGATTCTTCTTTTCTCCAATTACATCTTTCTTAATCTGAAATTTTCCATCTCTCTGTCCAATAAGTTTAGCATCTTTTGCAAGATTACAAAACTTAACAACAGGATTCATTGCCTCTTCAAAGAAGATGATTTCAATTTCACATTCTCCACCAGGTGCAGCAGTTTTATTTTTAACAAACTTAACATAGCTTCTTCTTGCAACAACCTTTTCCTTATCTCCATCCTTAACTTTTACATTTCTACCAGGGGTTACAGAAATGCGCTGGTGGGAATAAAACCTTAATGCTCTTCCGCCAGGTGTAGTTTCTGGATTTCCGAAAACTACCCCCATTTTTTCTCTAATTTGATTTAGAAAAACGCAAGTTGTTTTTGTTTTACCACAACCAGAAACAATCTTCCTACAAGCCTTACTCATTGCTCTAGCCAACAATGCATAATCTTGATCAGAAACGCTCCCTTCTAGTTCCTTCTCTGGTGTTAACGCAGCAGTAGAATCTACTACTACTAAACCAATGCCACCAGCAGAACACATTGTGGCAACATAATCTAATATTTTTTCAGCAGATAAAGCCTCATTTAAGATAATAAGATCATCTACATTAACTCCATGCTTTTTTGCCCAATCAGCTTGAAAAGATTGTTCAGCATCAACTAAACAACATACAAGTCCTTTCTTTTGTGCAGACGCAATTAATTTTAATGACAAGAATGATTTTCCTCCAGATTCTTGACCGAAAATTTCAATAACCTTTCCTCTCGCAATACCACCACAATTACTTGCTTCATCTACCTCAGGATAACCAAAAGATAAAACATCTAATCCTGATGCTGCCTTATCTCCGTATCTAAATAAAACTCCCTTTTCTCCTTTACCACCCATTTTCTTTTCAATGTTTGATATAATTGCATCAATAGCTGGATTTTTAATTGTCTTAGCCATATATTTTCTCCTTAATATAAATTTATTGGATAGATTTTACCCTATCCAATAAATTTACAATTTTTATTTCATTTAAAATGGTAAATTAGATTTATCACTACCATCATCTTTGTCAAACAAGTCATCAGCTTCTTCAGTTTCAGGAACTTTTGGCTCCTCAATCTTTGGCTGAACTGTTTGCTTCTTATTATACTTATCGTTCTTTTCTTTCTTTGGAGGAGTTTGTTCTTCTTTAGAAAGCTTATTCCATAATTCTTGAATCTTTTGTAATGGTGTAGGCTTATAGATATTCTTAAGTCTCCATGTCAAAGCATTTTCTCCTGCCTTTTTAGCAAGTTCAATCTCTGCTTCTGTAAAACTATCTTTAATCATTTTCTTCTCTTCTGGAGTTAATGGTGAAGAGCCTGATTTTGCCATTGCTTCATAATTAGCAGAAGTCTTTTTCCCATCTGGCCATGTGACCTTAATAAGAAAATCGGGAGCATCATTACCAGCAGGATTTTTGTCATTTACTGTTTGAAATAATGCAAACTTATTAAAAAGAGTCTTTCCCTTTTCCAAGAATTTAAGTTTACCATCTGCCCTATCAATTACATGAATAGCAAAAGTTTTAGTAGGCCAAAATCCAGCTAACCAAGCGGGATCTTCATCTTTATATACCTTATGTGTTATAATGCTTCTAATCTTTTCAGCTTTAGCAATTATATTAAAAGGCTTATAATATTTAAGAAAGGTTACTGCACCCATCTTATGGTTAATCTTCTTAGGATCATTTTCATCTGGAACATCTTTTCCTCCTACAAGCCTAATAACATAATCACCAGGCTTATCGAAGATCATCCATTCTACTTTTCTTTCATTGTTATACTTGGGCTTTTTCTCATCATTTTTTTCTGAGAAATCTTCAACCCAATCTCCCTCATCTGCTCTAATCTGATCATTCATCTGTTTATCTCCTTTTTTGTTTGTACTGTTTTTAGTACTTATTAATACTTTTGTTTAGTACTTCTATCTAGACAAGATTTATTCCAGCCTAGACAGAACTATTATACAATATTTTAATGATTTTTTTCAATATTTTTCACAGAATTATAAATATTCTGCTACCCGTTGAATACCAATGATTTATAAAGTTGATTATTTATTAAATAAACTAAACTACAACGTCTGACTGATCTTTTTCTGTGTTTTTATTACTATCTATTCCTACTTCTTCTGCTATTTCTGACAATGATAATTCTGAAATAGCTCTTTTATCGGTAAAATCTGGCGACATTCCTCTGCCAATATCTTGAACTTTTACTTGTAACTGGATAATAGTTATTCTTCTAGAAAGATTCTCTGTTAAACTATCTAAATTTTTAATAATATGCTTACATGCTTGAATTAGGGCTTCAACTTGAGCCAAATCTTGTTCAAAGTCACTAGCGATATATACAGATTCTCCTTTTCTAATAGATTCATTTTTACCTTCTGCCTTACCGCCAGCAAATTTCAACCAAGAATCTCTTATAATATCTACTGCTCTTTTTTTGAATGTATGACATTTTAAAACATCAATAAATATTTCACACATCCTATCTTTTGCTGCCTGTACCTTTTCTAATTCTGCATTTAAGTCAGATAATGACGGAGTCGGACATGATTTTACACTTTGTGATGCAATTTCTTTATAAATATGATCATAATTAATCTGAGGCAATAATTTATATTGCATAATAATACGATCATATAAGGTCTTATAATCTTCTGGGAACTTTTCAGAACCCATTAAAATAGGATATATTATCTCTTTTTCTAGTTTAATATCTAAATCCTTACCTTCTTCTTTTACTGGAATATCTTTAGACGTTTTAGATGAAGATGATGGAGCGTCATCAAACATTCCATCAAATCCATCATCTTCTTTTTCTGTTTTTTCTGTGATCTTACTTTCCATTTATTTTCTCTTATTGAACAAGATAAACAACGGTATATTCTGTAGAACTATTATATGTAGTTTCTTTTGGTAAAAGTGTAAATGTTAAATCGCCTTTCTTTTCTATATTATAGGACAATTTTTCTGCCTTCTTTACTTTTCCTTTCTTAAAGTCCTCTGCATTAACACTTCCTGCTAAACCTTGAACAGTTACTTCAATTTTAATAGTCTTTTTAGATGGATCTCTTTCAACTTTAACATCAAAATCAGTTTCTCCTCCAAAATCATTATTATATACTACTGTTTCTTCAAAAGCTGCTCTAAAAGCAGATTCAATTTCATCATCACTTAATTTAGCAAGATTAATTCCACTTACTAAATTCTTTTTAATTTCCGGTTTCTGTTGACTAGACACCAATTTAATTTTATCTATTTTAGCCATTTTTTCTCTCCTTTTTAATATTAAAACATCTTATGATAACATTATATTATACAATTTTTATTTATCGCCAAATATATCATCATCAAATATATCATCAGACGCTTCTGTGGCTATATCTTTAACAACATCTGCTTTTGTCTCTTTGGAAATAACAGGAACAGAATCCTCTTCAAATAAATCCTTACCTTCAAGCTTGTCTACTTCTGGAATTTCAGGCTTACTATCAGATTTCTTATTAAAAGTTTCGTTTACGATATCTATTTCTTTACTATGTTCATCTTTATTTTCTTTTTGCTCTGCTGCAACCTGCAACTCCTTTGCTTTTGCCATATTAGCAATATTTGGTACATGTCCATTTGCTAACCATTCAGGAATAGACTTCTTAATAGACTCTTGAACTTCTATAGCATTTTGTACCCCTTTACTTAATCGCTCAGGAATAGCCTTCATACTAGTAATTAAATTAGTTAATAAATCATCTCTTAATGATTCTTCTTTCTGAATTCTTTCCTTTTCATTAGAATACTCAATTTCTTCTTCTGCATATTTTGTAATTTCAATATGCTGATAATTTCCAACATTTATTCTTACATTCAAGCAATCCGCTATTTTTCTCTTAGCCATATTTTTTCTCCTTATGATTTCCCTTTGTTACTCTACATTATACATTTTTTCTTACAGTTTTATTTCAAAATCATCTCCACCAAAACATAATAAAGAGTTTCCAGAAGAATTCACATATTCCATCTGTTTAGATATGCTTTTTTGTTTCTTTTTACCTGTTGAACTTCTGCTTTCTTCATATTGTGCTAGTGCTTCATCAGGTTTTAATTTCCAAGACTCATCAAAACACCCATTATTTAGCAAAGATTTAAATACTCTAATATTAACCTTAGATCCATTTACTTTACATAAGAAATCAATAAGGTTTTTATATGGCTGGTTGTTTATTATAGTTTCCGATGCGACTCCACCAACTCCATCAATAACTGTTAATGGCGATCTAATATTTTCAATAGACTTACCTGTAGAAGGACTAATCCCCTTTTCAATTATATATTTAGCCTTACTTCTATTGATATTGCTTTTCATGATAATAAGACCCATTCTCTTTGCCTCATTAATATAGGACATAAGCTTTACATTCTTATCCGCATTATCTATTTCAGATGACAATAAAGAACACATAAATTCTAATGGATAATAGATTTTTAACCATGCACAAAAATAAGCTATTAAAGAATAGGAACATGAATGAGATTTATTAAATCCATAACCTCCAAAGTATTCTATTTGTTGAAATATCTCTCTTGCTATTTTTTCATCAACACCATTTTTAACGCAACCTTCTATAAACTTTTCATCCAATTTTTCTTTTTTAATTAATTCTGGCTTCTTCTTGCCAATAATTTTCCTCAACGTATCTGATTGTCCCTTTGTAAATCCTGCTAATTCTTGAGAAACTTTCATCGTACTTTCTTGATAGCACATAAGTCCGTAAGTATCCTTTAATATTTCCCCCATTTTTGGATGCAAATATGCAATTTTCTTTCTTCCATTCTTATAATCAGCATATAGATCAGGAATATTAGCCTCAAGAGGACCAGGTCTATAAAGAGCATTTGCAACTATTAAATCTTCAAATGAATTAACTTTTATATTTTTTAACATTGCAGACATGCCAGAAGACTCAAATTGAAAAATGCCTCTATTGTCCATGTTGTTATATGAGCCATTAAATATAGATAAAACTTTTGGATCGTTTGGTTCTAAATTATTTAAATTGAGTTCAATGCCATGCCTCTCTTTAACAAGTTTTACAGTTTCATTAATAACTGTCATTGTTTTTAAACCTAAGAAATCAAATTTTAATAACCCAAGTTCTTCTACTTCTGGTCCAACAAACTGAGTACAAATTTGATCTTTTGATTCTCTTAGTGGAATGTGATCTGTAATTGGATTTTTACATACTACAATACCAGAAGCATGTACACCAGAATAAGCAATTGTTTTTTCAATATGAAGCAAACAGTCTAATAAATCAGGATACTTACTTACAGAATTTCTAAAATCTTCGGATTGTCTTAGGGCAGATTCTATAGTCATATCTGGGCCGAATGGAACTAATTTAGCTAGGAAATCTGCAATCTTAAGAGAATTTACAGATTCTAAATCTATTTTCTCTTTTTTACCAGTTACAGAATCTATTTTTGCGTGTTTTAATTGTTCTTGGTATGTTTCCCAATCTCTTCCAAGATCTAAAGCTTTTGTAACTCCTCTAATTGCCGCCCTAGATTTAAGAGCATTAAATGTTCCTATTTTTGCACAGTGGTCTTTCCCATATTTTCTATATACATAATCTACTATTTCATCTCGCCTAAAATATTCAAAATCTATATCAACATCAGGAGGAGAAACACGTTCAGGATTAATAAAACGTTCAAATAGCAAGTTATACTTAAGTGGATCAACTCCAGTTATTCCAAGCACATATAAACATAAAGACCCTGTACAAGATCCTCTCCCAATTCCTACTGCAATTCCTTCTCTCTTTGCAAAATTTAAAATATCCCATAATATTAAAAAGTATCTTACGAAATCACATCTTATAATCAAATCCATTTCAAATCGTATTCTTTCTCTATATTCAGGCTTATTTATTAAACCCTTTGCCTTCATTCCATCTTTTACTAATGCTTTAAGATAATCTTTTTCATCTTTAAATTCTTTTGGAACTTCAAATACAGGAAGCAAGTCATTAGACTTCTTAAGTAAATCTGATTCTACTTTTTCTACAATCTCCACAGTATTAGAAATAGCATCTGGCATATCTTTATATAATTCTACCATTTCTTCATATGTTTTTAAATAAAAATCTGTACTGTTAAAACAAAATCTATTCGGATTTTTTATAGTATCAATCGTTTGAATTGCTAATAGAATATCATGATATTTAGCATCAGTCTTTTTAGCATAATGGACATCATTTGTCGCTATAACTTTAATATTTAACTTCTTTGCAAAATTATATAACTTAACTGACAAATCCTGCTCTTTCTTTTCCTGTTCTTTTTCCGAGTCAAAATACTTGTGCTTCATTATCTCGATATAATAATCTTCTTTAAATAAGGTTTTATATTTTAGAGCTAATTCTTCAGCTTCTTTATAGTTATCATTAAAAATTAATTTAGAAAGTTCTCCACTTGGACAAGCACTAGTACAAATTAATCCTTCATGATACTTTTCTAATACATTAAAATCTATTCTAGGATTTCTATATTTTCCTTCTATTTCTGCAATAGAAGCTAGTTTCATAAGATTCTTTAATCCTATTTGATTTTTTGCTATTAAAATTAAATGATTATTTATAGAAGTTTTCTCTTTAAACATCATATCATTTGTAATATACATTTCACATCCAAGGATAGGCTTTATTCCTGATTCTTTACATGCTTTTTGAAAAGCTAATAAGCCCCCACAATTACCATGATCGGTTATTGCAAGGGCTTTAAATCCATTTTCTACTGCAAATTCTACTAGTTTCTTAGGAGATGATAATCCGTCTAATAAACTATAAAAAGTATGCACATGTAAATGACAAAATTGTTTCCCTTCCATAATTATCCTTATCCTAAATTATCCAAAAATTTTTACTTCATAAGCTTCTTTTCTATTATATATTACCCAATGAATATAATCTAATAAAATTTTAGAAAACTCAACCCAATCGTATTCATCTATATTGATATTGTAATATACTTTTTTATATGGCGCACTTAACTCTGATAATATTAATAAACTATTATCTTCAATAACTATGTTTTCCCCATCTGTTAATATGTAAACACTTTTTTGTCTATCTTTCTTAATTAGCAAGAATCCCTTACATAAATTCTCCTCTTTTACCACCACTTCATCAATAACATTTTCTTCAACAAAACATTCAAGAATACGAAAAATCTTTGCAGACATACGAGTTTTCTTTAATTCTTTATCTGCTGTTACCTTTTGAGAAAAATTACCTACATCATTTAAGAATTCTTGATGTTTTTCATGAATATGTTTTTGTATTGCAGGTATATCTAAAATATTAGATTGGTTATTCATGTTTTTCTCCTTTTTGGAATAATCTCATCTATCTTCCTATAAAGATCTTCAAATGTTCCATTATTTTCTATCACAACATCTGTTTCTAAATCATATTTCTCACTTTCGTGACCTATTATGCCAACTTCTCCAACATACCCATCTCTAATAACTTTTATGCTTAAAAAATCATCTTTAGCATATTCTTTTAAATTTTCTATTTCGTTTTTGAACCGTGCATCCGAAATAACATAATCATGTTCTTTATCTTTTTCTATTGTATAGAGTAATGACTTAACCCAAATAGCTTCATCTATATTTTTTCTAAATAATTCTGTTCCTATGAATTGTAATAATTTTCTTACAGTCCATCCATTCCATTTTTCTAATGGCTCTTCTCTTTTTTTCCTATCATAAACTGTTTCATCATCTAGAACAAATACATCTTTTACTAATCTTTTAATTGGATCAGCAAGAGCTATTTTCTTAAATCCCCTTTCTTTTACAAGATAATCTCCAATTGTATCTTTTCCTGAACCAGCTTTGCCTGAAATACTAACTATCATTATTCCTCCATCGTACCATTATACAAGAACTAAATAAATGAATTTTTTCCACTCATCTTATTCTTTATCGTTTTCTATTTTTTCTGTATTTTTTACAAAGCTTGGACAATCATTATTTGCAATACCAGCACAATCTTTATTTGAAGGCTCTGCACAAGCCAATTCTCTTATTTGACAATCTTTAAGCTTAGAGCATTCAAAACAACATTTACATTTACATGTGATAGTACTCTTCATTACGCATTCTCCTTTTGTATTGTTTTTGTATTATTCGGTAACACTTTTTCTATAACTGTTCTTAGTTTTGAAATTGTTTCTGGAGTAGGAACAGCTTTCCATACATTTCTTTCAACAACAGTCTTGACAAAACCATTGTTACCATTAGGAAGGTTTACAGCCTTATTTTCTTTCTCCCTAATAGCAATAAATCCAGCTTTTCTTCCTCCCTCTAATTTTCCCCAATTTATTCCTTTCTTCTGAAACAACATTTCCTGCATCTCATTACAAGTTTTATTTTGTAATTCCTTATGAGAAAATAATGATTGAGACAACATATTTATTGAATTCCTTTTAGCATCTAAAGCTCTCCAATAAAAATAATTTGCTATTTCGCTCTCTGGTATATTAAAACATCTGCTATCAAAACATGGCCAACAACTTGTGTCAAAATCAATAACATTTTTTATTGAATTTTCAAAATTTAAAGATATTTGTTCTTTTGCTAATAATCTACAAAATTCAGCAGTCGCCATAGAAGCAGAAATAGAACAAATTTTTTGAACATTATAATCAAAAAATGAATCGGTCTTTATATCATCATAATCTGTTAATAATAATGATATTTCATCAGAATGTCTTTCTGCTATTTTTACACCCTGTATATTTTTACATAGATATAACATTACATCGTTTAATGACTTATTTAAGAATTGATCATATGGCTTTTCAAATCTTTTACAAAAAGAACTAAATGCCCTACCATCAACTCTAATAATAACAGGAGTTCTACGAAGAAGATATGTTTTACTTCTATCTTCGTAAAATGATTTTATACGGTTTCCTAAATCGTCTTTCATATTAACTTTCTGATTCTTTTTTTACAATTGTTTCTTCGACTGTCTTATCTTGTATTGGAAAATCTTCTGAAACTATAATAGATTTCTTACTTTGATTGCCTCTATCATC
>Ga0316230_1001402_pt1 | contig 25165 bp, 30 predicted proteins | sample TBH18025metaG_FD_206004 | JGI IMG/M metagenome (GOLD analysis project Ga0316230, IMG submission 206004) | Freshwater microbial communities from Trout Bog Lake, Wisconsin, USA - TBH18025 | ecosystem: Environmental > Aquatic > Freshwater > Lake > Hypolimnion/Profundal zone | place: USA: Wisconsin...
ATGGGCCTGTGAAGATCAGGGACGATTCAACTCATGGCTCACCAGACCGTGACACTATGTCGAATGCCCTTGAGAAGGATATGAACCACTACCTAACCGCAGTAGCCAAAGAGTATTACCCAGACACGGATAAGATGCTTCTATTGCTGGGCTTTGGTGGAACGGCATTTAAGAAGGTTTACTATTGCCCACTCCGCAATCGTCCCGTATCCGAATCAATCGACGCTGATGACTTGATCGTCAACAACTCAGCCACGGACTTGGATGGCGCTCGTCGTATCACTCACCGTATTTATATGCGCCCGTCTGTTGTGAAGCGGATGCAAATCATTGGTGCGTATCGTGACGTTCAATTGAATGATGCAAAGCAGCCAACGCTTGACGCCGTTCAAATGGAAAAGAACGCGCAACAAGGCATTGCACAAGAGACCATGAACACGGATGACCGTGACCGTGAAATCTATGAATGCTATTGTGAGTTAAATGTTAAGGGCTACGAGCACAAAATGGATGGCGCTGAGACGGGCTTAGAAGTTCCGTATCGCGTGACTATTGACGTGTCGTCAAAGCAAGTTTTGTCTATCGTCCGCAACTATGATGAAGACACAGAAGATTTGCCTGAGGCACGTAAGAACTTTGTAAAATACACGTTTGTTCCGGGCTTTGGCTTCTACGACATTGGATTACTGCACATCCTTGGCAATACGACAAATGCGGTTACAGCTGCGTGGCGTGAGTTGCTTGACGCTGGCATGTACGCCAACTTCCCCGGCTTCTTGTATGCCAAACAGTCTGGCCGTCAGAACAGCAACATCTTCCGCGTTCCACCCGGCGGTGGCGCTCAGATTGACACTGGCGGTATGCCAATCAATCAGGCCGTTATGCCATTGCCTTATAAAGAACCATCGGGTGCATTGGGTGCATTAGTTGAAAGTATGGCTCAGTATGGCCAGCGTTTGGGCGGAACTTCTGAGGCTGCGGTGGGCGAAGGTCGTTCAGATGCTCCAGTCGGAACAACTATCGCATTGATTGAGCAGTCGGTTAAGGTTCTTAACTCTGTCCATAAGCGGATGCACGCCTCACAGGCTGATGAGTTCCAACTTCTGGCTAACTGCTTCAAGGAAAACCCCGAATCATTCTGGCAGCGCAATCGTCGCCCTAATATTCCGTGGGATGAGCAGCAGTTCCTTCAGGCGCTTGAAGATTTTGATATGGTCCCACAGGCCGATCCAAACACGTCATCGAGCAGCCAGCGCATCATGAAGGTCGCGGCACTTGTCCAGATGGCTACGCAAGACCCAACGGGCTTCAATCTCCCTGAAGTACGCAAGGAAGCATTGAGCGCAGTCGGTTGGGAAAGCCCAGACAGGTTCTTGGCTCCTCCAGTTCCGCCACAGCCAAATCCAGCGGATCAGGCTAAGCAAGTTGATTCGCAAGCTAAGATGATTACGGCTCAGGCTAAAATGGCTGAAGTGCAACATAAAGTGAGTGGCGGCGAGAACCAGCAGTCACAGGCTAATCCGCAAGAGCTACAGATCAAGATGATGTCTGAGCAGAACCAAGCTGATGAGATTAAGCAGAAGTCAGAAGATAGTCAGATTGACGCTGTGAACCGCCAACGTGACCGTGAAAGCCGTGAACGTCTGGCGGCGGTTAAATTGGCTGAGGAAGTCATGAAGAACCCAATGGACGGTATGCACGTGGTTAGCCAGATGCTTGATCCAAACATGATCCAGCGTTTGGAAGCCAACGAACAACCTGAGGGAAAGTTGCAATAAAGGGTTGATTGTGACGGTTTGACTTGCGATTATGATCCCACTTGGACCGCTGCGGCGGCGAGTGGCTGCGGGATGTTCCTGTAGTTAGTCATCGGGCTTATCCTTCGCGGGGTCGGTCCGGCTTCAAGTCCTCCTATTGTTTTTCCTGACTTGGCCCATTCCTTATTCGCAGTATGGAATGGGCATTTTCCAAGGTTAAGATATTGATTGAATTGATGAGACAGTACGGCTGTGTAGTTGAAGTCGGTGTAATTGTAGGCTGGTTTTTTGCCGTAGCTTATTTCGTACACGTCTTGGTTCGCACGTTAGTTGGCAAATAAACCAATATAAAGTATGATGCTGTCGCCCTAGGAGTGATAGCAGATGCCTTTACCATATGATCCAACTTCAAGTTCAGATGATGATATTGGAGCGGCATTAAATGTTGCGCGTAATCGCGATCCTATGGCCGATGCTATTCAAAATAAGATCAGTGGCCTTAATCAATCGCTTACGGGATTAGACTTGGAGGCTAATACGCCTCAGTTTAATACAGGTATTGGTGGTGCTGGTATGCCTTCTGGCTTTATCCCTCATGGTGATTCACAAAGAAATAATAACCTCGCTGCCTTTCAAGAGAATAATCATCCTGAAGTTCCGCACGTAGCATATCATGGAACAGATGCTGATTTTAGTACGTTTAATCCAGAAAAAATTGCAACAAAAACAGATAATGGATATTTAGGACACGGTTTTTACTTTGATGAATCTCCTATTGTTGCAAGTGCGTATGGAAGAAAAGGCAATGTTATGCCTGTTCATCTTGCTATGGAAAATCCATTGCATCTTAAATATCAAATTCAAAATGGTAGAGAAGTAGATAGAGAAAAGTTAATTCGTTCACATCTTAATTTGCCATCTGATGCAACGCCTATGGATATTACAAATGAAGTAAAATCTCGTGGTCATGATGGAATTATTTATAATGGTGCTTGGGGAAACAAAGAAATTGTTGCCTTTAATCCTACTCAAATCAAATCCGCTACGGGCAACAACGGCCAGTTTGATCCAACTAGCCCCCGTATTAATGAAGCAAGAGGTGGTGATGTGAGAGTAAATCATAAAAAGGGCGGTCGTACATTAGGCAATAACGCCATTGATAATGCGTTGCGGCTTGCTACTGGCGGCGTTGCTGATGACGATACGCCTACTGCACCTATTACATTACAAGATTTAAAGGATTGGAAACAAGCCCATCCTTTATCATTAAGCAAAAACGCAATGGATAATATCTTCACCAGCCGCCAGTCGGGCTTTGAAGGTGCTGAACCTATTGCGATGCCAGCTAATCTTGATGAGTTGATGGCTTATTTACGTCGTCAGCATCATGCAGACGGTGGTAGAGCACATTTTGATGATGGCGGTGAAGCTAGTGGCGATCCACGCGGCAATGAGGCTGGCATGGCAGATCGTTCTCAGCCTGAAGGGCCATCGGCTGACCCCCGTGGTAATGAGGCGGGTCTTGCTGACCGTTCGCAACCGGACGCAGCTCAAGCAGATGTTGGGTCGCGTGCATTTGGCGGCGACTTTAATGTTGGAGAAGCTAATTTAACCGGTCATCAAATGCCATCTGACATTAGCGGTTACAGCGAACAGCGCATGAATACGCCGTATGAAGGGTCGTTGTTGAGCGCGACAATGGACCCAAGCACTGCATTTGGCATGGGTTATGGTTCATTGGTTGGTCGGCAGAATACTCTTGCTGGCGCAGCTGGCTTCCTTGGGAGTGCAATGGGTGAGAGCGGGGCTGGCCTTGATCCGTCAGCCATTAACGCTGGCTCTATTGGCATGTTGCAGGAAACCGGCCCAAGGCGTGTTGGCTTAGAAAATACTTTAGGGATTGATACTTCGCTTACAGGAAATGCGTTGCGTGATGCTTTGGCTGGAACGCAAATGGCTCAATTGGGCTATGGTTTAAATGAAGTTCAAACAAATCCCGGCTACAGTGCGACAAGAAATGCAATGGCAACGGGGACCGATGCAGCCAATGTAGCAGATGTGGCGTTGCAGAATTTTGAACGCCCTACCTTGGAAAACCAGATACTGTCAGCGCCATCTCGTGAGGCATATGCTCAAGGTATTATGGCGGGTAATCCATCGGGCGCTACTTTAGGCGTAGGTCAATATGATGCGGCCCCTGCCAGCTTTATGGGTGCATTGATGGGTGGCGTTAAACAAGCAGACCAGCAGCGCGCAAGAACTAGTGGTTATGATTCCGGATCAATGTTGGCTGGCTCTTCAGTTACTGATGCAAGTAATGATCCGGCTATTATTGCTGCTCGTAATGCGGCTATTGCTTCGGGTGAAATGCCACAATCTAACCCATATGCAGGATTTAGCAGCGAAGACCCAGCTGAAATTGCACGTTATAATGCCGCTATGAACGCTGTCGGTCCCAAAAATGCTTATGCTGATACGACTTTAGGGCAACGAGTTCCAGATGTTACAAGCAATAATCCGTTCGTAAACATGGTTCAGGGCGCAAGTAATGCAGTAACTAATATGATTACTCCATCATATGGCATTAACTCTCCAGAGTATAACGAGATTAGCCAAGCGGTTGACATTGCTCGTGAGCCTAGGGATGGTCGTGGCGGTGAACAGCCATACATTCCACCCACGGCTACTGCACAGGCACCGGCGGCTCCAGTTGCCCCATATACGACTGAACTTGGAACGTACAACCAGCAGCTTCCATCAGTTGGTGGTATGACTGCGGCTCAATGGGCTGCGGCTAATACTGCGGGTGATATGTCTAAGGTTCATGGTCGTATCAAGTACGTTAATGGTGCGCCAATGCTGGAATACTACACTCAGTAAAGTATGATTGTACAAATACTAAAAACACGCTATTATTCGTCGTCCCTGTCAGGAGTTGTCCATGTCTGAATTAGCTAAATCATCACGCGAAGCAATGCGTGCAAAGGCGAAACGTCTTACCTCTGGTGAACCACACACTAAGGTTGATTCGTCCACATGGTCTCCTCCTGAGATGGAAAACGCTGGTATCAAGACCGGTGCTCGCCCACTTAGCAAGCGTCAGTACAAGTCTGGCGGCAAAGTTCATGGAGCAGACGCTAAGAAGCGTGCTGACCGTGCCAAGCGTAAGTCGGGTGGACGCACTGAGAGTGTTGATCGTTCAAAGCGTTTCCTGACGCCAGACAATTTGATTAACCGCGACGTTCGCATGGCTAACGATGACCGTGAAGGCATTAAGCATGTAGGCGCATTTAAAAAGGGTGGTAAGGTAAAACGTACTAAGCACGCTGATGGTAGTGCTGTTCCGTTGCCTCCACGTCGTCCAGTTCCGCTTCCTCCACGTCGTCCAACGGATATGGATGGGATTCGTCTTGATCCAGCTATGCAAGCAATTCAAGATGCTAAGGCTCTTGCAATGCAAGATGCTGCTCGTAAAGCCAATGCAGCCAATTTTGATGCCCAGCAGCAAGAATATCAGCGCAACCTTCCGCAAAACCAGAAACGTGGCGGCAAGGTAAAAGATCGCAAGCATCACGCTCGTGGTGGTCATGCTCATCCTGATGAGGCAGAAGATAAGGCGCTCATCAAGAAGATGATTAAGACTTCGGCTATGAAGCGTGATGAACATTGCTGGGGCGGTGAAACCAAGCAGAAGAAGGCTGACGGCGGCAAGATTGATTGGCTCCGCAAGAAGCACGCTAAGGGCGGCGAAGTATTTTCTGGCAATTCGGTTACGAAAATTCCGGGTGAAGTACCGGGCGGTCGTCACGCTCATAAGTCCGGCGGCAAGGCTAAGGGCAAGACACACATTAATATCAATGTGAATGCTCATCCGGCTGGCGGTATGCCAATGGCTGGTGGTCCAATGGGTGGCCCTCCTACCCCTCCAATGCCTCCAATTCCTCCAATGGCTCCTCCTGCTGGTGGTCCTCCAATGGGCGGTGGTCAGCAGATTAATCCAGCTATGCTTGCGATGTTGGCCAAGGGCGGCGCTGGCGGTCCTCCTCCAATGCCTCCTCAGGGTGGTATGCCAATGGCTCGCAAGTCAGGTGGTCGCACGATGGGTAAGCCTGAGCATATTATCGATCACGCCGCTGGTGGTGGTCTTGGCCGTCTTGAAAAGATCAAGGCATACGGCCACAAAGCATAATCTTTGGTTTCTCCCCCAAAGACGAACTAAGCCGTGGCTTAATTGCTGCGGCTTTTTTTTGTTTAAATTCATTGGGACATTACCATCATCGCAAACAAATAACCTAAGAGCGGTATTATAGTACCCCTCATGGCACAAACATATTCAGACAGGTTCGCCCGCATACTTGCTCAATTGATTGATGAGACAATCATTGAGGAGATGGACCATTTGGGCAAGGGAATGATCGAGAACATAGCGGACTACAAGTACCGCTCTGGGATCATCTATGGTTTGCGAAAGGTTATCGACCTCATGGACGAGGCCGAATCCATTAATAACGGCAAAGAAAGGAATATCTAATGCCATATATGCGTATGGAGCACGCTGATGATCCAAAAAAAGCAATTTTAGAGGAAATTGGCAGTATTGATGACATTAACGTCTTCAATAACCAGATTTTGGTCGCAATCTATATGCGTCCAGAGAAAACTAAGAGCGGCATCATCCTGACAGACGATACCCGCAGTGAAGATCGGTATCAGGGCAAGGTTGGTTTGGTTCTCAAGAAGGGCGCAACGGCTTTTGTTGATCCAGACAACAAATGGTTCGTTGATACCAATGTTGAAATTGGCGATTGGGTTTATTTCCGCGTCACGGATGGCTGGTCGGTCAATGTTCATGGCGTCTCGTGCCGTATCCTTGAAGACACGGACATTCGTGGCAGCATTAAATATCCAGACACGGTTTGGTAAGAGGTTAGTATGACTGAAGAGAAAGAAATTCAGCCGGAAGTCGAAGACAAGATTGAAGTTGTTAACGATGATGCTCCGGTAAATGTAGAAAAAGCTGCGGTTTCTGATGAAATTACGCCTGAAGAAGGCATTAATCATCTTAAAAAGCAGTTGGAAGATGAGCGTAAAGCTCGTTCTGATGCAGATAGACGTGCAAATGAAGCTCAACAGCTGGCTAACAAAGCACAACGTGACGTTCAGGACGGTGATTATCAGCTAATTGTGAGTGCTATTGATAAAGCAAAGAGTAATTCAGAGCTTTTGAAAAATGCTTACGCCGAATCAATGGCGGCTGGTGACTATCGCAAGGTTGCGGATATCCAAGAAGCATTGGCATTGAATGCTAACAAGCTATCAACTCTTGAAAATGGTAAGTCAGCCCTTGAGAATAAGCTGAGGCAGCCCGTTCAACAGGTCAACAATGATCCCGTTGAAGAATTTGCGTCACGTCTTACGCCACGTTCGGCCAATTGGATTAGAAATAATCCAGATTACGCTCGTGATCCTAAGAAGTACGAGAGTATGGTTCGCGCACACAACCACGCAATGGGTGAAGGATACGTTCCCGACACTGATGCGTATTTCCAGCATGTTGAAAGCCGTCTTGGTCTGCGTAATGCGCCAGAACCAGAGGCAGATGATGATGTTGTCTCGATTGCAGCCGCTCCAACTCAGAAAAGAACGGCAGCACCCGCAGCACCAACCACCCGCATGGCATCAAACACATCTGGTAAACCGACAACTGTTCGGTTGACACCGGAGCAGCGTGAAATGGCATCCATGATGGGTTACTCGCCTGAAGATTATGCAAAATACATGGTCGCGCTGAAGCGTGAAGGCCGTATAAACTAAGGATATGATTATGACTGAAGCAGATAAGTATAAAGTAGAAAAGGTTCCAGCACGTCAGCCAGTTCGTGAGGCTCTGCGTGATGAAGCCCCCCGTGAACGTGCAGCCCGTCGTGCGGAACAAATCCGCAATCAGCGTGGTGGACTTGATAGTGATGGCATTGATGAGTTTTATGTCGATGCATCTATTGTTCCAGATGGCTGGTCCTATGAATGGAAACGTCACACCTTTTTAGGCAAGGAAGACCCGTCCTATCAAGTCCAGATCGCTCGTGGTGGTTGGGAACCAGTCCCAGCAAGTCGTCATCCTGAGATGATGCCATCAGGTAATTACACAATTATTGAGCGTAAAGGCCAAGTTTTGATGGAACGTCCTTTGACGTTGACAAATGAAGCGCGTGATATAGAATTGCGTCGTGCTAGAACACAAGTACGTGCTAAAGAAGCACAACTTAGTACAGCACCCGATGGAACTATGACTCGCGAACATGATCGCGTCCGTCCTTCGGTAAAGAAGTCGTTTAGCCCTATCCCTGTTCCAGAGGATAAGTAAACGACGAACACTCGCCCTTGGGGAGGCGGGTCACAATTATTCTAGGTTGGCAGTGCCGGGCGCATAGCAACCTTCATCATTCAGGATTATCTGCTATGGCGAATACGCAAGCGTATTACGGCTTTTTGCAGTTTCAGGGTGGTGCTGGCGGCGCTCCTACGTTCGCCCAGTCTCCACGTCGAATTGCAAACACCAACTCCACGGCCATCTTCACTGGCGATCCGGTAATGCCGGTCGTTGGCACGGCCAATGGTTATATCACTCAGGCTGCCGCTGGTACTACTCCAGTTGCGGGCATTTTTGTCGGCTGCAAGTATCTCTCCACTTCGCAGAAGCGCGTCGTCTGGTCTTCTTATTGGCCGGGTTCTGATGCAACGGGCGACGTCGAGGCTTATGTCATCGATGATCCAAACGCACGTTTCATCGTTCAGACCAGCACCTCGTCATTCCCAATGACCGGTTCTGTCACGACCATGACTTCTGGTGTGATCGGTCAGAATGCTCAGTTCACGATTGGTACGGGTTCGACGGCTACTGGCCGTTCGGGTGCTTATCTTTCGTCGGTTGGCACGACGGCTACTTTCCCATTCACAATCGTCGATTACGCTGTTTCGTTCGGTAACGGTGGCGATCCTACAACGCAATATTGCAATGTGGTCGTCCAGTTCAACAACGAAGTATGGCGTGCTAACGGCGCTGTGACCGGCATCTCGTAAGGAGTAAATAATTATGGCTGTTAATCTCTCACAGATTAAAGACCTTTTGCTCCCCGGTCTCCGTGGAATTGAAGGCAAGTATGAGATGATCCCATCTCAGTACGACAAGATTTTCACTAAGCATGAATCGAAGATGGCCCTCGAACGTACCGCTGAAATGCGTTACCTTGGTTTGGCTCAGTTGAAGACCGAAGGCGGTCAGACTTCGTTTGATTCGGGCGCTGGTGAGCGTTTTGTCTACAATCAGGAGCATACGGAAATCGCACTTGGTTACGCGATTACCCGTAAGGCAATCGACGACAACCTCTACAAGACCCAGTTCATGCCTTCGAACCTTGGTCTCATTGAGTCTTTCCAACAGACCAAAGAGATTTATGGCGCGAACATCCTGAACACGGCTCAGACGTATAACGCGGCGGTCGGCGCTGACGGTGTGGCTCTCTGCTCCACCGCACATCCTATCGACGGTTCTACCGTGGCTAACACCTTCACCATCCAGCAGGACTTGAATGAGTCTTCGCTCCTTAACGGTATGATTAACATTCGTACCAACTTTAAGGATCAGGCTGGTCTGAAAGTATTCGCTCGTGGTCGCAAGCTCATCGTTCCACCACAGCTCGAACCAGTTGCAATTCGTCTTACGAAGACTGAACTGCGTCCGGGTACTGCGGATAATGATGTCAACGCGATCCTTAGCACTGCCGGTGGTTTGCCAGAGGGTTACATTGTCAACGACTTCTTGACGTCTGCTTACTCGTGGTTCCTTTTGACCAACATTGATGGTCTTGCCTACATGGAACGCATCAAGTTCGAATCAGATATGCAGGTCGATTTTGTCACTGATAACTTGCTCGTAAAGGGCTATGAGCGTTATTCCTTTGGATATTACAACTGGAGGGCCATTTTTGGATCCTTCCCAACTTCGTAATAGTGAAAAAAAATGATTGATAAGCGCGAAAAAGAACGATTGAGGGCCGCTAAGTGGCGTTCTGAAAATCGGGAAAAAGCAAGGGAAATAAGCCGACGCTCGAATGAAAAGCGTAAAGCTGAAAATCCTGAACTTGTACGCGCTCATCAATTATCATATCGCGAAAAAAACCGCGAAATTCTGGGTGATAAAGAACGTCAAAGACGTTTTGGAATTACCCGTCAAGAATACGCGGAAATGTTTCACCGGCAAAATGGTGTTTGCGCGATATGTTCACAGCCCGAAACGGCAACTCGTTTAGGTAAGGTCAAGGCGCTTTCTGTAGACCATAACCATAAAACGGGTTCAGTTAGAGGGTTACTTTGTTCTGATTGCAATACAGGAATTGGAAAGTTAAAAGAAGATAGAAATATTTTCCTTTCAGCAATTCAATACTTGGATGAACATTCTGACAAAGAAGAAGTTGTGGTATTATTCAATGGCACTCAGAAGGGATAATTCATGGCTATTACTGCATTCTCTGGTCCTGTAGTTTCCTACGGACAGTCGGCATTTGCCGATTACAACCCAGAATTAGGCCCGTCCCTGTTTTATGCAGGGGCGGCACTTGCTGATCCTCGTCCAGCCTTCTCGTACCAGCCCGGCCAGAACTTCGGCGCTGTTACTGCTGGCTTCCTTGGCTCAAGCGATATCTTGACGTTAAACTATGCCCCTTTTGCACTTAGCACGTCTGCTATTGCAGCCGCTGCAAACGTGACCAGTGGCACGGCAATGACGTTGGTATCCACTAACTCTACCTCAACCGGCGTTGCGGTTGGCCAGACATGCATCAACCAGAACACCGGTGCGCTCGTGTCGAACCTTCTCCTCATCGACGGCCTCGCTTCTTTCACAGGCGTTGTTGCAAGCAACATTCTTACCGTATCGTCCCTCACGGGTACTGTTACGGTTGGCATGACGCTTTCGGGAACGGGTGTGGCGACTGGGACGATCATTGCGAATCAGCTTACCGGTCCATCCGGTGGTGCTGGCACGTACACGGTCACTGGTAATGCTACGGTTGCATCGGCAACGATCACTGGGACAATGGCTGGTACTTATTCTTTGCTGCAACCTTTCGGTTCGGCTGCAAGTATCAATCTTTGGAACCCACAGTGCTTGATTGCTCGTGCAGTTAGCGTAACCGGCTCTGCATCGGCCACTGGCGGCAATATCACTATCTCTGGCTACGACGTTTACGGCGTTCCTATGAGTGAAGTTATTGCAGCCCCTGCGAGTGCCACGACGGTCAACGGTAAGAAGGCGTTTAAGTATATCTCGTCGGTAGTTCCGGCATTTACTGACGCGCACAATTACTCAGTTGGCACGACTGACATTTACGGCTTCCCTATTCGTTCGGAATACTTTGGTGACGTAGCAATTAACTACGCCGCTGCTGGCATCACTTCGAATACGGGTTATACGGCGGCTGTGACCACAAGTCCTGCTACCACAAGCACGGGTGACGTTCGCGGAACCTACGCATTGCAGTCGGCGGCCAATGGGACCAATCGTCTCATAGTTCGTCAAGTACCACTCGTTTCGAACATTGGCAGCATTGCTGGTCTGTTCGGCGTCACACAAGCATAAGAGGTAGGCCATGAAGGGTCATAAGCATCACTACGGTCATGAGGTGCACCACAAGCATCCTCGTGCGGAACACAAGAAGGGCGGCACTGTCAAGGCTCATGGCGTTGACGAAGGCTCGTCTAAAGAGGGTGATTTCTACGCTGATGAAGCCGTAGAAGACACCTATGCTGGTGCTAATTCTCCAACGGCTAAGGAAGCCAAAGAGAAGAAGCACGGCGGTCGCACTAAGCGCAAGCATGGTGGCCACGTCATGGGTAAAATCCATGGTGAACACGCCAAGATGCGCGCTGACCGTCCAAAGCGTAAGGCTGGCGGCAAGGTAGGTGCTAACATGCACCCGCTTTCGACTGCGGCCCACGGCACGGAACCTTCTGCTCATAAGTCGTATGAGCCAGAAGAGCACGGCAAGTAATAAAAACGGGGGTGTAAAAAGCCCCCGTTCTTTCTTGGAGGCTTGAATGACGGCTGCATGGACACGTTCTGAGGGCAAATCACCCTCTGGTGGATTAAATGCCAAGGGACGGGCATCAGCTCGTGCTGAGGGTCATCATTTAAAGGCCCCGACGAAGGATAAAGACAATCCTCGTCACGAGAACTTCTGTTCCAGAATGACCGGAATGCGAAGAAAAATGACTGGTTCGGCTAAAGCGGCTGATCCAGATAGTCGTATTAATAAGTCCCTTCGCAAGTGGGGTTGCTGATGTCTGATAAACCATTTTGGGAAACCAAACTGTCCAAAGGATATCACACAAAACACTTGTCGCATAAGCAAGAGCAAAGTGCTAAAGCTAGAGCACGGGCGGCTGGTAGGCCATACCCGAATTTAGTTGATAATGCCGCAGCGGCACGTAAGAAGGGTAAATAATCATGGCTTCTGGAGTTGTTAATCAATCCATTACTCGTATTGGCAGAAACGAACCATTTGAGCTTCAAGTGGCCCGTAGCCAAATTTCCCTTCATAATGTTGTTAATATCTTTGGCTATCAACCCAGTGTAACGACGACTAGCATCCCAGTTTGGGAAAACGCGTCAACCTATACCTACCCAACATCTGCGTTGACTATGACATACGCCAGCACGGTGTCTGAAACCTTGACTATGACTGTTACTGGTTTGGATGCGAACTACGCTGTCGTGACCGATACTGTGACATTCTCCGGCGGCACTTCCGGTACGGCCACCAACGGCACGGCATTTTTCCGCATTAACAGCATGATTGTAACGTCTGTGGCGACACTGGGCGGGTCAAATGTCGGCACCATTACAGCTAAAAATGGTGGGACAACTTATGCACAGATTGCTATCGGTGTTGGCAAGACGCAGATGGCTATCTATACCGTTCCGGCCAATTATTCGTTCTATCTCAATCGAATTGATGTCTTTGCATCTAACCCATATACATCTGCCAATAACTTGACCTTTATCAACTGGGAGCAAAATCCCTCTACAAAGGTAGCATTTAATGTTGCTCAGTCGCCATTTATCAGCATTTTAGATATTCATCGGCAATATCCGCTGATCTATACGGAAAAAACAGACATTCAGTTTCGCGTTAATACGACTGCCGGAACATATGCTGTCGGCGCGTTCGGTGAAGGTGTATTAGTTGGTAATGATGGTTCTTACTAAGGATCAGTCATGACCACTAGCGGAACAACAGCTTACAATCCGTCACTTGGTGAACTCACTTTATATGCGTTCAATCTTTGCGGCGTAAGAAATACGGCACTAGCGCAGGAGCATATGTCTTCGGCGCGTACGGCTGCTAATCTTATGTTATCCAGCTGGTCAAATCGTGGCGTCAATCTTTGGAAAGTTGACCTTGTGACAGTTCCGCTTGTTACGGGAACGTCAACCTACGCTGTTGATTCTAGCACCGTAATGATCCTTGACGCCTATGTTACTAATACAGGCAATGGTCAAAATATTGATCGAATCATTCTCCCTGTGTCACGCACGGAATACGCGAGTTATCCAAACAAGCAGCAACAGGGATTTCCGACGATTTATTGGTTTGATCGTTTGATTAGCCCAACAGTTACTATTTGGCCCGTTCCAAATACGTCTAATGGCCCAACAAGTTTGTCGTATTACCGTGTTAGCCAAGTGCAGGACAGCAACTTCACTGGCGGACAAACCATTGATATCCCGTATCGCTGGCTTGACGCGTTTGCTACTGGCCTTGCGGCACGTTTATCTATGGTGTGGGCACCGGCTATATCGCAGATGCTAAAACCAGCGGCTGACGAGGCATATAATATCGCCGCACAGCAAGACACAGAGTATGTTTCCATGTATATTAGTCCGCAGATTTCGGGCTATTATAGGTGATAAATGGGATATGCTTCGCTCTCAGGACGCGCAAGAACTAGCTCAAGAAGTCCACAGGCTCACGCGGTATGTGATCGGTGCGGATTTCGCTATAACCATGTTGATTTGCGTTGGCAGATGGATTGGGCTGGTGCCAGCCTGATCAATAAGCGTATGCTTGTCTGCACGCCTTGCTATGACACGCCACAGAATCAGCTTCGCGCTATTATTCTTCCAGCTGATCCAATGCCAATCATTAACGCTCGTGTTGAACCGTTTGAAAGCGATGAAACTAATACGATTGTTGTTTCGGCTGGCGCTCCAACCGATCCAATTACAGGCATCCCTATTTATCCAACCGTTAGTTTAATTACTGAGGATGGAAATACAGTCACGACTCAACCAATTGGCCCTCCAGTTGGATTGGATCAAAATGCTGTTATGCCTCTTTATAGTCAGGGAACTTATCGCGTTAATCTAAATCCGCTGTCTATTCTGGCTAACGGGACAAATACCGTTTCAGTAACTTGTTCTTCAGCGCATGGGTTATCTACCAATGATCAGATCGCTGTAGAAGGTGTATCAAATAAACTTGCGACAGGATTTTATAGCGTCACAGTTACTACTGCGACAGCATTCACTTATCAGACAAACAATGCTATACCAGCGGGGAACCTTATCCAAGGCAATACCTTAATGGTAACTGCTTTGGTTGGATTGCCTTACGGCTACACACAGATACCTCAAACTGGGCCTTTGACATGAGCAATATTACAGTCACCAATCTCCCAGTTCTAACGTCGCTTAGTGGTTCCGCTGAGACGATGGTTGTGCAAAATGGCGTATCTTATAGCGCCACCGCGCAACAAATTGCCAATCTCAATGCCAATGGAGGTACGGTAACATCAGTTACTGCTCAATCTCCACTTTCGGGCGGAACGATTACGACGACCGGAACTATTGGCGTTACTGATTCGAGCATTACAAACCAATATCTTTCAACTATGCCAGCCAATACCATTAAGGGTAATAATGCGGCGGGTGTGGCTGCTGTTAAAGATTTAACTGCTGCTCAAGTCTTAGCTATGATTGGTGGCGGTACTGTTTCTTCAATTACGGCTGGAACTGGGCTTACTACATCTGGCACCAATCCAATTACTACATCTGGCACGATTTCATTGGCTAACACGAGTGTTGCAGCCGGAAATTATGGAACAGCATCTTCTGTTCCTTCTATTGCTATTAATGCTCAAGGTCAGATTACTTCTGCTTTAAACACAACAATTTCAATTCCATCAGGTCAAGTTACTGGCCTTGGAACGATGGCAACGCAAAATGCCAATGCCGTTGCAATAACTGGCGGCACGATTAACCAAACAGCAATTGGTGGGACAACTCCGTCAACCGGCGCATTCACGAATCTTTCGGCGACTGGAACAGTGTCTATTGGCACGATTAGTTCTGGAACGTGGCAGGGGTCTCCTGTGGCTGTCGCCTATGGTGGCACCGGAGCTACAACGGCATCTGGCGCTCGTACTAACCTTGGTGCAGCAGCGTCTGGCGCTAACAGTGATATCACCTCCCTAACGGGCCTCACGACGCCTCTCGCTGAGACTGAAGGCGGCACTGGTTACGGCTCATACACGACCGGTGATATTCTTTACGCCAACTCCTCTTCTACCTTGGCTCGCCTTAACGATGTAGCTACAGGTAGCGCCATTATCTCTGGCGGCGTTGGTGTTGCTCCGTCTTGGGGTAAAATTGGTCTTTCTACGCACGTAAGCGGCACATTGCCTGTTGCAAACGGCGGTACAGGCGCAACCACACTGACGGGATATCTTGTCGGCAATGGCACAAGCGCATTCACGGCTGTCGCTACAATTCCTAATGCCGGGTTAACCAATTCATCCATTACAATTGGCTCAACGTCTATTGCTTTGGGCGCTTCAACGTCCACGTTGTCAGATTTGACAACAGTAACGGTTACGCAAGACCCAACCGCATCGTTGCAATTGTCCACCAAACAGTATGTTGATAACCAAGTTGCTACGGTTAGTAATACAACCTTCCATACGGCTTCTGCGGCGGCTACTACTGCCAATTTGACCGCCACATATAACAACGGAACGGCGGGTGTTGGTGCTACGCTTACCAATAGTGGCGCACAGGCCGCTTTTGTTGTTGATGGTTATACTGCATCATTAAGTGACCGCATCCTTGTTAAAGACCAAACTACGGGCGCACAGAACGGTATTTACACCGTCACAACGCTTGGTTCTGGTTCAACCAACTGGGTTCTTACCCGTGCAACTGACTTTAACACGGTCGGAACTGGCCCTAATTTTATTGAGACAGGCGCTTCTACGTTTATTAACGGCGGCACGACATGGGGTTCAACCTCATGGGTCATGAACACAACTGGCACAATTACGGTTGGTTCAACGGCCCTTGTGTGGGTTCAGACATCTTCTTCCGGCAATATCACCGTATCCGCTCCAATTACCAAGACGGGTAACACAATTGGTCTTGGAACGGTGGGCGTTGCAAACGGTGGTACGGGCCTGACTACGCTGACTGCGTATGGTTTGCTTTATGCCGCAAGCACGTCATCCGTGGGCCAGATATCGCCATCCACTTCAGGTTATCCGTTGCTATCCACGGGCGCTTCAACGGCCCCTGCGTTTGGTCAGTTGGCCCTTGGCGGAGCAGGTGTCACTGGCACACTGGGTGTTACAAATGGCGGTACAGGTACTGCAACAGCGTTTACCACCGGATCGGTTGTATTCGCGGGTGCATCAGGCGTTTACAGCCAGAACAACGCCAAGTTCTTCTGGGATAACACCAACAATCGCTTGGGCATCAATACCGCTACGCCGCAGACGCAGTTGACTGTTGTTTCCAATACGCAGACAACAACGCCTTCCGCTGCTCTTCCTGCGGGTACTGACTTGTACATTGTTGGCGCAAATGCTGCTAATACCCGTATTACGCAAGATGCTTATGGTACTGGCGCTTATGGTGTGTTCACTGCACGTATGGCCCGTGGTACGGCGGCTTCTCCAACGGCATCGCAATCAGGCGACTTCTTAGCGCAATTCACAGCCCGTGGTTATGGCTCGACTGGATTTGGCACGGCATCTACGAGTTACATTGCATTCTCTGCGGCAGAAAACTTTACGGATACGGCGCAGGGTACGTATGCGGGTATTTACACAACGCCAACGGGCAGCAATTCTATTGTTGAAGCCTTCCGGTTTGGTCCTGCTGGGCAGTTGGGTATTGGCGGCGCTACATACGGCACGTCTGGTCAGTTTTTAACGTCTGGTGGCGTGTCTGCCGCTCCATCTTGGACAACGGTAACGCTTGCAACGCTTGGCGGCGTGGTTCCTGTAGCCTCTGGCGGAACGAACATTACGTCCTACACAGTGGGCGATCTTCTGTACGCCTCCGGCACAACAACCCTGTCGCGTCTTGCGGACGTAGCAACGGGTAACGTGTTATTGTCCGGCGGCGTGGGCGTGGCTCCATCATGGGGTCAAGTCTCCCTTACGACGGCGGTCACTGGTACGCTTGGCGCGGCAAACGGTGGCACGGGACAATCCTCGTATACGATTGGCGATTTGCTGTATGCCTCCACGACAACCGCTTTATCAAAGCTGGCTGACGTTGCTACTGGCTCTGTGTTGGTATCTGGCGGCGTCGGCAATGCTCCATCTTACTCTGCCTCGCCAACGCTAACTACATCCTTAACGACACCACTGCATATTGGCGGCACGACTGCATCATCAACACTGACGCTGGAATCCACGTCTGGTGCGGGTACGACTGACAGCATCATCTTCAAGACGGGTTCGCAATCCATAGCAATGACGATTGATACGTCTCAGAATGTGGGTATTGGGACGACGCCAACTTCTGGTTCACAATTATCAACGATACAAACAACTTATGGTATTTTTGGTGGGTCATCTCAGATTAATATAAATTCTAATGCCTATTATAATGGTGGTTGGAAATATATTGGAACTGGATATGCTACGCTTTATAGCCAAAATTTAACGGGTTCTTCTGGCACTCATACATGGTATTATTCCGCATCTGGCACTGCGGGTAACGCAATTACGTTTAACGAAGCCATGCGCATAGACTCCTCCGGCAACGTAGGTATTGGACAATCGGCACCAGTAACAAAACTTCAAACAGGCGGAACAGGTGCAAACTCATGGGTTTGGATTAACCCAAATACGAATGGCATGTCTCCTAATTCTTCCATAACAACAGGTCTTGCATTTGGCGGGAATTACTCTGCTGGCGGTTCTGAAGGTAATATTCTTTATGGCACATATCTCACAATCGCTAAGTGGGATGGAACGACTTATTCTGAAAAGATGCGCATAGACTCCTCCGGCAACGTAGGTATTGGGACGAGTTCGCCTAGCACTAAATTTACCGTTCAAACTGCCGCGTTAACAGACGCTGTGCGTTGGACAGATAATACCAATTCAACTGGTATTCTTTCCACGGCATCTGGTTTGTCAACAATGTGGACAACGACTGCATTAGGTTTTGGCACTGGCGCTGGAACTTATACAGAACGTATGCGTATCGACTCCTCCGGCAATCTGCTGGTGGGGACGACGAGTACCAATCCAATTTCTTCACGTACTAATGGTTTTACAACTGGTCCCGTAGGATTTTTAACGCTACGTGGTAGCGTTAACATGGCCCTTGGTTTAAGCGGGACATCTGGAACTAACATTCAGTTTTATACTGATAATGGTTCTACTTATGTAGCAGCAGGTAATATTAATTCAAGCGGTTCAGCTACGTCATATGTCACTGGCTCAGATTACCGTCTAAAAGAAAACGTAGTTGCGTTTGAAAACGGGTTGTCTCTTGTCAACCAAATGCGTCCGGTATCCTTCACTTGGAAAGAAGGATATGGCAAAGGATCATATGATGGTTTCATCGCGCATGAATTAGCTGAAATTGTTCCTTATGCGGTTTCTGGCGAGAAGGATGCTGTTGACGAAAAAGGTAGGATTAAACCTCAAGGCGTAGATTACAGCAAAATTGTTGTGCATCTTGTTGCTGCCATCCAAGAGCAACAAGCCACCATCACCGCCTTGACCTTCCGTATTGCCGCATTGGAGGCAAAATAATGGAAATTTGGCATCCATGTTCAGGTTTTGAAACGCATTACGAAGTGAGCAACTTTGGAAATGTTAGGTCTATTGAAAGAATGGTTCTTAACCGTCTTCACAATGGTTTGCGACGCTCTCCTTCCAAATTATTAAAACAAGGAAAAAGCAAAAGTGGATATTTGATTGTTAGCTTTTGTGTTGATGGCATTAAAAGCAACCATAATGTACACCGCCTAGTCGCAAGAGCATTTATTCCCAATGAATCAAACAAACCACAGGTAAACCATAAAGATGGAAGCAAACACAACAATTGTGTAGACAATCTTGAATGGGTTACAGTGTCTGAAAATGGTTTACATGCCTATCGCGTTTTAAAGGTTCCTGTTTGGAACAAAGGACGCAAGAAAGAACTCAAAGCAGAATTTGACGCATATAAAGCAAGCCATCCATAAGGGGACGTACTATGACACTTGATCTGACTATCAATGAAATCAACATCATTCTTCAGGCACTGGGTAACGCACCATACGTTTCAGTTGCAGAAGTAATTGAAAAGATCCGCACACAGGCTCAGGCACAAGTGCAGCCTGCTCCTACTCCTGAGGAGACTCACTAATGTCGAACACTTACACATGGTCTTTTCCGACCCTTACTGCATATCCTCAGGCCGAAGGTCAGACGGATGTAGTTTTTATAGTTCACTGGGTTCTTACCGGCACCGATGGCACTTATACCGGCTCTGTCTACGGCACTGTTGGCCTAACCTACGTTGCTGGATCGCCTTACACGCCGTATGCCCAGCTTACCGAAGCTCAGGTTCAAGGATGGACGACGACCACTCTTGGTGCAGAACAGGTTGCTGCTCTGGAAGCCAACATCGATGCTCAAATTCAGCAGCAGATTGCGCCAACGAGCGTTAATCTCCCACCGCCTTGGGGCGCATGATGTTCTCGAAACGTCCTATTTTGATATTGGAGTCCGATCATGCCTGCAACTGACAACATCGACAGTGGAATGAAGCATTTTATGGACTGGATATCGATCTCAGCGACGATTACGACGCTTCTGGGCTGGCTAACACCTCTTGGTGCATTGTTGCCTATTATATGGTATAGCATTCGAATATACGAAACTGAAACTTTTCAGCAGATTTTAGGCCGTAAGAAGGATATTACCAATGACAACGACGACTAATCTTGCGCTTAACGAGCCAGCATATAACAGCACGTCGCCCACGTGGGATCAGCCGCTCAATTATAACTCCACCATTCTTGATCAGATTTTTGGCAATACGACCGGTGTTTCAGTAAGCACTAGTTCAACGCCAACATATACCAATATTGCAGCCCCAAGTGCTGTCGCGGCGGGTTCTACGTCGCAAGCCATGCGTTTCAATCTGACCGGAACATTGGCCGCTAACCAGACCGTTCTATTGCCTCAAAGCGTGGCAGGTATGTGGGTTGTTACCAATAGTACGTCTGGCGCGTATACCGTCCTATTGGGATCAAATAACGGCAGTAATGCAGCCGCTGGAACTACTGTATCTTGCCCACAGGGTTATAGCATTCTTGTCTATTGCGACGGGACAAACGTAAAAAAGGCGGATGATGGATTAATTTCGTCAGTTTTAGCCGTTTCAAGCGGTGGTACGGGCGCTTCAACGCTTACGGCCAACAATGTTATTCTTGGTAACGGAACCAGTGCAGTCCAATTTGTGGCCCCCGGCACAAGCGGCAACGTACTTACATCTAACGGGACTACATGGACGTCCTCATCCTTGGCATCCGGTGGAACATTAATCCGCGCCCCGCAAGTCCTTACCAATACGGGCGGTGGAACTTACACAACTCCGGCTGGCTGTAATCACATTCTTATTGAAATGATTGGCGGTGGCGGTGGCGGTGGCGGTGTTGCGGGGTCGACTGGCGGAACAAGTTATGGCGGTGGAGGTGGCGGTTCACTCTTTGCTGTTAAATACGCTACAGTCGCCCCATCTACAGGATATACTTACGCTGTTGGTGCTGCGGGATCAGGTGGAAATGGCGGCTCTTACAATGGTGGTGCAGGTGGAACGTCGTCCATAACAATTTCTGGGACAACATATTCTGTTTCTGGCGGTGGCGGCGGTCTTTACAGTGGAAGCGGGGCTGGAACTAACGGGTCAACCGGAACCGCTACGAATATGGATTATTCAATTACCCCAATAATTCCTGCTGGTGGTTCTGGGTACGGTGGCTGCGTAGATACTCCTTATGGAATTACTATGGGGGGAGGATACTCAAACCCTTTTTATCAACAAATCCGTGGTGGATATAATGGTTTTGGTTGGGGTGCTGGCGGGTCAGGCGCTTATAACAACGCTTATAGTGGTGCGCCAACTGAACCCGGCGGCAATGGTTACCAAGGCATGATTCGCATTTGGGAATACACGTAATGCAATTTACTTGGACATTCCCTCAGTTTATAGTGACGCCAGTATATGATGGTTTAGCCAATGTGGTTACGGCTATTAATTGGGTATGCACTGGAACTGATGGAACTATCTCGTCATCAGCATCTGGTACTGCAAAGTTAAGTACGCCTAGCCCAGCAGAATTTGTTCCATATGCTGACATCACCCAAGAAATGGCTTATAAGTGGGTGGCGGATTGCATTAGTATGCCAGCCGTAGAAATGGGGATATCGGCGCAAATAGCGCAGTTATCTCACCCTGTATCACAACCGCAATCGCCACCTTTCTAAGAGGATAAAATGGAAAACCTTGAACTTGATCTTAAATTAACTGTCGCTCATGTTAATGCAATTTTAAAGCATCTGGCTAACGGCGTTTACGCTGAAGTTGCGGATGTTATTGCAGCACTTCATGGGCAAGCTAAGCCACAAGTAGAATTAGCAGCGTCCACTGCCGCACCAGAAGCTCCAGCCGAAACTCTAGCTGGCGCTCCTACGGAATAATATGGACCCGTTTACCCTCATAGCTGGGGCTACTGCTATTTATAATAGCATTAAGTCAGCGGTTGATGCGGGTAATGATGTTATGGACACGGCTGAGAAGGTCGGAACCCTTTTTGGCCGTGTTGCTCAAGTTGTTCAGATTGCGTCATCTCCTCGAAAAAAGAAGATGTTTCAATCTCAGGCTGACTTTGAAGCTGAAGCCGTAAAGATGTACGCGGTAAAAGCCAAGGCGCAACAGATGGCGCTTGATGTTAAGAATATGTTTGTTGGCCAGTATGGTAGGGCTGCATGGGAAAGCATCCAACGTCAGGTCATTGAGATGAGAAAAGAAGCAGCAAGAGAAGCGGCGCTGGCGATGAAGCAACAGGAAGAAAACAGGCAAGACATAATTGTGATCGGTAGCATTGTTGGCGTTTTGTTGCTTGGAATTGCAGCTATTGGTGTTTTCCTTATGATTACGGTGAAATAACATGGACTTTCTCAAAACTTTTGGCCCACTGATTGGTCAGGTCGCCCCAACCATAGCCAGTGCTTTAGGCGGACCACTAGCTGGAATGGCTGTTAAGGCTGTATCTAGTGCCTTGTTTGGTCATCAAGATGCATCTGAAGATGAGATCATGGCTGCAATGGGTACAGCCACTCCAGATCAACTAACGGCACTCAAGAAGATTGACGCTGACTTCAAAGTTCAAATGAAGTCACTTGATATTGACCTTGAAAAGATTGCGGCTAGTGACCGTAATAGCGCCCGTAACATGCAGATTCAGACGCATGATTGGACGCCCCGTGTCATCGCTATTGTGGTTATCCTAGCTTGGGTTTTTATCCAGTGGCATCTATTTAATAGTGTCATTCCCGATACCATGCGTGAACTTATTGCCCGTGTATTGGGAACGCTAGATGCCTCATTGACACTAGTATTGTCGTATTATTTTGGTTCATCACATCAGCATACACCGGCTCCAAAGGCATAACTAATGAATATCAATTTAAAATTTGAATGTTCTGCGGTTGAATGCTTAAAACCCGCTTTATGCAAAGGTTTATGCAATGCGCACTACCTAAGAATGCGCAAAGGTTTAAACATGGATTCGCCAGTTAGAATTCAAGGCAAAAACAGAAAATGTAAAATTGAAGATTGTGGTAAGAAACATTATGGTAATGGTTATTGTGTTAACCATTGGAGAACTTGGAATAGGCAAAATATTAAGTTAAAGTTAATAGAAATGATGGGCGGTAAATGCACGGTATGCAAAAACACTTACCATCATGCGGCTTTTGATTTTCACCATTTAGACCCTTCAAAGAAAAAATTTAGTATTACTGATAAAATACAAAATTTATCTTTTGAAGAACTGATTAAGGAAACAAAAAAATGTATTTTACTTTGTGTAAATTGCCACAGGATTGAACACGCAAGAGAATTGATATGATTGGAAATTTTGAGCGGTGCCTAGCATTAGTTTTAAAAAATGAAGGCGGTTACACGGATAACTCAAAAGACCCCGGCGGTGCGACCAACTTAGGATGCACTAAAGCAGTTTGGGAACAGTATGTTGGACATGCGGTAACAAAGAGCGACATTATGGCTTTGACGCCAAATGATGTCATGCCGCTGTACAAAGATAAATATTGGGATACGGTAAAGGGTGACGATCTACCTATGGGCGTGGATTATGCCGTATTTGATTTTGCCATTAATTCGGGGCCGTCCCGCGCAGCGAAAGCCCTTCAAACGGTTCTCAATGTTAATGCGGACGGACAAATCGGGCCAGCCACACTTAGTGCTCTTGAAACGTCAAACCCTCGCGATGTTGCAACGAGAGTTTGCGAAGCCCGTTTAGCCTTCTTACAATCTCTATCAAACTATGCTAACTTTGGAAAAGGTTGGTCGCGCCGCGTTTCTGAGGTTGAAACAGCGGCATTTAACATGGTTGGATAGTCATGGATTACAATACATACGTCCAGCAGATTGCTACGATGGCTGTGGTTCCTACCACTGATCCAAATTATCAGATCATTCTGCCTCAAATGATTTCATATGCTGAATTGCGTATGCAACGTGACCTTGATTTTCTTTCCACCCAGATTAGCACGACGGCTTACTCGCTGACAGCTAATAGCGGTACGTTTACAATTCCACAGACACAGTTTGTAACGACTGAGACGATGGAAGTTATCACTGGATCGGGTGTATCTTCCCCGTTGCTGCCTGTGACAAAAGAATACATTCAAAATGTCTACGGTGGCGGTTCAACTGCTGGATTGCCACAGTTTTACGCTGAATACGGCGGTGATGCGGCAACGACTGGCTTCACATCTCAGATCATGACGATTGGCCCAATTCCAGATTTGGCTTATCAAGTTCGATTGACTGGCACAGTTCGTTCGGCTCCATTGTCGGCCACGAATACGCAGACATATATCTCTACTAATTTGCCAGATATGATGATTATGGCTTCCATGATCTATATTTCTGCATATCAGCGCAACTTTGGCCGTATGTCAGATGATCCGCAGATGGCTCAAAGTTATGAGAGCCAGTATCAAGTTCTTCTTAGGTCTGCTCTGTCTGAAGAAAATCGTAAAAAATATCAAGATGCAGCTTGGACTTCTTATTCTCAATCTCCTGTTGCTACCCCATCAAGGTAAAAAAATGGAAACAAAAATTTGCAATATTTGCAAAGAGATGAAATCATTGAACGATTTTTCATTAAATCGCTCAAGGAAAGATGGTCACCATTACAATTGCAAAAAATGTGATTTGAAAAAAGCAAAAGATTGGTATCAATTAAACAAGGATACTGCAAAAACAAGATCAAAAATATATAGAGACAAAAACAAAGAAACTCATTTAGAAAGAGACAAAGATAGATATTATCTCAATAGAGAAAATGAATTACAAAAAAGAAAACTGCATTATAATAAAAACAAGGATGTTATTATTAAAAAATCTAATGATTGGATTAGTGTCAATAGAGTAAAGCATAACTCATATATGAGAAATCATTATGAAAACAATAAGCCTTATTATAAAGTTCGTTCGGCGACACGTCGTGCTTTAAAAATCAATGCTACTCCATTTTGGTTGTCTGCAATTCAATTAGCGCAAATTCAAGAGATATATGATATAGCTACAGCACGTTCTGTCCAAACCGGGGTAATTCACCATGTGGATCATATCCACCCATTACATGGCGATGGATTTAATGGTTTGCATGTACCATGGAATTTGCAAGTGATTACAAAATTTGAAAATCTTAGCAAGGGATGTAATGTTCCAATCCAAGATAACCATCTTTTTTGGAAGGCATCCTAATGCCCCATAACACGATTAAGCTTAAGCCGGGCGTCGAGACCAA
>Ga0316230_1001403_pt1 | contig 25159 bp, 38 predicted proteins | sample TBH18025metaG_FD_206004 | JGI IMG/M metagenome (GOLD analysis project Ga0316230, IMG submission 206004) | Freshwater microbial communities from Trout Bog Lake, Wisconsin, USA - TBH18025 | ecosystem: Environmental > Aquatic > Freshwater > Lake > Hypolimnion/Profundal zone | place: USA: Wisconsin...
AGCTGTTGGGAATAAAGGTAACAATACACGCACTTTGGCACGCTGGTAGTTATGATCCACAGGACTTCTTAGGTAGATTGATTGGTGATGCACCTTGGGTACGTCATGCTGAAGCTAGTTTTTATCACGCTATCGATCACAACTATTTCGCCACAGACTTCCATATAGACTTATTTGCTGAAACATTCAGTTACGTTAATAAAGGATCACCTAACACACTGTGGAAAAACAATCTATTAGAAAAGAAAAAGATCGTACGAACAGGATGGCCCATGGAATATATGCCAGAGATGTTTGAACCGTTTAAAGCTATCCCCAAACGTGATTTGATCATATTCCCACATAGACTAGCACCAGAGAAGCAAGTGGAAATATTCCGTGATCTTAAAGAGACTATGTATCAATATGAATTTATTGTCTGCCAGGATACGCCATTAAACAAGATACAATATCACATGCTGTTAGCATCAGCTAAAATAGTGTTTAGTGCTAATCTACAAGAAACACTGGGTATCAGCTGTTATGAAGGTGCGTTAGTTGGTGCAGTTCCGTTAGTTCCAGATAGACTGAGCTATAGTGAAATGTATGATGATGTATTTAAATATCCTAGTGAATGGACTGAATCATGGGACAGTTATATCAAACATAAAGATGGTTTGATGGCATTGATCGTTGCTCATATGGAAAACTATGAACAGAACTTACCTAAGATACAACAGCAAGCAGATAGTCTACACGACCATTTCTTTTCAGCAACTAACCTATTAGCTAATATTAAATAATGAGAATTTTTATCACAGGAACCAGCGGATTTATTGGATCACATCTGGTTAAAACGCTTGAAGACCGACATACCATATACAGCATGGAGTCTGATCTAGTAGACTTTGATGCTGTGCGTCAAGAACTGTTTGACTTTGATCCAGAAGTGATCGTGCATCTCGCGGCACGTACCGAAGTAGAAAAGAGTTTCTATGAACAGATCACGTTCAGCCAGATCAACTATGTAGGCAGTGTTAATTTAATCGATGCGGCTTGTAGTTTAAAGAATCTTAAAAACTTTGTATTTGCCAGCACCATGGAAGTCTATGGTTGGCAACCTGTCAGTGATGTGATCAAAAAGCAAGGTTACATCGACACGGTACCTGCATTTGATGAACACACTGTACCAAATCCCAATGCGCCATATGCTGTGGCCAAATATGGTGTTGAAAAATATCTAGAATATGCACGTAGATCATTTAACTTGCCTTTCTGTGCTATACGCCAGACCAATACCTATGGTCGCAAAGAAAATGACTTCTTTGTAGTAGAACAGATCATCATGCAGATGTTGACTAACCCTAGTGTGGCTAAACTAGGTTATGCTACTCCCTATAGAAACTTCTTGTATATCGATGATCTTATCGAACTTTGGTTATTGATAGTAGAAAATCCAGATCTAGTCAGTGGCGGTAATCTCTTTACTATCGGACCTAACAATGCTGTGCAGATCAAAGAACTGGCAAGGATCATAGCAGAAAAACTTAATTGGTCTGGCACTATAGAATGGGACGCTAAACCAGCACGTCCAGGTGAAATTTATATATTAAACAGCACACATGACCTAGTGACTAGAGTCACTGGATGGGCTCCTAAAGTCAGCTTAAACGATGGTCTAGATCAAACTATAGCCCATTGGAAAAAGGTATTAAATAAAGATAATAATGTATAATGTATACCTTTTTCAACCACAATATTCAGTAGAATTCCGCAAAGAAACCAATTATTGGTTACCATACAGTGCAGGATGCCTTTGGTCCTACGCCAGTCAATTTTCCGAAATCACAGAAAACTTTGATCTTAAAGAATTAATCTTTAAACGTGATCCACATCAAGCAGTATTAGATCGGCTAGACAACCCCAAACTATGTGGGTTTAGTTGTTACACATGGAATGAATACTATTGTATAGAACTGGCTAAGAAAATCAAACAGCACTGGCCTGATTGTATTATCGTATTTGGTGGGCCTCAAGCTGGTGAACGCATGTCCGGTTATGATTTCATTGACAGTGTAGTGTTAAGTGAAGGTGAACTAGCATTTACTGAATTGCTTAAGACCATAATCGCAGGTGAAACAATCAAATCTGTTTATCCACGCAGTAGACTGAAAGACCTTGACATCCCTAGTCCCTATATCACAGGTGTTTTTGACAAGATAGTCAATGAACATCCTGATGCTATTTGGGCCATGACACTAGAAACCAATCGTGGCTGTCCTTATGCCTGTACATTCTGTGATTGGGGTGGGTTAACTTACAGCAAAGTAGCTAAATTTAAACTAGGTCGTATCATCGATGAGATGTCTTGGGCTGCTAAGAATCGTGTGGCTTATATATTCAATGCAGATGCTAACTTTGGTATCTTTAAAGAACGTGATCTTGAAATAGCCAAGATCATACGACAGGCCGCTGACAACAGCAGGATCGAAACAGTTAATTTACAATATGCAAAGAACAGCACAGAAACTGTATTTGAAATAGCTCGTATCATGGGACCATTAAGCAGAGGTGTCACATTCAGTATGCAGAGCATGCATGATCTGACATTAGACGCTATCAAACGTAAGAATATGGAAACTAACAATATCAGCTATCTATTAGAGCTTAGCCGCAAATATGACATCAGTACCTACTCAGAATTGATCCTAGGATTGCCTGAAGAAACTAAAGAATCTTGGATCACAGGACTTAATCAACTATTAGAACTAGGACAACATCAAGCCATTGATGCTTGGTTATGCCAACTGTTTACCAACAGTGAATTGGCCACGGAAGAAAGCCGTAGGAAATATGAAATATCCACAGTCATGGTCAAAGACTATATGAGCCTTGGTAAGAATGATGAGGATATCCCTGAATCGATCGAAATCATTAACAGTACCAATACCATGACCACTGAAGAAATGATTGACTGTTATATGTACAGTTGGATGATCATACAGTTCCATACCATGGGCTATACACAGATCATAGCCAAGTATGCTAGAAACATCGCTGGTATCGCTTATAGAACATTCTATGATGAATTTTTTGATGCTGTCCAACAGGATCCTGTGTTTAAAGATCATTATACTGCTATGCGTTTTACAGTTAAAAATTATCTCTATTATGGCTTGTTAGGTAAAGACAGTGCAGGTGGTCATGCTCTACACGCAGGATCATATAAATTCATGTACGAACACAAACATCAGGCGGCTAGGTTGGCATTAAGTGTACTACAGACATTGACCAGCGATGTGACTACAGACCTATTAGACTTACAGAATTCATTTACTGTTGACGCTAATGCGACTTATCCTATTAGTTTACAAACTAATTACAATGTAGAAACAGGATCTAAAACACCTACCAACTATACAGCTACATCTCGAGTAGAAGGCAAATTAGAAGACTTTTATGCTCTTAGGAGACAGGGTAGGATTAAAAATCTATTGGTCACATCATGACAGCATTTAACAAAATAAAACAATTTGAAGACTATCTGAGTATATTCACAGGCGCACCGTATGTAGTCATGACTGACTGTTGTACGCATGCTCTTGAACTGTGTTTCCGCTATGATCAAGTACAAGAATGTCGTTTTACTCCTTATACTTATATCAGTATCCCCATGCTCATGCACAAATTAAATATACGCTATAGCTATGCAGGACACGACAAACAATGGATCGGTGAGTATCATTTCTTTGACACACGCATTTGGGACAGTGCCAGATTGCTTAAAGAAGGTATGTATCGCGCAGGGCAGATGCAGTGTCTAAGTTTTGGCTACGATAAACCATTGGCTATCGGTCATGGTGGTGCTATCTTGTTAGATGATGAAACAGCTTATAAGAAATTAATACGTCAGCGTTATGATGGGCGTGACCTATCAATCAGCCCCTGGGAAGAACAGCAGACATTTGAAATGGGATACCATTATCGCCCAACCCCAGAAGATGCTGAGCAGGGATTGGAAAAAATTGGCAGTATCGATCAAACGCCTAAATACAAACAGTACCCTGATCTCAGAGAAATAACTATAAAATGATACTTAAATCAACAAAACTTGACTATGACTTTGGCATATTTTTAAATGCAGACTATTCTACACATGAAGGTAGTTGTATCAAACATCAAGTCTATGAACTAACAGACATACATGAACAATATGGCGGATTCCCTGATAGCTATTGTTTTGAAAATACCAAGATCAATCAACTTTGGTGGTCTGAAGATCAGATCGACTATAAAACCATCGGTGATCAATTGGGCATTGATGTTGTTACTGTTAGCTCGATCAGACAACCACCCGGCTGTGTGATACCTTTACACAGAGATACATTCTATCAGATCAATAAACTCTATCCTGATCGCAAGGAAACTAAAGTGCGTGCTAACATCTATCTAGAAGATTGGGCATTAGGCCACTTTATACAATTCAACGACACAGTAGACACACACTGGCATCAAGGTCAAGGTTGGATCTGGGACAGCGAAATACTGCATCTTGGTGCTAATGCTGGTATGACCAACAAGCACACACTACAGATATCAGGATTCTTAAATGCGTAAGCTATGGGTGTTTGGCCATAGTTTCTGTTTGCCATTTAACTTAGAACACAAAGAACACTGTTGGGTAGATCTTTTAGCCCGTAGTCTCAACATACCATACAGTAATCTGTCAGAACCTGGTTCTGATAATCTTTTTATATATCATACTTATAGACAGGCCTTACCCGATATCAATTACAACGATCTAGTCATCATTGGGTGGAGCCACCCCAGCAGAAAATCATTTGTGCTAGACAGAGACAATCCAAAACATCTGGCGGTATGTGATCAAGGATTGATATACAAAACCAACACACAAGAATTTTTCCGTAGCAATAATCCGACTAATAAAGATGTGAACAATTGGTTGAATTTTAAACCCAAAGATCAAGGTTTGGCCTATTATGACATTTGGTTTAGAGATTACTACAGCGATCATGAACAAAGACTCAATTTCCAAAGCTATTCTGACAGCGTTGAATTGACCTGTCCGGGACGCTACATACCATTTTACTTCAGTGAAGAAAGCGTCAAAGGTATAGATTTACGTGAACCACATGCTGGGTTTATGACTGAATTCATTATTAAACATCAGATCACCCTTAGTTCCATAGACACACATATAAATGAGCAAGGACATGCTCTTTGGGCAGAACATCTACACAAATATATTTGACCTTGTTGAAATAAACCTATATAATATATACATATCCCAATCCACTGGGTTAACATCGGAGACATAAATGAGCAATAAAATCAGTGATATTATACTTGAACGTATCAGCAATGATGGTGCGAGATACTGGGCAGGTGATAATATATCAAAATATATCAAAAACGAAGAACGAGAACAGCTAGTAGACGAACTTACAGAAAAGTTTGAGGGTGTTCTAGACAGTTTAATCATCGATAGACATGAAGATCCAAATTCAAAAGGCACAGCACGTAGACTTGCCAAAATGTACTTGTATGAAATCATGGCAGGACGTTATGATCCAGCGCCAGATGCTACAGCTTTTCCAAATGATAGTGAGGACAGATATGAAGGTATGTTGGTTGTTAGAAGTGAGCTTCGCAGTATGTGTAGCCATCATCATCAACCTGTTGCTGGTGTCGCATATATTGGGATTATCGCTGCCCAAAAACTTATTGGACTTAGCAAATATACTCGTATCGCTCAGTGGTGCGCTCGTCGCGGTACGCTACAAGAAGAACTTGCTAATGACATCGCAAGAGAAATAATGAAAGCCACAGGCAGTGATAATGTCGCTGTGTATATCCAAGCAACACATGGTTGCTGTGAAAATCGTGGCATCATGGCACATAGTTCGTTAACACAGACAACTGTGCTTAAAGGTGCATTCAAAGAAGATGGTAATACCAAGAAAGAGTTCTTTGACAATATTAAATTACAACAGGAGTTTGCACCCAGATGATTGATTTCGCTTGGTTTTTCGTTGGCTTATTCTTTGGTATATTGATTGGGCTTAACTTGGGTGAAAGCAGGAATAGAAAAACTATCGAACAAGTTGATGCTGATCTGCGCAAAGAATTTGAAATAACAAAAAATAAACTAGCATCTTCATATGAAGACGTTAAATGGTTACGCAATCGCGTTGCATTTTTGGAGAAGAAAAATGAATCTTAAAAATTTAGCATTAAGTTATTTTAATGCTTTTTCAAATAAAGATATTGGTACATTAAGCGGTATGTTCAACAGCCAGGTCACACTGCGTGATTGGGAAGTTTCTGAGGCAGGTATAACTTTTGTTGTCAAAGCTAACAAACAGATCTTTGAAAGTGTTGACACTATCAAAGCTACACCGTTGGCACTATATCAAGATGATAATACTGTAGTAGCAGAATTAGATATTTTAGTAAATGGAACAGAAACAGTTAAAGTAGTTGATGTTATCACATTCAATGACTCAGGTGAGATAGTCAGCATTCGAGCATACAAAGGCTAATATGAAAAAAGTATATTACACACATAATGATATAGAAAAGCTCACAAGGAAAATCGCTTTCCAACTGAGCAAAGATCAATGGCGTCCAGATTATATCGTAGGACTAACACGTGGTGGATTGATTCCTGCTGTTTATCTAAGTCATTGGTTAGATATTCCTATGTGGACATTAAAAGTAAGCCTACGTGATCATGCAGACACAGAAATGAATGCATGGATGAGTGAAGATGCGTTTGGTTATGTACATGGCGATGGTACTAAAACAGATCCGGCACTGCGTAAAAATATCCTAATCGTAGATGACATAAATGATACTGGTGCTACATTAGATTGGATCATCGAAGATTGGCAAGCCAGTTGTTTGCCTGACAATACTGCGTGGTCAGCTATTTGGGGACAGAATGTCCGCTTCGCTGTATTAACCGATAATCTAAGCAGTGAGTTTAGCCGTAAGGTCAATTATAGTGGTGTTGAGATTAATAAAGCAGAAGAACCTGTTTGGATAGTTTATCCCTGGGAGCTAGATTGAAATTTTTCTTAGATCGTAGCAAAATCATAGGCTGGGGTGCTAACATAGTAACCATCGTTGGTGTGACATTGACCAGCTTCGACGTATATCCATTAAATATTGTTGTACTGAGTTTTGCCTGTTTGTTCTGGGTCATAACTGGTATGCTTTGGAAGAAACCAGAGTTATGGACATTGAATGCCATAATATTTTGTATATACGTTTATGGATTGATTAGATAATCCCTTACAATATGTCGATTCCTTTTCAAGTTGACTTTATAGCCAATTGGTGTAATCATTGGCCTTATGTTCGCATCGTGTTCAATGACACAGTGTTAGTTGATCGAGAATTAGCCGCTGAAACATCTATCATAGTAGATCTGGAACTAGAAGAACAAAATACACTGAAAATACAACACTATGGTAAACGCCAAGGTGAGAATCATATCTACGATACTGTGGTAGATCAACAAGGTAATATCACCCAAGACTGTAACTTCCGTATCACCAAACTAGGTTTTGATCGTATTTGGTTTAATCAGTTGGCCGCAGGTAGAGTGTTGTTCCAAAATACCAAAGGTTTTGACAATGTCAACATTGATAGTATCGTAGGTATCGATGGTGAATTCGTGTTAGAAATCCCTAGAGACTATCTCAGCTGGTTGACACTGTTAAAGTTCAAACAAGAAATAGCACCAATGGAAGAATACAGTAATTATACTTTGCTGTTCCACTATGAAAAAGAATTAGAAATAATACAAGAAATTAAAGATCTGATCAAATGAAAACCCTAGTATTATGTCCACCAGTTATCAGCGCAGAGCGTCCACCCAGTGGGGCGGCTATCGTTTGTGCTATCTGTAAAAGCCTTGGACATGATGTAACTGCCAATGATCTTAATATTAAGTTTGTGCGGTGGTGTAGAGCTACAGGCAAAGACTATGATCATTTTGATCGTATATTCCGTAAGATAGTCACACCCAGTGAAGTAGATACTATGATCATCGAGCAATGGTTACAACCTTATCTCGATACTATCAAACAAGCTGAATATGATTATATAATGATCAGTGTGTTTACCTATGACAGTAGATTCTTTACTGAACTGTTGTGTAAAAAACTCAAAGAATTCTTCAAAGGCAAGATAGTAGTAGGTGGAATGGGTCTAGACAGTTTAAGTATCTTTGACAACAATGAAGTCAAGTTTGGTACACAGCTAAAGAAACAAGGACTAGTTGATACTATCATCACAGGCGAAGCTGAACGTTCTCTTACAGAATACTTACGTGGGCAGTCTGCTCCAGGTGTAGATGATTACGATTACGAACAGCTAGATAATCTAGACAACATGCCATTCCCAGACTACAGTTATTTTGATACTGATGACTATGATCATGTCAACGGAAAGAAAAGTTTCTTTATCACAGGCAGCCGTGGCTGTGTGCGTAAATGTACGTTCTGTGATGTAGAACGCTTTTGGCCCAAGTTCCGTTATAGATCAGGTGAAAATATCGCAAGAGAAATTATCGATAACTATGAACGTTTTGGTGTGACTAATTTTTACTTTACAGACAGTCTGGTGAATGGTAATCAAAAGAACTTCTTACAGATGTGTGAAATGTTGGCCAAATACCCATTCGCTGAAAAACTACATTGGGGTGGACAGTTTATATTCTTACCTAAGAAAGCCCTAAAAGATGAACACTTTGAAATGATCAGTAAAGCCGGGGGTTCAGACTTTTATGTGGGATTAGAAACAGGCAGTGATCGTGTGCGCAAGGAAATGGGTAAAAACTTTACCAATGAAGACACTGACTATCAATTGGAAATGTTTGAAAAGTATAATCTGCACGTCATGTTCTTGATGTTCACTGGTTATCTCAGCGAAACTATAGAAGATCATCAAGACACTGTTGACATGTTCAAACGTTGGCAACGTTATGTAGCTTCAGGCACTATCATCGGTGTCGATCTTGGCCTGCTATTGATCATATATCCAAACACACCTTTGAGTAGACTGATAGATCAACATGAGATGATGTTTGCTGAAGTACCAAACTATACTGGGCAATTGACTGGACTGTTTTGGAAATCAGACCTAAATAAGAATCTGGATATACGTGAACGCATACGTCGTAGGATCGAAATCAATGAAACTGCTATCAAATACAATTGGCCAGTTTGGCGTGGTCCAGGTAGGCTGACTGATATCAAAAACATGATAACCGAAACCAACTTACAATCCGGCTCATTAAGTTATAAGAAAATTATCGATATTAAACCCACAAAATCATCATCGGAGACCTTGACACTTGAGTGAATCTCGTGTACAATATAGTTATGATTGCCAATAAAACACAAGAAGCATTGATCATCTTACAGGAAGAATGTGCTGAAGTAATCCAAGCAGCCAGTAAGATCTATCGTTTCGGTATAGATAACGAACACAAATCCGGAAATACACAACGTGCTAATTTAGAAATGGAAATCGGTGACATGTTGGCCCTTGTAGATATTTTAGTAGACAACGGTGTTGTTGATCTAAATAACATTAATGCTGCCAATGCAGCTAAAAAAGAAAAACTAAAGAAATGGTCGGGATTATATGAAACTGAAAGTAAGTGAAATATTCTATTCAGCACAAGGTGAAGGACGCTTTGTAGGTGTTCCTAGTGTATTTTTAAGAACATTTGGCTGTAACTTTACCTGTGGTGGATTTGGCATGCCTAGAGGCACTTGTTCAACAGAACGTGATGCTGTCAAAGTTGAATTGTATAACAAATATGAAGACTTACCATTGGTTACGACAGGCTGTGACAGTTATGCGTCATGGGATCCCCGCTTTAAACATCTAAGTCCTACGCTTGAAACTAAAGAAGTAGTCGCTAAGATGTTGGCGCTAGTTCCTAGCAACAGCTGGACCATGCCTAATGGTAATGATACTCATTTAGTAATCACAGGTGGTGAGCCATTGCTAGGATGGCAACGTGCTTACAGTGAACTATTAAGTCACTCAGACATGTATAACCTAAAGAACATTACATTTGAAACTAATGGTACCCAAGAGTTACATGAAGACTTTGCCAAGTATTTGAAACTATGGAATCGTGCTGGTAGAGAAATTACATTTAGTGTAAGTGCTAAATTAAGTGCATCAGGTGAAGCATGGGCAGATGCTATCAAACCTGAGATCGTCAAAAGCTATGAAAAGATTGGTACAACATATCTTAAATTTGTAGTTGAGAAACCTAGTGATTTTGACGAAGTCGATCGAGCTGTGGCAGAATACCGCAAAGCCAAATTCAAAGGTGTTGTTTACATCATGCCAGTAGGTGGTGTAGTCAGTGTTTATGATGGCAATAAATTTAACGTAGCTGATGAAGCCATGGTGCGTGGCTATTATTACAGTCCAAGATTACATGTTGATCTATGGGGTAATAGTTGGGGTAAGTAGTGAATAGACTATTCACGTTTGGTTGTAGTTTTACCAGTTACAAGTGGCCGACCTGGGCTGATATAATCAGTAAAGAATTCGACAGTTTTGAAAACTGGGCACAACAAGGTTGTGGTAATCAGTTTATATTCAATTCTCTAATAGAATGTCTAGTTAAAAACGATCTAGGTCCGATGGACACAGTCGTTATCATGTGGACTAATATAGCACGTGAAGATAGATATGTCAAAGGTCATTGGTTAGGTGCAGGCAGTATCTATGCGCAGGATCGTTATAGCCAAGAGTTTGTGCGTGAATTCGCAGATGAACGTGGTTACTTAATACGCGATCTAGCAGTCATACATGCCGCTAAGAAACTGTTAGAGCACTATGGTGTTAAACATGATTTCTTAAGCCTAGTACCTATAACTAAAGTAGATGAAATAGAAGATATGGTCATCGATCGTGCGGATGAAATCATCACTGCCTACAAAGATACTTTAGAGTATATCAAGCCTAGCATATATGATCTAGTGTTTAACGGAGATTTTACCAGTAGACCGTTTCTTCCTAGAAAAGACTACGAGGCTGTACAGGAAAAGTATGAACAAGTAGCTGGCGAACATTGGCCATCGTTCGATGATTTTTTACTGAATGATTTTAGTGCTGTGCCTGATCAAGTGCGTGGAGAAATCATCGATGAAAATAAATGGGGCTGGCGTAAACTGTTAAGTAAATATAATCGCATAGACAATCATGCTACTCCAGGTGAGCATTTAGAATATGTAGACATAGTGTTACCCAAATTTAAGATCACCGCTGAAACTAGAGCCTGGATCGACGATATTGATCGAGATCTTAGACAAGGTAAAAATATAACATGGCAAACTAATAAACCCAATAGATGGTAAAAGGAAAAAGATGAGTTACTTATTTACAAGTGAAAGTGTTAGCGAAGGGCATCCAGATAAGGTAGCAGATGCTATCAGTGATGCAGTATTAGATCTGATGATGCGTGAAGAAAATCCCGCATATCGTTGTGCCTGTGAAACACTGGTAACCACCAATCAAGTCGTCCTAGCTGGTGAATACAAAGGCATTTACAATCACCTAGAAGTTGAAACGGCTGTGCGTCGTGTCATCCGTGATATTGGCTACGAGCAAGATGGATTCAATTGGTCTACTGTCAAGATCGACAACTACATGCATGGACAATCAGCAGACATCGCCCTAGGCACTGATACGTTTGGTGCGGGTGACCAAGGTCTGATGTTTGGTTACGCTATCAATGAAACACCGGATTTGATGCCAAGTGCTATCTACTACAGTCATAAGATTGTTAAAGAACTAACACTGCGCCGCAAGAATGGTGCTACTTGGTTAGGTCCTGATGCTAAGAGTCAAGTTACGATGGAATATAATGACGATGGCACAGTTAGTCGTATTGCCAAGATAGTCTGTTCAACACAACACTCAGCTGATATGGACATCAGTGAAGTTCGATTAGCTGTTGAAGCTTATATTAAAGATTTATTACCTGAGGAGTTAATCGATGATGCTACTGAGTTCCTTATTAATCCTACTGGTCGGTTTGTTATTGGTGGGCCTGATGGTGACACTGGTCTTACTGGGCGTAAGATTATTGTTGACACTTATGGTGGCTATAGTCCTCATGGCGGTGGTGCTTTTAGCGGCAAAGATCCTACTAAAGTTGATCGTAGTGCTGCTTATATGGCTAGGTATCTAGCTAAGAATATCGTAGCCAGTCGAGGTGCACATAAAGCCACTGTACAAATCAGTTATGCTATCGGTGTTAAAGAACCTACCAGTTTGTTTGTCAAGACTGATAAGGGTATTGAGTTTGATAATGCCATCACTGCATGGATACGAGAAAATGTTGACCTAACACCACAGGGCATCATAAATAGATTTGAGCTGTTCCGTCCGATATACAGCCAAACAACTAACTATGGACACTTTGGTAAGGCTGACTTACCATGGGAAAAGTTAGATTTATTTAAGGACTAATTATGTTAGATAAATTCAAAAAAATATTAAAACAAGAAAAACCAAAGGCTAAAGCTAAACCAAAGGTCAACGATAAGAAAAAACCCACAGTCGCTAAAACACCTAAAGCATCAGCTAAACCAAAACTTGATCCTAAAAATCCAAAGGATGCGGCTACACTGAAAAATGAGCCTTGGGTAACTGTATTAAGCATGGAGATCGATACAGCTAATCCCAGCCAAGGTGCTTTTGAATTAGATTGGAACGATATATTTGTTGCTCGTCTTATCAAAGCTGGTTATCAAGGCCGTACAGATCAAGACATAGTTGATAATTGGTTCCGTGCTGTGTGTTCAAATGTAGTCATGGAAAACTATGAACAAGAACAAGCAGATCCAAGTAATCGTGTAACACGCCGTGATCTAGGTAACGGCAGAACGGAAATAAGTTGATCCTCTATGTCAATGGTGATAGCCATACAGCGGGTGCTGAAGCTGTCAATCATCATTGTTTTGCGGAAGACGACGAACTATATCGTGGTCTAGGTCGCCAACCTCACCCTGACAATCTATATGTCAGCTATGCTACTCTGCTAGCTAATTCTCAAGGTGTGCTGTTAGACTGTGCTGCAGAAAGTGGGGCTAGCAATGAACGCATCTTACGCACTACCAAAGAATATCTCAGAGAAAAACAAAAACCACTAGGTATACTAATTGGGTGGTCCACTTGGGAACGAGTTGAATATCTCTATGAAGGCACTTACTATCAATTCAGTGCAGGTGGCGTAGGTCGTGATTGGCCACCAGCTGTGCAGGACTACTATAAACAGTGGGTACTAAACACTGATGTCAATAATAAAGCAGTCCATTGGCATAACCAAATATTTGATCTACATCTAGAACTACAGGATCAAAAGATTCCACACTTGTTTTTCAATACTTTTTCCGCTTTTAACCACGACACTATCGATCGTAGAGATTGGGCGAATTCATACATAGATCCATATAACCACGACGGAACATACTATTATTGGTTGAAATCCCAAGGATTTCAAACAGTTAATCCAAATAGCTATCATTTTGGTCCTGATGCTCATAGAGCTTGGGCTGAGTTTTTGGATCCTCACTTGACAAATATACTGAATGAAAGTATAATTGTTAAATGAGATATCTATTAGTAGACACAGCCAACACATTTTTCAGAGCAAGACATTCAGCACATCGTCAAAGCGACACTTGGGATAAGCTGGGTTTTGCTATCCACGTAACCCTAGCTTCAGTGAACAAAGCATTCCGTGATCAAAAGGCTGATCATGTGATATTCTGTTTAGAAGGACGTAGCTGGCGCAAGGACTTTTACGAGCCTTATAAAAAGAATCGCAGTGTTGCCCGTGCCGCATTGACAGAAAGTGAACAAGAAGAAGATCGACTATTCTGGGAAACTTTTGACACTCTAAAGACTTTTATAGCAGAAAAGACCAACTGCACAGTCTTACAACACCCAGAACTAGAAGCAGATGATTTGATAGCTGGCTGGATAGCCAGTCACCCAGATGATCATCATACTGTAGTAAGTAGCGATACTGACTTTTACCAATTACTAGACTACAATGTAGTACAATACAATGGTATCAGCGATGAGCTCCATACCTTACAGGGTATCTTTGACAAGAAAGGTAAACCTGTCATAGATAAAAAGACCAAAGAACCTAAGAAGATTCCAGATCCTAAGTTTATACTTTTTGAAAAGTGTATGCGTGGTGATCCTACAGACAATATATTTTCCGCATTTCCAGGCGTGCGCACCAAAGGTAGTAAGAACAAGGTTGGCTTAGAAGAAGCATTCGCTGACCGTATGACCAAAGGCTATAATTGGAACAATCTCATGCTACAGCGTTGGGTTGACCATAATGGCCTAGAACATCGTGTATTAGATGACTATGAACGCAATCGTACCTTAGTTGATCTGACAGCTCAACCAGATGACATAAAGGTTAAGATAGCAGAAACGATTGCCAATGCCCAAGTACCTAAAAACCAACCAATGGTTGGTGCACAGTTCTTAAAGTTTTGTGGTAAGTATGATCTCGTTAAACTCAGTGAAAATGCTAGCACCATGGCTGAATGGCTGACTGCTGGCTACCCAGAAAGGACCTAAAATGACCTACACACCTATGCAGGGAATGTGTACCAAATGTCGTGCCCCATTACAAAATAGATGGTATGGATTATGTAATGTCTGTATGATATCCGAGGCTATGGAAAGACAGAATTAATCAATGATAGCTGACAGTAATTTCCTAGCTCTTGATCTAGAGCTTAACCAACCTAGTGGTAAAATAATACAAGTTGGTGTTGCCATAGGTAACAAGAGCACACGCTTTGAAAACTATATAGTACGCAAATGGTTCATAGATCCACAAGAACCTATCAGCGAATTCATCAATGACCTAACAGGTATAACTGATGCAGACATACGTGCCGAAAGTTATAGCCATGAATATGTTGCCCGTGAGCTCAGTGAACTGATCAAAGAGCATAATACCTTCGTCAATCCAGTGACTTGGGGTGGAGGCGATAGTGTGGAATTATTGTCAGAATTCAGCAAAAACCATGCTGATTTTCCGCATTTTGGCCGTCGTTGGATCGATGTCAAGACCTGGTACACTTACTTGATGCTAACACGTGGTAAGGCACCCAGTGGAGGTTTGGCGTCAGCCATGGGTTATTTCAAACTGCATTTCAAAGGTAAAGCACATAGAGCGGATGTTGATGCGGCCAATACCCTAGCATTGTTTTTCAAACTGCTAGAACGGCAGGCCCAATTAGAAAGTATATTAGACAGTGCAAAAAATATTTGACATTTACCAAAAACCTAAATATAATATAGTATGACTAAAGAATTAGAAAAACTAGCAGAAAAAGCAGGATTACCTGTAACAGATAATCTCGAACATTTCTATCGTCTAGTTGGTGAACGTTGTGCTGACATTTGTGGTAGCCAAGGTGATCAGAAGAATATAAGACGTCATTTTGGTTTAGACTATTACAATGGTCCCACACACTATCAAGACACTCGACATCAAGAAACACAGTATGATTGGAGTAAACATTACATTGAGGAAAAGAAATAAATGGCACATATAATTGATAAAACTTTTGAATTCTGTTATGGACACAGAGTTTGGACACAGAAACTAAATGGTGAATATGCGGCAGACTTGAAGTGTGCTTGCCGTCACCTACATGGTCATGAAGGTAAGATGCAGGTATATCTAAAGAGCCAAGATGGTAATTTAGATGCTACTGGCATGGTAACTGACTTTAGACATCTCGAATGGTTAAAGCAATGGATCAATACTTATATTGATCATCAATTTATTATAGATAGGAATGACCCTTTATATGACAAAATTATTGGTGAACGTGAGCTTGTGCCTGTACTTGTTCCTAACACTGACTATGTTGCTGGTTGGCACCTTGACCTTTCTGGGCTTGATGTTAATACTCCAGAATATGAATACTATGAAGGATTCATGATTGTAGATTTTGTTCCAACTAGTGAAAACTTATCAGCTTGGATGGCTGAACTAGTTGATGTTAAGATGAAGAAACTTAACGTTACCGTGGATCACATTGATTGGTGGGAGACTCCTAAGAGTCGTAGCGTATATTATCGATGAACACAACTGTATTCATCTTACTAGCACTGTTTGGTATCAAGCATTTCATCGCTGATTTCTTGATGCAGTTTGATTATATGCTACGTGACAAAGGCACGTATCTTGCAGAAGGTGGCGTCCATCATGCGGCCACACATGCTTCATGGACATTCTTGATCTTAGTACCTTTTATACACAGTCCCAGCGATTTGATCGCACTTCCGCTGGCGGATTTTGTCTTACACTATCACATTGACTATTTTAAGCAACAACTTAATCGTGGGTTAACCACAGCAGATAGACAGTTTTGGGTTTGGTTAGGTTTAGATCAAGCTCTACACTATCTCACTTACATTGGAATCATATATTATGTCACTGCTAGCTAAAGCTGTCGTTAAAAATAAATGTTGGATAGTTGAACTTGATGGGCTCAAGATTGGTACTATCATGACCAATCCCAAAGGTGTGGTTTACTCTCATGAAAATAAACGTGAGCAGTTTGCCAGCTTGAAGTTATGCAGCGACAAGTATAACATCGTAGTAGACAAAGCACCACCTAAACGTATCATCACAGAAGCCAACAGCGTCTATGGTTTCCCATGTGAACATAAACCCAACAACATCTTATGGGATGTCAAACACAAGTTGCCTATCTATACCAAAGGCAGTAAAAGCAAGAGTTTCTTCTGCGCTGGCTACTACATCGTCAAATTCAACAATGGTTGGGTAAAAAGTTATTGCCCTAAATTAATCACACTTAATCGCTATCCCTATGCTGGTCCATATGACACGCTAGAGGAGATGCAAGAACGCCTAAGGATCGCAAATGGAGCACTATTTGGAACAACAATTAAGCCTGCATCTGAAGAAGTTTAATGATCGCGTCAAGGTAATGAATCAAACTAACTCTCGCGAGTTAAATTTGTCAGCTGCTGAAGCACGCCAACTTCAAGCAGATATATTTGATCTATTACTACAAATAGCTGAATTAACCAAGGTCAAAAAAGACGAGGTCGCAGACACCCAAATAACGGTTGACTTTGACGGTGGAAATTTCTAATTATATATGTAGTTAATGGCATAAATAATATGTAGGAATACATATATTATGTCAAGACCAAAACCAACAGTGCTATTAGAGCACGTCAACAAAACAACGTATAAAAGCGATCAGATTCTGAGCAGTGAGGGTATCTGGGCTGTATTTTACGATAATCAACCCATCAACCTAAAAACTCAGAATATCTTAGTTGCTTATCCTGGACCTAAATATAAAAAAGTATCATTTAGTAATCCCGGGCATGCTATCAATCTAGCCAAAAAGCTAAACACTTTATTTAAAACTGACAAGTTCTCAGTGGTGTTGCTTAAAGCTGGTGATCCGATTTATCCTTAGATCATGGCACGCACTGCTGATAGTTTACAGAACGTCTGGCAGAAAAAGTTCCAAGAGCATAAACTAAATCCATTTACGTCTGATGCTAAACTTGGAATACGCTACCAACGATTTGACAGTCCTGCTAGCTGGTGGTTCAATCCCACTAACCCAGACAGTCTACGTTTAACTAGGCCAGCATTTAATATGTTGTTACAAAATAAAGAAATACAGAACTGGAAATTTACCTGTACAGAAGCTATTCTGCCTCGTACCATGTTGCTGTTAGAAAAATATTTTAAGAGTCCTTATTACATACACAATGTCAAGGTCATACATGTGTTTGATGATCGTGAAGCTATGATGATAGCCTTACATGGCAATAACATTAAACAGTATATGGATAATCAAGCACAATGAGTCTAACATTAAAAGATCAAATAGTCAGACCTAAATTTGGGGTTGGTGCTCCGATCGGTGCGTTTGGCAATCACGTCAGATGGTTTATCTTATTGGATCAACAATTCGATCTAGAATTCCTAGTAGATGAAGAAAGTTATAATAATCTAAAAGGATCTAGCTGGCCTGGCTATGATGATTACTATGTGCAAAAATTTGACTGTGTCGAACAAGCTATCCAAGATGAAATAAAACAAAAATGCAATCTAGCGTTCGACACTTCAGAAAATAAACTAACGGTATTCAAAGAACGAATCTATCCGCCAACCAGGACCTGGCACAATTGGCTGTTATACGAATTCTTTTATAGATTAGCTTTAGATACTCTACTTGATTTTAAACATAACTATGAAGTTATCGTTGGCAAAGAAAAAGTAGTCTTGTGCAGGATCAATCCTGAATTGGCTTGGCGTTCTTATATAAAATTTAACAGTAATTTGAATGTGAAATCTAAAGAAATGTTCATGACCATGATCGCTGAGCTCACTTTACACAATGAAGAATTGTCCAGACAACACCCAGACAATATCATGATGCTAGACACTGACATACTGTTCAATCCCATACTAGATCGTGATTGGTACTCGAAATTGATCACCTGGTTTGGATTAAATGACAATTATGAAACTGCCCAAATCATACATGGTCTTTGGTATGAAGGACATAAACGCTCAGAACGCGAAATGGTGCAAGATTTACAAAAGATCTACGGTTTGTAACAATTTGTAAAAACGCTTGACTTTTGGTTATTTTGAGCGTATAATGCTTATAAATACTTGCATAAAGTATCCATTTAAGGAGTAATAAAATGAAAAAAATATTAGCAGGATTAGCATTAGTAGCATTATCAACTACAGCATTTGCCCATGATCATGGTGGATTCCGCGGTGGATATCGTGGTGGTTATCATGGTGGGTATGGCGGTGGTTGGGTCGCTCCAGCACTAATTGGCGGAGTGATTGGTTATGAACTAGCTCACCCATATTATTATGCTCCACCAGCAGTGACTTATGTTCAACCTCCAGTTACTTATATTCAACAAACTTCACCAGCTTGCCCATATGGACAAAATCCAGTGTATTTTAGCAATGGTGCATTTGCTGGTTGTAGATAATTAACAAAGGACAGCAATGAAAAAGTTATTATTAGCAGGTTTATTATTAGCAGGTGTGGCTCAGGCCCGACCGATTGACTATCGTGAAGAACCAGTTGGTCGCGATGAAGCATTCCAACATGGTGATTATGCTCGGGTCATTAAAATGGAACCTAACTATGTCACCGTACAACAGCAGGTATGCCAAGCAGGCTCAGTGACACAGAGCAATCAAGGTCGTGATACTGCGGTAGGTGCAGGAGTAGGTGCAGTAGCAGGTACTGCTATCGCTGGTCGTCATGACAAGTTACTAGGTGCTGTAGTTGGGGGCGTAGCAGGTGCTGTGATCGGCAGTGAAGTTGGCAAGGATTCGACTACTACGACTCCAACACAAGTATGCCACATAGAACAGCAAACAGTCGTCCAAGGTCAGATCGTGACATTCGAATATCATAATGTTAGATTCACCCATTTGTTTGGCCAATAATGTTTGACTTTTTTGCTCTGGCCCACGCAGATGAAGCTGTACCAGCTGAACAACTGGTTAAACCTCAGGTAGTTGTTGTGAATAAAGACTGGGAACGCAACGAAGCTATCCGCAAGCGTTTAGAAAAGAAGTTCGCTGACATGGATCAACACCCTGATCCCCATGCAGATATGTGGGATCCTAACTGGATTAAAAAGCGTTAAAAACACCAAAAATGCACTGAAAAAGTGCATTTTTTTTTGGGCTTTTTTTCATAGATTTTGGTTGACTTTTTAACCAAAATACTGTATAATACTACGTATAGACAATAAGAAAAGGAGCAATAAATGGTTGATTTATTAGACGTTGAAGTGCATGAGCAAGTGTATAGATTCAGAGTAGTACGTTGTATGAACGACGAACTCAGAAACCCAGAAAAAGAATGGGATCTGGTTTTTAGTTCAGATAGTTTGAAGCAGGCCATGAATGCTTTGGCTCAAGAATGTTTTGAGTATGGTTACCCAGGTGGTGCTATGAGTGGTAAGAATAAGTTTGGTGATGAATACAAGATTGTTGATGGAGGTGCAGAATAATGCAATTATTCATTAATCAGTTGGTAGAAGATATCAAGGCGGACTATGCCCGTTGGAGCAAGAACATGACTTCATATCGTCAAGAAATGATTGACGAGTTCAGTGCCCGTGTGCGTGTTACTGAAGGTAAGAAGTATTACAAGGTCATCCAAGGCACCAGCGTATGGGGTTTCATCGTTAAAGAAGATGGTGGTAAGTTCCGCAAGGGTGACATCTTAAAGGCCGCAGGTTGGAATCAACCAGCGACTAATCAAGCCCGTGGTAACATTATTGATGGTGGATATACTGTTCAATGGACAGGCCCACTTTACTTAAGATAAGGATTCGTATGACACCAGAAGATCAAAAGATAGTAGACGCTATTTGGGGCGAAGAAGGCCTAACCAAAGATGACCGACAGATAGTTGAGGGCATCATGGCCATGGCAGAACTAGCCGGACAACGGTTCAAAGCAGGTAAAACTGTTATTGTTCCAGAAACGGACACTTTACACTAATGTATAAAACTCTTAAAGAAACATGGGCTTCAGAAGTCAAGTTCACCCAACACTTGGCCACTGACATTAATAGCCTTAATAAGATTACCAAGCTAGTTGGCTTACCTAAGGTCACACGTGCTGAAAACGAATATCCTATTCCAGGTGGATCAATCGATGTTGTAGGCTTTACAGCCAAGGGCGAAGCCATCGTATTCGAACATCAGGACCAAGGTGGGCGTGCTGATCAGACCCACGTGTCAAAGACCATGACGTATCCACATCAATTGATCATCAAAGGTTTCAAGGTCTTGGGTAGTATTCTACTATGTGAGTCAGTGGATGAGCACTATGTCACGCAGTTTGCTAAAGAGCGTAAAGAATATGCTCGTCGCAAGTATAATGGTCATAAAAACCTACATATCATCAAAAGCCAATGGACTGAACAAGGTGTTTATACTCCAGAACTATTTGACAGCAAAGACATCATACGTGTAGAAGAATCTTGGCCTTTGGACCAGTTCCAAAAGTTTGTTAATATCTATGCCCGTGAATGGCGTATATTAGGTGAAGAAAAGCGTCCAGGTACTACCACGCTTTGGTTCCGTGATGTCAGCCGTGGTCGTCACTATATACACATAACCAAAAAGGCCATCAAGGTTGGTGTACACTTTGACCTTCCAACCAAAGAAGAAAAGCGTTTGGTTGAAGGATATAGTGGTCGCCATAGCCAAAAACGTTCAACAGTTGAGGTAGTACTTGGTATTAAAGATTCAATTGAATTTGATTGGTGGTTGGCTGCTGAACGTATCAAGCAATATATACGTGAACAGGTTTAACTTGACAAAATCTCATTTTGAATGTATAATGACTATGTTATCGTTAATTAAGAAAGGGTTAGACAAATGGCAGTTTCAGAAAATCGCACCGTAACCTCAGAAGAAGCTCGTATAGGACTCCAACAATGTTTTAAAACTAAACGTCCAGTTTTCCTTTGGGGTCCTCCAGGTATCGGTAAGTCAGAATTAGTAGCAAGTATCGCAGAAGAAATGCAAGGACATATGATTGATTTACGTTTAGGTCAGATGGATCCAACTGACATCCGTGGTATTCCTTACTATAACAAAGAAAATAATATGATGGATTGGGCACCTCCAATCGAATTACCTAGTGCAGAACTTGCTAGTCAATACCCACATGTGGTATTGTTCTTAGATGAGATGAACAGTGCCGCACCTAGCGTACAAGCGGCAGCTTATCAACTTATCTTAAATAGACGTATTGGTAAGTACATATTACCTGATAACGTGGTAATGGTAGCGGCTGGTAACAGAGAAGGTGACAAAGGTGTTACTTATAAAATGCCTAGCCCATTAGCTAATCGTTTCGTGCATTTAGAAATGCGTGTTGATTTTGACAGTTGGCAACGTTGGGCTGTCAACAACAACATCCACAAAGACGTTGTTGGTTATGTATCATTTGCCAAACAGGACCTTATGGATTTTGATCCTAAATCAAGTTCACGTGCTTTCGCAACACCACGTAGCTGGACATTCGTATCACAGTTATTAGAAGGTAACTTACCAACTAATATCGAAACTGACTTGGTAGCAGGTACAGTTGGTGACGGTACTGCGGTTAAGTTTATGGCACATCGTAAGGTAGCCGCCCAGATGCCAAATCCAACTGATGTATTAGAAGGCAAAGTTAAAGAGCTTAAAACCAAAGAAATTTCAGCTATGTATTCTTTAACTGTATCAATGTGCTATGAATTGAAAGATCTTAACAACAAAAAAGACAAAGTATCTACTGATAAATGGCACGAAATGGTAGATAACTTCTTTAGTTTCATGATGGCGAACTTTACTACAGAGCTCACAGTTATGGGTGCTAGAGTCGCATTAACCGTCTATAACTTACCGTTTGTGCCAAACAAGCTCAAAACGTTTGACGAATTCCATAAACGTTTTGGTAAGTATATCGTCCAAGCGGTAGCATAATTGGAAGTATTCCGTATCAAGAAAACGGATAAGCGTATGTCAGCTTATCCGTATTTCACCCACTATATAGAAGAAAATACCCGTCGTGGATTCATACATCCTAGCCAAATCGATCTCATGCTGACCAAGAACTTCTTTACCCTTAGGGAATGGTTATGGGAGCAGTTTGGAGCCAGTAAAGAGTGGAGATATTGGGCCAATCATATGGTCATGCAGGACAGTGGTCAACGTAGCCAAAACCCAATTTGGTGCTGGGATTGTGAGTTTGGAAAACAGCGGATTTACGTTAAAGAACAAGCGGTTACAGCATTCCAACTCTACTGGAAATAGCTTGACAAATTGTCATTTTGAGTGTATAATGACTATATATAATTAAGAAAGCCAGACAATGACAACAGCTACTACAAGTTCAGAAAAACAAAAACGTATAGGCATTAAAACAGATCCACAAGTTGATGCCCAGGTACGTGAAAAAATCATCGGTGCTCGTATCGCACTGCTATTAAAAGCACCGTTCTTTGGTAATCTAGCCACAAGACTTAAAATAGAAAATGCTGACGATTGGTGCCCAACTGCGGCTACTGACGGACGTAAACTATACTATAACACTGAATTCCTTAAGAAAATGCCTGCCAAACAATTAGAATTCCTGATTGGTCACGAGGTATTACATTTAGTCTATGACCATATGGGACGTAACGGTGACAGAGATCGACGTTTGTTCAACATAGCCGCGGATTATTGCGTTAATCAAGATCTAATAGATCAACGTATCGGTGAAAAGATTCCAGTTGGATTGTTTGACACAAAATATCGAGGCTGGTCAGCCGAAGAAGTCTATGATGACTTATACAAAAACGCTGAAAAGATTTCAATCGAAGATCTAGAAAAGATGTTACTAGACGAACACTTAGACGGTGAAGGTGATAACGACGGTGAAGGTGAAGGCGAAGAACGTGAAGGCAAAGGTTCAGGCCGTCCTAAACTCACTGAAGAAGAAAAGAAACAGATCCGTGATGAAATCAAAGAAGCTGTAATGACTGCCGCACAAACAGTAGGTGCAGGCAATTTACCTAGTGGTGTTCGTCGTTTAATCAAAGATCTAACAGAACCACAACTCAATTGGCGAGAACTATTACAACAACAGATCATGAGTACTATCCGCAGTGATTATACTTGGTCACGTGTAAGCCGCAAAGGTTGGGATCTGGACGCTGTATTGCCGGGTAATGATGTAGAACGTGAGATTGATATCTGCGTGGCCATCGACGCATCGGGTTCTATGTCAGATGAAATGTTAAAAGATATCTTAAGTGAAGTCAAAGGCATCATGCAGAGCTATAACAGTTTCAAATTGCACCTTTGGTCATTTGATACTGAGGTATATAATGCTAAAGTATTCACCACTGAGAACATCGACGAAATCATGGAATGGGAAGTTGGTGGCGGTGGTGGTACTATGTTTGAATGTAACTGGGAATATATGTTAGAAAATGACATCGCTCCTAAGAAGTTTGTCATGTTCACAGACGGCTATCCAGGTGATGGTTGGGGTGATGAGAACTATGCAGACACCTTGTTTATCATACACGGTTCAACTACTATCACAGCACCGTTTGGATTGACTGCTTATTATGATTTAGATAAAGGAACTAGAAGATAATGGAATTCATAACTACACAAGATAGACTAGTTGTTGAATTAGTCAAAGAAGAACTCAAAAGCCGTGGTGGCATTTTCTTACTTGAAAAAGAAGTCGAGCAACCGTTAGTGGGTAGAATACTAGCAGTTGGTCCAGGCAGAGTAACCAAAAAGAAAGCACTAGTACCAGTCAAGTTGGCTGTTGGTGATATCATTTGGTTTAACAAAAAAGAAAGTGAACAGATGCAGATGGAAGGTAAGAAATACTTTATCGTTAAAGAACGCAACGTATTATTATTAGAAGATCAAGTTGCTTAAACACGGTGAAGTCAATCCTTTAAATGTGCATGGGCTAAGGCAGTTAACACACTGTCCGCCACACTTTGAGCGTGTTCAATTCATATCCTATATGTCTGATAAAGACATAGCCGATTGGATATTCGAAAATCTCCAAGGTCGATTTTACATAGGTACAGTTGACATTTTACAAGAACGTTATGTTATCGCAGCGTTTGAACTGGCTTCAGAAGCCAGCTACTTTAGTTTATTACTCCCACAAATAAATCAATCATAATCAACTCCACTAAATAGTAGTATATTATAATATTAGGAGTTGTTTATGCCAACTATGGAAGAATTTGCAAACTACGAGCATGGTCGTTTGCTTGAATCATTGATCTATTTAAATCGTCCCAAAGTTATTTTAGAAATAGGCGTGGCAGAAGCTCATGCTACCCAATGGCTTTGTTCGGGAGCCAAGGCTGTCGGTGGTAAAGTTTTTGGATACGACAGCTGGACTGTCCATGGATTGATGAAACAGTTTAACAGTGCTGGTAACCAACAGAGTTGTACTGCATGGTTAAACAGCAAAGGCTATGACGATTCTGTATTTGAATTGACCACT
>Ga0316230_1001423_pt1 | contig 24890 bp, 15 predicted proteins | sample TBH18025metaG_FD_206004 | JGI IMG/M metagenome (GOLD analysis project Ga0316230, IMG submission 206004) | Freshwater microbial communities from Trout Bog Lake, Wisconsin, USA - TBH18025 | ecosystem: Environmental > Aquatic > Freshwater > Lake > Hypolimnion/Profundal zone | place: USA: Wisconsin...
CTGCGTGAACTGAATCATCGCGTGAAGAACAATCTTGCCAGCGTGGTGTCCCTGCTGTCGATCGGGCGTCCGCGGTTGACCACCGAGGCCTCCAAGTGGCTCGACGGGGCCACAGCGCGGATCGGCACTCTGGCCAGGGCCCACAACCTTTTCAGCGGCTACCTGGAGCGCATCGCTTTCAAGGAACTGCTCGATCAGGTGATTGCCCCGCTGTCGGCTTTGGCGCCGCCGCGGGTTACGGTCCGCGTCGATGTGGATCGTGGCGACATCAATCTGCGCACCGGCCGCGCTGTCGCTCTGGCCATGATACTCAACGAATTGTGCTCCAATGCCCTGTCGCATGGGACCGTCGAAGGCGGCGAGGTGGTTGTGAGGGTCAGGTATCTTGTGGAGTGCAAGAACGATCAGGACGAGATGGTGCGGATCGAGGTGATCGATCAGGGGCGTTCGACGGCGGAAGTTTCCTCCGCGCCAAGCCATCATCTGGGGTTGGCCCTGGTGCAGGGGCTGGTTGCCAATGAAATGCGTGGCCGCTTCTGGTTGCAGCTTTCGGCCCGGGGGGCGACCGCTACGATCGAGTTCCCACTGGTCGGGGATGAAATGGACGACCATGACATACACGTCGATGCCGCGGTGGCGGCAGCGGATTCAATTGTTGCCGGGGATTTAGTGGGCAAGTCCGCTTCCCAATTGACCCCGGCGGCGGGAGAATAAGCCAATATGAGTGAAGCCAATAATAATGTCGTTGCCGCGTCGGCCCATCCTCTTTCGTTGCGCGTGTTGATCGTCGAGGATGAAACCCTGGTCGGGATGGGTCTCAAGTCGCAACTGGAGCAATTGGGCCATCGTCCCTCCGGCCAGGCCGCCAACGGCGACGAGGCTCGGCTCATGTTTCGCGAACGCAATCCCGATCTGGTCCTGATGGACATCAAGCTGGGCAAGACCGATGGCCTGGAACTGGCCCGCGAACTTCTGGCCGAACGCCGGCTCCCCATGATCATCGTCAGCGCCTACAGCGATTCCGAACTGGTGCTGCGGGCCAGCAATGCCGGCGTCTACGGCTACCTGATCAAGCCGGTTAGCACCGAGGCCCTGCGGGCCCAGATCGAGGTGGCTCTGGGGCGGTTCGAGGAGGCCCAGAAACTGCGCACGGAAATTCTGGCCATGGCCCAGACCATGGAAACCCGAAAGCTGGTCGAACGCGCCAAAGGCATTTTCATGAAGCGGCTGCACCTCGACGAGCAGGAGGCCCATCGCCGTCTTCAGAAGGAAAGCCAGAAACGCCGCATCGGCCTGGCCGAGCTGGCAAAGAAAATCATCGAGTCGGAAGAATTGTTCGACGCTTAAGATCGACTTCCAACGGCCTCGGCATACACCCCGCGGCCAATTACCTTATCCGGCGGTGAAATGATGCAGGAAGCCAGCACCCGAAAAATCTACGATATTCACTCGGCATTCTACGATGCCACTTTCGGCCGCTTGGTGCGGCGGCACATCGCCCGGGCCATCTCGCACATGAATATCTCCGACAGCGACCGGGTTCTGGATCTGGGCATCGGCACGGGCGCGTCGCTGGAATACTATCCTCCGCGCGGCCAGATCATCGGCGTGGACCTCTCCAGTGGCATGCTTCGCGAGGCGCGCAAGAAGATCGCCCTCCGCGGCATGGACAATGCCGTGGTTTTTCAGGCCGATGCCATGCGGCTGCCGTTTGCCGACAGTTCCTTCGATCACGTCTTCATAAGCCACGTCATCAGCGTCGTCAGCGATCCCTACCGCCTGGTGCGCGAGGCCCAGCGTGTGGCCCGGCGCGATGCCCGCATCGTTATCGTCAACCATTTTCAGAGCGCCAATCGCTTCCTCGCCATGCTGGAGAAGTGGCTGTGCCCGCTATGCACGAAATTGGGGTGGCGCAGCGACCTGGCCCTCCATGATCTTATCCTCCGCACCGGGGTGCAGGTCGATTACCGGTTCAAGCTGGAGAATATTGATCTCTGGGAGACGGTGGTCATTAATAACAACAAGTCGGCTCTGCGGTGCCCGGTGGCGGCGTAGCGGCGGCCTTGCGCTTGCGGAAAACACCGAAAATATAAAACCGGCCCTATACATACTTAGGTTGTAGGGCCGGTTTTATATTGATCCACCGCATAGCGGGAATTCAGATTAACGAACACCCCTCTGGCCATTACGGCTGCGTAGTCGCGCGCGTTGTCGCCGGCCGCGTATATTCGCTGGACTCCAGTTGTTCGCGCATTTCCTGTGCCCGCGACAACAGGCCGGTCACCTCGGGCTCATGGGATGGGGCTGGCTTCAGCGTGTAGGTCAGATGGTGGTCGGTGTCGCGCAGCGTCGCCGGGAGCAAAGCGGCCAGGAGGTCCAGGGGCACGTTATTCCACCACGGCGGCTCAATGTCCGCGGTCGTATTGATGGTTTCATATCCCTCGGTGCGGACAACGACCTCATAATTGCCGTACCATAGGAAATCCCGTTTCAGAGGCGTCCGGCCGATTTCCTGGTCGTTGAGGTATACCAGAGCCCCCGGTGGATTGCTGTCGACCGTGAGCGTCTGTTCGACGCATCCGATCGGACCCAGGACCGTGGCTGCCCCGAGTACGGCTCCTGTCAACGCCAGTTTCGTCCTGCCGGTCAGCGCCATGGCAAGCCTCGCAGTAGTGGTCAGTGGTAGCGGCCAGTGGTCAGCGAACGCGCCCGGCACAAGCCGCGCGCTCCGCTACTCTGATTATGCAGTATAAGTGGAGATCGTCCACAGGCAAGAAGCGGCGCCTGATCCTCTGATTCGGGTGTACCTAATTTTTCGGGAACAACATAAAGGGGGATGTGCCAAGCGGTTGCCGTTAATAGCATAGCCCTCCCGGCGGTGTCCGCGTAGTGGACACAAAGCACCCATACATAGGCGACATACCTACTATGCTACCAACCACACCACATCCAACAACGGTTGAATCCCAAGGTGGGCGCACCAGGCTTTTAACTACGCATCGACTCGGCCGCTACTGCGGCCGGGTCGATGTGCTTGGCTAACTGCATCCCATGGAGTTGCCGCAATTTAGGCACTTGTAGCAGGTTCCGCTGCGCACCGTGATGCTGCCGCATACGTCGCAGGCCGGGGCATCGGCCTGAAGTTGCGATCCAAACTGGCTGAGCGGATCGGCGACGATGGCCAGGCGGAGGTTCAAGGCGCCGGGCCCGGGCTCGACGCTGGGGATGCTGTGGGCTTGGGCGTGGTCTTGGCCGCCGGTGTAATCGAAGGCTTTGGCGGTGTCAGGGTCGTGGCGCGGACCATGGCCATTGCCGCCACGAGAGGCGGGACGGTCACCCTGGACCCGGGAGGAGCCGGCCTCGGGCGCCGGCCCGGTCGCCGGACCATGGGCGTTGGCATCGGCGGCGCAGGTGGCCGTGGCCGCCTCCGCTGGCGCAGGTGCCGTGGCCGCGGGGGCGGCGGTATCGCTTCGCTTGGGGGCATTGGCGGCGCGATAGCCGGGAATGAATTCCATCGCCAGCCACCGGAAAATGTAATCGACCAGTGACTTGGCGATGGGAATCTCGCGGTTCCGCGTCATCCCGCTCGGTTCGAAGCGCACATGCTCGAACTTCCGCACCAGCGATTCCACCGGCACGCCGTATTGCAGGGCGACCGAAACCAGGGTGGCGACGGTGTCCATCAGGCCGCCGATGGTGGAACCTTCCTTGGCCATGGTGATGAAGACCTCGCCGGGCTGGCCATCTTCGTAGAGCCCGACGGTGATGTATCCCTCGTGTCCGGCTACATCGAACTTGTGGGTCAGAGCCCGGCGGGTGTCCGGCAGTCGGCGGCGCAGGGGCCGTTCGACGATGCGTTCGATGATTTTCTCGATCTGGTGCGGCGGCGGCGCGGCCAGGTTGTCGCTCTTGGCGGTTACGGCAGCCGGCGGGGCGGAAACCTGCACGGCGGCCTTGGCGACATCGCCGGCCACTTCTTCGCGGGCGGCCTGCACGTTTTCTTCGTCGTCCGCCTCTGCCTTGTCGGGGTCCTGGTCGGTGGTGGAGTTCAGCGGCTGGGATAGCTTGGATCCGTCGCGATACAGGGCCGTGGCCTTCAATCCCAGTTTCCAGCTCAGCATATAGCTCTGCTTGATCTGGGGTATAGTCGCTTCGGAGGGGAGGTTGATGGTCTTGGAAATGGCGCCGCTGATGAAGGATTGGGCGGCGGCCATCATGCGAATGTGGCCCTCGACGGAGATGAAACGCTTGCCGTACCTGCCGCACCGGTTGGCGCAGTCGAAGACGCTAAGGTGCTCATCCTGGATCAACGGCGCCCCTTCAATGGTGCCGCGCCCGCAGATGACATCGTTGGCTTCGGTTATCTGTTTGCGGCTGAAGCCCAGCCGCTGCAGCAGGTTGAAGGACGGCGCCTGCCACTCGTGGGCGGGAATCTTCAGGCGGGCCATGGTCTTGGCGCCCAGGGACTTGGCGCTTAAGGCGTCGGACAGTTCAAACACGCCTGGCAGGATATCCTCGAGGTGGTTGAGATCCTCATCGGAGAAACCTAGCAGTTTCAGCGAATCGCGGTTTACATGGGGGGCGTTGTCCAAGGTCAGAGTGCCCATGACGTAGGCGAGGATATCGTGTATCTCGGCGCTGGAGTAGCCCAGGTTGACCAGGGCCGGCCGCAGGGACTGGTTGGCGATCTTAAAGCAGCCGCCTCCGGACAGTTTCTTGAATTTGACCAGGGCGAAATCGGGCTCCACGCCCGTGGTGTCGCAATCCATCAACAGCCCTATGGTGCCGGTGGGGGCGATGGCCGTCACCTGGGCGTTGCGGTAGCCGTGCCGCTCGCCCATGGCCAGGGCCCGGTCCCAGCAGTCGCGGGCCCCGTGCAGGAGCTGTCGCGTCGCCAGGGGGTCGGTGGCCGAAAACTGGCCCGGGTCGATGGCCACGGGCTTGATGTCCAGTTGTTCGTAGTCGCCCACGCTCTTATGCGTGGCGACATCTTCTTCGTGGCCGTAGGCGGCCCGGCGATGGTTGCGGATCACGCGGAGCATCGCCTCCTTGTTGTCCGCCAAGCCGGTGAAGGCCCCCAGTTCTCTGGCCATTTCGGCGCTGGTGGCGTAAGCCTCGCCGGTGAGCACGGCGGTAATAGCGGCGCAGATGGCCCTGCCGCGGTCGCTGTCGTAGGGAATGCCGGCCTGCATGAGCATGGCGCCAATGTTGGCGTATCCCAGGCCCAGCGTGCGGTAGCGATAGGAGAGGCGGGCGATGGGCTCGGAGGGGAAACTGGCCATCAGCACCGAAATTTCCAGGACCATGGTCCAGATGCGCACCGCGTGTTTGAAGGCCTCGATGTCGAACTGTTTCTGTTCGGCGTCGAAAAAGGTCAGGATGTTGAGGCTGGCCAGGTTGCAGGCGGTGTCGTCCAGGAACATGTATTCCGAGCAGTTATGGATCGTCAGGCCGTTGGCAATGAAGGAATGGGTGACCGGTTCGGACAAGTCGAAGACGTACTGGGCTCCCAGGGGGACCAGCGAAGCGAAGCGGTCGAAATTTCCTGATGTCTGGTCACGGGTTGCGGTGCCGGCGGCGGCGGCGGTCAGGTCGCGGAGCTTGGCGCCCGGCAGCAGGCCGATGAGGGCGGCGAAAGAGCGGAGGCTGTCCGGCTCGATGCGCAGGCCCGGCCGTCCGCAGTCTCCCGGCGGCAGGATGCTCGCCTGTACGCCAAACCCCAGCAGCAGAAGCTGTAGATCTTCCAGCAGACCGCGGCTCTGGCCGCGGATTTCCAGCGAATGATCGACCATCCGGCCATCGGCGCTGAACAGGGCCCGCAGCAGGTGCTTCTGGGCGGCCAGGCCGGACGTGAAGGCATCGTCGCTGAGACGCCGCTGGCCGGCTTCGACATGCTGATAGGCGCCCAGGCGGCTGATGAGCCGGCGGTTGGCCAGGCGCAGGGTGAGGATGACGCTGCCGTCGCCATGGGCGCAGACTTCCTGATGCGCCGCTGCGTTGGCATAGTCGTCGGGGTAGGAACCATCGACGCTCTTCCACGCCTCGGCGGCATAATGGGCGAAACCGTCGATCAGCTCGGACGCAAGACAGGCTTCCAGATTCACGCACGAGGCGCTGTCGTTGGCATCGGACAGGAACAGACCCAGCATCTGGAAGAAAAAGGCATCGCGCGGTTCGCCGATCTCATGAACGCAGGCCGGACGGCTCGGGAGCTTGACCTCGTCCTGAGGCAGAAGCTGCCGGGCGGCGACCCAACCACGACCGCGTGTCCATACCTTGTGGTCGCCGGTAAGTTTCAGACTGTACCCGCCGGCCGTGCGCAGCTCATATATTTCTTTGGTTCCGGTGGGGAACGCCCCGTCGCAGACGTGGATCTCGTGGCCCGCGAGATTGGTTACCAGCCGGCTAGGGATGTGGATCATCTGGTCGATGCGCCGCCAGATGCCTCCGGGCGTCAGAACGCGGGTGTCGGCGGTGACGCAGGGGTTGGAGGCGTTGATCCGCCCCGACTGGGGGCAGGTGTGCCACTGGTTGATGGTGTCGTCGTACTGCACCCCGGGATCGGCGCAGCGCCAGGCCGCGTAGGCGATCTGCTCCCACAGGTCACGGGCCTTGATGGTCTTGGCCACCTTGGTGTTGGTGCGCCAGTAGAGTTTCCAGTCGCCGTCCTCTTCCAGAGCCTTGAAGAAGCGGTTGGAAATTCGCACGGAATTATTGGAATTCTGTCCCGAAACCGTCGCGTATCCTTCCCCGTTGAAATCGTAATCGAGCTTGAGGCCCAGTTTTTTGGCCGTTTCCTGGAGCTGGCTGCCCAGAACCTTGAGGCCCTCGGCCATGGCGGCGACCTTAATCTCCTCGCGCACCTTCCAGTTGACGAAGGCCTCTATATCGGGATGGTCCAGGTCCAGACACACCATCTTGGCGGCCCGGCGCGTGGTTCCACCGGATTTGATGGCCCCGGCGGCCCGGTCGCCGATCTTCAGGAAACTCATCAGTCCCGAGGATTTGCCGCCGCCGGACAGGGGTTCGTTGTCGCCGCGCAGGCGGGAAAAATTCGAGCCGGTGCCCGAACCATACTTGAATAGCCGCGCCTCGCGCGTCCAAAGATCCATGATCCCGCCAGGATTGACCAGATCGTCGCTGACCGATTGGATGAAGCAGGCATGAGGCTGGGGGTGGGTATACGCGTCATTGGACTTCATCATCTGGCCGGACTGGGGATCGCAGTAATAGTGGCCCTGGGATGGGCCGGTGATCCCGTAGGCGAAGTTGAGCCCGGTATTGAACCATTGGGGGCTGTTGGGAGCGCCCATCTGGTGCAGAAGCATGTACACCAGTTCGTCATAGAACGCCTGGGCGTCGTCGGCGCTGTCAAAGTAGCCGTGCGTTTCGCCCCAATGCCGCCAGCATCCGGCCAGACGGTTAATCACTTGGCGGACGGATTTTTCCGGACCCGTTACGATGTTGCCTTGGGCATCGCGCACGGCGTTGCCTTGGGCATCGGTCTGAGGCACCCCCGCTTTGCGAAAATACTTGCTGACCATGATGTCGGTGGCCAACTGCGACCAATTCCGCGGAATCTCCGCTTCGTTCATCTCGAAAACAACGCTTCCATCGGAATTGGTGATGCGGCTGGTACGCTTCTCGTATTCGACGCTGGCGAAAGCGTCATGGCCGCTCTTGGTAAATCTGCGAGTGATTTTCATGGTATGGTCTTCCGTGCGAAATGGGGGAAATAAGCTACCACGTCATGATGCTCTCCGCCAAGCATAATGCTGCAGGCAGATTCATGAGCGCGCATCCCTGATTATTCGGCATCTCCTAATTACAGCCGTCGTCTTCCATGACGACTATTATCCCGTCGATGGGTTAGGCTTGTGTTACTTAAGTCATCCAATTAACCTGCACACTAAGTCTAGCACTGACATGTAGTTGTAGAACGGGGAAAACAACGACTATCGTCGGTTAGCCCATCCTTAATCCAACTGAGGGCACTATACACCATATCTAGTATGATGCAACGATATTTTTACTAAATATGGTATGCCAAGACCATAATTTTGGGCTAAGAAACGGTACGAGCGAGGCTTAGGATAGGGAAATTTTTTTTCGCGGCAAACCGTCTTTCAACAGACCCCATGTTGTCCACATGTCACGCACTTTGGGGTGGTGGAAAAGTCCAATGGAAAACGCTGCCCAAATAGGCAGCGTGGAAAAAATGGAAACCACCGATTACACGGAGGGTACGGATTGAGCAACACCCCGAATATTCCATGAAATCCGGGGTTTATTCTTTGTGCCTTTCTGGCCCAACGCATCAGTTGGCGTAGCTGCGCAGGACGCCTATGACCACTCCCTGCACGCGGCAACGGTTGGCGTCGATAATGCGCGGTTGCATAGTGGCGTTGGCCGGCTGCAGGCGGATCTTGGAGCCTTCCTTGTAGAAACGCTTGAGCGTGGCCTCGCCGGTATCCAGTAGGGCCACGACCTGTTCGCCATTGCGGGCGGTTTCCCGGCGTTCGATCACTACGTAATCACCGTCGCAAAGGTGGTCTTCAATCATGGAATCGCCACGGACGCGCAGCACGTACACGCCCACTCGCGACTGGAACATGGTTTCCAGATCGATTTCCTCGCGGTTTTCCACGGCTTCGATGGGCGAGCCGGCGGCGATGTTGCCCAGAAGGGGCAGGCGCGTGGAGCGATTTTCATCGGGCAGTTTCCCTTCGGCGGTGATTTCCAGCGAGCGGGCCATGTGTCGGTCGCGATGCACGGCCCGTTTCTTTTCCAGCGCCCCCACGTGCTCGAAGATGGTCACTTTGCTTGTGCCAAGCTGATCGGCAAGCTCCTGCATGGTCGGCGCGTAGCCGTGCAAGTGCCGGTAATTGCGTATGGCTACCAGAACGTCAAGCTGTCGCGGCGTAAGATTCATGGACAATCCTTTCTTCCAAGGGCAGTTAAGCGGGGCCGGCTCTTTTGCAGAGACATACTACTCTATAGTTCACCTTATCAAGGTTCGGCTATTGTTCGTTGAAAACATTACCCTAACATGACAAGAATGTCAAGCGGAAGGTTAAACAATAAACGCTGAACGATGAACGATGTCGGTTAAACATCGTTTGTCGCTCAGCGTTTATCGTTCAGCGTTTAAAAGGTGCGGTTGCGTGTAAGCCGAATTCTGTTTCCGCGCCTTTCGGGCGTGGAGGCGACCATTTCTCTGGGACGCGCGTCGCCGCGCGCCTCTAGCGACCTACCCGCGGATCATAACGCCCTGGGACCGGGGCTGTCCGCTTATTTGGTCTTGCTGCCGGTGGGGTTTGCCATGCCGTCCGAGTCGCCCCGGACGCGGTGCGCTCTTACCGCACCATTTCACCCTTACCCGCCAAAGCTTGCGCTTCAACGGGCGGTATCTTTCTGTTGCACTTTCCGTCGGCTTGGTCGCGGCCTTACGGCCGGGATTGTTCCGCCTTGACGTTATCAAGCACCGGGCCCGCCGAAAACTCCAATAGCCTTCGGCTCAGTTCGGACTTTCCTCGCCCGCAGGCAAACTGCAAGCGCGATCGCCACTACAACCGCAGATGTATAGTAGCAGGAAGAGTGGACAGGGGCTAGGCTGGGTTTGTCAGTTTGCTTGTTTGACAGGTTGGTCGTCTATGGGCGTAGTCCCCAGAAGAGTCGACCGAGTTGCCTGATCTTTGCATGGTTTGTGGTGCCTCTTCTGCGGACCATTGCTGCGTACGCCCAAACGCTCCTGCGCCCGCCAGGGCATTCCCAAAGTCACGCTCCAAGCGCCATCGTCGCGATATGCTCGGCGCAGGCCGCGGCGCCATTTAGGGCCAGTCGCTGCGGCGGGGGAGGAACCCGCATTAACTTCTCCAGCCATGGGCGCCAGTTGCCAGCCTCCATCTCTGCTCGAGGAATTTCCCATGTGCGGAGATAAAGTTGGGCCTGCGGTTCGAGGACAAGGTCTTCACGGAAGTCTTCGCGACGTGGCCACAGTAGCCGGGAATTGCCGGCGATCACGTCCGCCAGCGTGCCGTAACCCAGCTTGGAAATCACGATGTCGCAGACACTGACGATTTCGCTGAAGTCAAGGTTGGTTGTCACTGGGATTGCGGAAATATTCCCTGGCATATCTGCCGGCAAGTCGTGAAAATACAAAAAGTTGTAATCGTTGGCGGTAGCGGCTCCGTGAATAATCGCCTGCGCTGCCAAGCCGCCGCGCATGGCCAGGAGCACCAGGGGCACTGTCGGCTTGGGTTCCAGGCCAAGCAAACGTCGCACTTCGGTCTGAGGCCGACGACTACTGATGGCCACCAGTGGCAGGTCGATTACTCGCCGGAACATCGGCATTTCATGGGAAAACGGCAATCGCAGCACGCCGATCATCTTGCCGTAGCTGCTGCGGATCGTTTCCGGCAGGTGCGCGAATTGCGGGGTTTGGCAGTAAGGTTCATATATCCAGTCCCAGGTGAAATTCCCCATGGCCATGCAACCCACTCCCAAGGCGCCGGCTACCTCGGCGGCCAGAAACGGTATGTCCGCCACAATCAGGGAGACATCCTGACCGGCCAAGGCATTCAACTCGGCTTTGGCGATTTGGTCACGCCGGCCAAGAAAGGCGGCGGCGTGTGCCGCCGTCGCCGGACCGTCCATGGTGGTGGAGTTCTTCTCGACCATTCCACAGTCGATCTGAGTGCCGGCGACGTCGCTTTCGGCAAGTCCGGCGATGGCAAACAGGCGTGCCGGGGCGGCCGTCCGCACCGACACCCGTGCCTGGGGCAGACGCCGTCGGAGCGCTTCGATCACCAGAGCTGTTCGGCGGGCGTGGCCGTAGCCGTGGCCGCTGACGTAGAAGAGAATGTGCGGCGTCATGGAACTGCTTCTCGATTATACATCAGCATCAGGCAGCCGAATGAACTGACGCGGTGCGCTGGGCGATAACCAATATTCCACTGAATGGCTTATTCCCATCCTTTGCCGTTCTTCTTCGTTCCGCAGATGCAGACCTCCATGCCCATGGCGTGGGCCATGGCGGCTTTGGCCAGCAGGGCTTTGTCGGCCTCCTGGGCGCTGTTGGCGTAGGCCACCTGAATGTGGTTGGCTTTGTGGCGGGCCATCATCTGGTCGCGGGTGACGCCGTAGGTTATGGCATGCATGATCGGCCACTGCGAAGTGGTCGCGTTCCAGCGCCGCTGCGTCTCTTCCAGGGGAAGATCGGCCACGCCGCCGCGGCCCAGGTCCATCTTCAACTGGTGGTCCTGCACGAAGATGCGGCTCCAGATGATCTCGCCTGGGCGGGAGATGCCTTTCACGGTGCCGCCGCCGAGGCGCATGAACATGGCCGGCTGGCGCTCGCTGGTGGCTCCAGCCCAGCCGCCGTTAAAGTGCGCCGGCGGCACGGCGCCGGAGATTTCCAGCACCCAGACGTAATCTTCCACTGTTCCCGAGCGATCGGCATCGCCCCAGCGCACGTCGTGCAGCGTATTTTCCACCGGCTGGCCCATGGCTTTGTGAAGGCGATAGGTCATCAATCCGTCCAAGCCGGCGCATTCATCGACCTCGTTGAAGTGCGGCAGCGGCTGTCCCTCGTGGAGCACGCGACCGCCATCACGGCTGCGCACCGGCGGCCGGTCGGCGTTATTGAGCATCCCCTCGGCCAGGTCGCTGGCCGGCAGGAGATCCTTCAGCCCCTGCTGGTACTGGATGCCGATCAAGTCGCAGCCGAAATCATCGGCCATCCGCAGGGCGGCGATGTAGGTCTTGCATTGGAGCAATATCTGGGCGTCGGTCAGGTCTTCCTTCTCATTGTGCCCGGTGAGGAACTTCATGCCGCGGGCTTCCACCCAGGCCCGCACTGTGGCGGCCTCGGCATCGGGCACCTGCATGGCCTCGTAGTAGAGGGCCGACTGGCTGAGCCGTTCCTTGAAGACCCCCGTGGTCTGCAGCAGGTCGTCGGGGATGATGGCGTTGTACATCCCCATGCACCCTTCGTCGAAGATGCCCATGATGGCCTTGCTGGTCTGCAATTCCTTGGCTAGGGCTTCGCCAAGCTTGCGCTGCGAGGAGCCGATGCGAACTTTCTTGAACTTAGTGACGTGGTCGGTCTTGTGCTTGGCCCGGCCCTTGTTCAGCCAGGTGCGCAGGTAATCCTTGAAGAAGTCGTCGCTGAAGTCCTCGCTCCAGATGGTGCTGTAGCGCACGCCCGCCTTGGTTAGCGAGCCGTTGAGATTGAGCATGCCCACCAATCCGGGCCACATGCCCGACCAATTGGCCAGGGTGAGGATCGGACCCTGATGGAAAATCAGGCCGGGAAGCACGTGGTGGGAGTATTGCCATACCGCCTCGGCGACGATCACCGGGGCCTTGGGGTCTATCTGGGCGAAGACCTGCATGCCTTCTTTCTGCGAACCGATGAACCCATGTCCCTGGTCCGCTTTAAATGCATGGCCGCGGACCACCTCGTAACCCTCGGCAGCGACGGCACGTCCCAAGGCCTCTTCCATTCTGGCCTGCTCGGCCCAGCACGTCTGGTTCGCCGACTGGCGCAGATCGCCGCTGGCGACCAGGACCACTTGCTTCTTTGTAAGACGGTGCGCTTTATGGATTTGGGGCAATTGGTATGCGGGCATAATCTACCTCTCTGGCATGGCGATGGCGCGTATCAAGCCATTTGCGCTTTGATGGGACTTTCTCATTCGCGAACGTTTCGCGGACGGGGAATCATCATAACACGCGGCGGGAACAATGCGAAGAGAAGCAGAAATAGGCAACAGTTTATTAAGGATGTGTTAAGGAACCTTTCTGCCCCTTCTCCAATTTGAGCATTCCCAGCCTTTATTAACTTTCCCCCAATTCCTGCTGATACTGCGCCATCAGCGCCGTGCCGCGACGACGAGCGGGGGCATGGTGCAAAGGATAAGTTAGTTCGGGGGTCGATGGAAGTAGTTTGTGGCCAGTGGCCAGCGGCGCTTATGGCGGATAGACTGACGCACCAGATGCCGAGACGCAATGATGAGAGTTCCAACAGCCATACACCTCTCCGTCCCTCGTCCCTCGCCCCCCGAATTCCCGGTGATTCTCCTTGACCAGCCAGCGTAAAAAAGTTCTCGTAGCCATGAGTGGCGGAGTGGATAGCTCTGTAGCGGCGGGGTTGCTCTTGCGCCAGGGGTATGAGGTTATGGGATGTTTCATGCGGTTGGGCACGCCCCCGGGAGTTGAGGCGAATGCCACCGCCCAGACCCACGCGATCGCTGCGGCCTGCGACCAGCGGCAGGGGTGTTGCTCGGTGCAGGATGCCGGCGACGCCCGTCGGGTCGCCGGGTTGCTAGGTATTCCCTTCTACGTCATCAACTTTCAGGATGATTTTGGGCGTGTGATCGACTATTTCGTCGCCGAGTACAACCGAGGCCGAACCCCCAATCCCTGTATCCGTTGCAATGAATGGTTGAAGTTCGGCAAACTGGCGGCTTATGGCCAAGCCCTGGGCGCCGACTACATCGCCAGCGGCCACTACGCCCGCATTGGTCCCCATCCCGCCACCGGCCGCCAGTCGCTGCTGCGTGCTCTGGATCATCGCAAGGATCAGAGCTATGTCCTTTTCACTATGACTCGCCAGACCATCGAACACACGCTCTTCCCGGTCGGCGAATTGGACAAGATACAGGTTCGCGACCTGGCCCGGGAGTGGAAACTACCGGTCTTCAACAAGCCCGACTCCCAGGAAATCTGTTTCGTGCCCGACCAGGATTACGCTTCCCTGGTCCGACGGCGGACCCCCCAGGCTTTCAGCGCCGGCCCGATTGTCAATGTCGCCGGCGTCCAACTCGGCACGCACCCGGGCCATCAACATTTCACCATCGGCCAGCGCAAAGGTCTGGGCGTGGCGGCGGGATATCCTTTGTATGTTGTCCAGATCGAGGCGCAGCGCAATCGCGTAGTCCTCGGCGCCAAGGATGACCTCTTGCGGACCGGCCTAGTGGCCCGCGGCCTGAATATTCTCGATGATCGCCTGTCTACCGGAAATTTGCCCGTTAAATGCAGCGCCAAAATCCGCTATAACCATGCCCCGGTGCCGGCTACGGCTAACTTGGCCGGTCCTGATGAACTGAATGTCGCCTTCGATCAGCCCCAAAGCGCCATCGCCCCGGGCCAGGCGGTGGTGATCTATGATGGCCAGGTGGTTCTCGGAGGCGGTTGGATCGCGTAGGCCCCGTCCCAGGCTAACCGCATGGTTTCCGCGCGTAACATCCTCATCTTCCACCTTGGCGCCTTGGGCGACTTTGTGTTGACCTGGCCCTTGGCTCTGGCCTTGGCCAGGCTCTACCCGCAGAGCCGGATTTTCTACATCACTCATGGGACCAAGGGGCGACTTGCCGAGATGGTGCTGCGGATCGAGTCGGCGGATATTGAAGCCGGCTGGGATCGGTTGTTTTCCCCGGATGCTTCCTTGCCGGAGTCGCCCCGGAAGCTGCTGGCCGGGGCCCATTCCATCTTCACCTTCCTTTCTGACGGCCACGATGTCTGGAGCCAAAACGTCGGCCGCCTTGCTCCCGGCGCCGGGATATATCCGCTGATCTGGCCACCGGTGCCTGGCACTGGCGCCGCCGCTGGGCTGGTCGGGCAATTGCAAGGTATGCCGGCTGTTGCCAAGGCGTTGGAACTGATGCTGGGATCGCTGGGCCGGCGCGGCATCGCCTTCCGCCGTGAGCCCGGCGGCCCGCTGGTGATCCATCCCGGTGGCTCATCCCGTCCCAAATGCTGGCCGGCCGCCAATTTCATTGAACTGGCGGCCCGCTGGAGCCGCCGCGGCCGGCCGGTGCGCCTGGTGCTGGGCGAGGTCGAACTGGAGCGTTGGACACCCCGGGAGATCGCCGCCGCCTCCACCGTGGCGGATGTTGTACGGCCGTGCGACTACCTGGAACTGCTGCGCGTGCTGACATCCGCGTCGCTGTTCCTGGGCAACGACAGCGGCCCCGGCCAACTTGCCGGCATCATCGGCCTGTCCACCTTCATCCTCTTTGGTCCCACCGATCCGGGCGTATGGCTCCCCCTCGGCCCGGCGGTGCGGATGCTCAGGCGCCAACCCCTGTCGGAACTGACTGTCGATGCGGTGGACGCCTGGGTGGCGAGCCGGACGGTTTTGTGACTCTCCTAAGCAGGTGCGCGGAAATTACGCCGGCGATCAGTGAATGAATCGCATATCCCCAAAATCCGGAATCAGCGGAAACTCGACTCCCGGCACGCGGTAGCCCGCCGGCCAGTATACGAAGAAAGCCTTGCCCAGCATGAACCGCCCCGGCACGCGACCCGAGGCCACCTGGAGATTCTCGTTTTGCAGTAGATCGATGGGCTCATTCCAGCACCTCCCATCCAGGCTGAGGATGGAATTGTCGCCCAGCACGAAATATTCGTCGTTTCCCAGCACGATGCCTGGGGGATCGCTGCTGGGGCTCGCCCAGTGCGGAGCTTCCCGGTGCGAGTCCGAGCCCTGGGAACAGCTATCCGGTGACGTATAGTAGACATCGCGCCACAGCTTCAGATGCTGGATGGCACAGTCCTGTTTTTCGGCGGCGATGGCTACCACCGGCGCCTTGGGCTGGATGTGCATTTCCTCCTGTCGCCGCAGGGCGTCGATGTTGGGAGCGTACTTATCTTTGGTGCTCCCCAGCAGTCTCTTGCCGTCCAGGGACAGCGTTACCTGATAATCAACGTTTTCGAATTCGACATGTACGTCCTGGTCCCTGCCGGCGCTGCATGGGGCCTCGCCCAGCACTTCTGGTTGGCCGTTCCCGGTGCTCATCAGCAGCCGGGCATGCCCGGGGGTTATCTCGGCGGTAAACGTGCGATCATACTTGGTTAGTGTCAGCCGCAGTGGCCCATCCCCCTTCCGGCGTACGTAATTGGCCTCCAGTTTCAGGTCGTGTATGGGATTGCATAGCTGGCCCCGAGGGCCCTGGTCGTAGGCGAGATAGTCCGTGAGGTTATGGATGTCGGGATTGGCTTCGGGGCGGAAGAACAGGGCGCCCTCCCCATCGCCGCTGAAGAGGAACTGCCGTCCGCTCTCCTTCCAGCCGCTGTTCTGGGCCGTTCGCCAGGGCTGCCGCCACGGCGTGGCCCGGTTGCCGGTTAGCAGCAGGGGGTGGTAGTCGTTGTCATACACGATCCGCCACAGGGCATCCTGCGCGGCCTTGGGCTTGGTTTGGATCTGGAACTCTTTGGCTCCCGGCCCCTTCACGTAGACATCGCCGTCCAGGACCATGATCGTTTCCCCGGGCAGCCCGATCAGACGCTTGATATAGTTTTGGCTATAGTCATAAGTCTGCGGCGAGGTGGGGCTCTTGAATACCACGACATCCCAGCGTTGCGGAGCGCCGAAGGGGAAATGCGCCGGCCCGCCCCCGAAGCCGGGAAGGTTCATGTACAGGTATTTGAGCACCAGGATGCGGTCACCGTAGCTTACCACCGCCGGCTCTCTCTTGGCGTCGTCCTTGATTCTCAGGCCGCAGTTGGGGCAGCTAACCGGGAAGTTGATGGCCGGGTTGTCGGGCACGGCCGTGTCGTCATCGCCCGACCTGGTCCGTTCCGCGCTGTAGTTGACGGCGAAAGGATAAGCGCAATCCGGGCAGCGGAAGCGGTAATGAGCGCCCATGAGTGTCGGGGCCATGGAGCCGGTGGGGATGACGAAGGCCTCGACGATAAAGGCCCGGAAAATAAAAGCCAGGATGAAGGCCACCAGGATGGATTCCAGCGTTTCCTTGACGCCGCCGCCCTCTTGGATGGCGTCTTTGGATGGGCAGGGGGCCAAAGGATTCTTCGCCTTGCCGCCGGGCCGGCCCGGGGGGAGGTTCCCATCGGATTCGTGGTCGTTCTGGTTGCTGCGGTCGGCCATGGTTATGGGCGCACAAACAAAAAAGGCCCCGGGAAAGGGCCAAAATTGCGGCTGACAGGAGTTGAACCTGCACGGGGGTTGCCCACTAGAACCTGAATCTAGCGCGTCTGCCAATTCCGCCACAGCCGCGACGGTAGTGGCTATCTTAGCGCCGCTCCTTCGCCTGTCAAGATGAGTGGTCAGCGGCGGCGTGGCGCTCTTGCGTGAGACACGCATTTCCTTTCCAGGTCAGGCTTGAAAAGAGATGTGCATGCCTACGCTTTGCCTTTACACCCTGGCGCGCCATTCTTCTGGTATCCTGCCGCCATGTCCATATCCAGCCCTGAATATCAACGTCTGTCGTTTCCGATCACCCCCGAGCAATAAAGAAGGTTGGGAAACTCGACCTTGTCCAGCACGGCGAAGTGTCCGGGTTGCGACAGGATGGTTTGGCCGTCTCTGGCCAGCGTGAACCGCGGTACAAAGGCCACGCCTTTGGGAAGTGGGGCCTTGAACGAGGTGATGCCGGCTGGCGCTTCCATCCGGTAGGTCTGCTCGGCCGCTTCGATGGTGAGCGTACCGGGCGCCGTGAGAAACGCCAGCAATTCTATCTCGTTGCCGGCGGCGCCGCCATCGCGGAATTTCCACTTCGCCCCTTTGGCCTGCTCCGCGTCGGTATGCTGTTTCCGATAGAAGTAGTACAGCCGGTCGCGGACGATCTTCGGCTGCGCGCCGGTCTTGAACCATTGCGTGTAATAGGCGTTGAGGTCGTAGGGGGCGAAGCCGATGCCGGTGGACGGCTCCATGGCCTGTTCCGTGAAATCCGACCAGGTATCGATAAACGCCCAGTCGGCCGGACCATCGATTGCCAGACGCCATAAATGCCGGAGTGTCTCGCTGTTGGACGATTCAAATAGCTCACAGCCGCGCGTCCTGACATCCTGTTCCACTATGGGGAAGACGCATTTCATGCCCTCAAACCGTCGTACCCGTGCCAGCCAATCGTATTCCCGCAACGTTCGCGGTCCCCAATGGGCCATTCCATAGGAAATCGTTGCAAAGTCTTCCAGCTTGCCATAACTGTTGAACTGCGGAAGAAAGGCGATGGGGTGGCCGTTCTTCTCCATCTGCTCCATGACCTTCTTCCACCATGCCACGCTGTGCCGCTCGGCAAGCCACTGGCTCAAGACCACGCGCCCGTCCGCCAGACGCATGGTGGCCGCATGTTCGCAGATACGCTTGATGATGGGGGAATTGGCGAATTCGATGGCATCGCAACCCTCGTCGGCTTCGCCGTTTATGCCATCCTTGTTGGAACTGCTATAGACGGCCGGAACGATCTTGAAGCCATTGCCCACGCGTACCGCCGCGTCGAGGATGGCGAATGAATCCTTGGTGAACCAGGCCTGGCCGTTGGTCGCATTGGGCTTGGCCCAGAAATCCACTAGGAATCCGTCCATTCCCTGCTGGCTGGCCAGGCGGACTTCCTCCTCCATGCCCCGGATGTGGATTTCCTCTTTGGCCAGTTGATCGTCCATGGGCGGTCTGGGCAACGGGCGATAGAGCAATTCCGTGCCCGCGGCGGCGCGATCCGGCTTGGTGTTGCCTGAAGGGTTCAGCACCGTCCGCGTGTACCACGACAAACCGGGATCCTCTTCGCTATATCCCGAACTGTAGATGAAGTAGTAGGCCAGGACCTTGTGCGGGGATTGCCGCAACGTCTCCAGCGGTGCCTGGTCGAACGCCAGCCACGCCGAACGCGAGGCGTCAACCCGGCCGGCCATGCAAACGTTATCCAATGTCCACGCCCCCGTCCGTTCATCCGGTCCGGCGCTTATGAAGGCCAGGCTGTTGAAGGCCGCGGGCATGGCCATCTTGAAAGCCGGCAGTTTGACGTGTTTGTTTCTGTCCCTGGCGAAATCCGTCAAGGTGACCGTCGCCAGTCCTTCTTGCTTCACCACTGCGCTAACGTGGTACCAGCTTTTGGGTCGCACTGCGGCCAGTTGCACCGGCCGGCCATCGGCCCCGGCCGCCGTCAGATTGTCTCCCTCGCCCATGTGCAGCAGCAGTCCCACTCCGTCCACGCCACGCAACTGGCAGGTAAAATCCAGCCCCTCGCCTTTTGGTCCGTTCTCATAAAGGAAATCAAACCCCACATACACATCCCCCTCCGGCGGCGGCGTGAATCCATACGTCGCGCCCGCGCCCTGTCCGGCGGTCGTGCTGGTGTCCTTCATGACCAGTCCTTTGCCCGTGACCTTATTACCGCAGAACGGCGATTCTCCTTCGGCATGGAGGGCGACATCCACCCCCGGCGCCGTCGCCCCGGCGCGCACCCACGGCCACGGCGGAAAGGAGCTCTCGGCATACTCATCAAACCTATCCACCGGCAAATCCTCCACCGACCTCAGTCCCGTCGTTTCCTCCCTCTGATGGGTGGACGCTTCCCTCTTTTCCCCCGCTCGCGCCCCGGAAACCAGCAAACTCATCGTTATCGCCAGAACTCTGGTTCTCAAGGGCATTGGCTTCATGAATTCACCTCCCCGGATCGACTATCCGGCCGTCGTTCGCTCCAAACCACCACATAAAGATTATTATGTCCTCCGGAGAACACACTGCAATCCGCCCGTCCCTCGTCTCTTGCCACTTTTCTCCCCTCATCCTCATGCGGCCCATCGTCGACCTGTCCTGCGTCCATGTTATTTCGCGGATCGTATCCCCGTGCGTCACAAACTCTCCGCCGCGTTCTGCGTTCTTCCCGACCCCCGATCCCCGAACCACCGACTCGCGCCTCTTTCCTCCGACCACCGTCACCGCGTATGATTCTCCTATGTCCGCCAAAGACGCCCACAACCCCAAGGCCGCCAACTCCCCGCGGATTGAAAACCGCCGCGCCTGGCATGATTACCACATCCTCGCCAAGTTGGAATGCGGCATGGCCCTGGTCGGTACCGAGGTCAAAGCCCTGCGCGGCGGCCACGGGCAGTTGCAGGAAGCCTTCGCCCGCGTCGAAAACGGGGAACTCTGGCTCTACGGCGTCCACATCGATCCCTACGACAAGGCCACCGCCGCCGCCAACCACATCCCCGTGCGCAGCCGTAGGCTTCTGGCCCACCGGCGGGAAATACGCCGTCTGGCCCAGGCGACTTTGGAGAAAGGCACGACGCTCATTCCCCTGGCCATCTATTTCAAGGACGGCCGGGCCAAGCTCGAACTGGGCGTGGCCAAGGGCAAACAAGTGCACGATAAACGCGCCGCCATCCGTAAGAAAGAACAGGATCGCGACCTGCGCCGCGCGACCATGAAGCGGCAGTAGGTCCCCAGCGGGAATTCCGTACTCGGAATTCCCGCTGGGGACCTCAGCAAAGTGAACTGTCAGGCGACAAACGTCTCCCAATCCTGTAGAAATAATGCTTTCAGATTTCCGCTGGCGGTGTTTGGCCGGCGGAAGCACCATTGAAGGAAACAGCGACCATGACCTCTCCCAGCGACCCAAGCCATAACCCTGGCCCCGCCGGCGAATCGGCCGGCATGGATTTTGTCCGCCGTATCGTGACCGAGGATCAGCGCACCAATAAGTGGGGTGGGCGCGTGGCTACCCGGTTTCCGCCCGAGCCCAATGGCTATCTCCACATCGGCCATGCCAAGAGCATCTGCCTCAACTTCGGCATCGCCGAGGAGTTCGGCGGCTCCTGCAACCTGCGCTACGACGATACCAACCCCGCCAAGGAGGAGCAGGAATACGTCCGCATGATCGAGCGCGACGTGAAATGGCTGGGCTTCCAGTGGGCCGGCAAGTACTGGGCATCGGACTATTTCGACGCCATGTACGAGTTCGCGGTGGAGCTGATCCGCAAGGGCAAGGCTTACGTTGACGACCAGACCGCCGAGCAGATCCGTCTCACCCGCGGCACCCTTACCGCCGGCGGCTCGACCAGCCCCTGGCGCGACCGCCCCATCGCCGAAAGCCTCGACCTCTTCACCCGCATGCGCAACGGCGAGTTTGCCGATGGGGCCAAGGTGCTGCGGGCCAAGATCGACATGGCCTCGCCCAATTTCAATCTGCGCGACCCGATCATGTATCGCATCCTCCACGAGTCGCACCACAACACCGGCGACAAGTGGTGCATCTATCCCATGTATGACTGGGCCCACGGCTTTGAGGATTCCATCGAGCGTATCACCCATTCGATCTGCACCCTGGAATTCGAGAACCACCGGCCTCTGTACGACTGGTTCATCGACGCCGTGAACGAGGGGCGGCCCCAGGACCGGAAGATATGGCATCCCCAGCAGATCGAGTTCGCCCGCTTGAACATCACCTACACCATGATGAGCAAGCGCAAACTGCTGCAACTTGTGCAGGAGAAGATCGTCAATGGCTGGGACGACCCGCGCATGCCGACCATCAGCGGTTTTCGCCGTCGCGGGTACACTCCTGGGGCCATCCGCGCCTTCTGCAAGCAGAGCGGCGTCAACAAGTTCAACAGCGTTGTGGAAGTTTCCGTGCTGGAAAACTTTCTGCGCGAGGACCTAAACAAACACGCCCCGCGCCGCATGGGCGTGCTGCGGCCCCTGAAGGTGGTTATTACCAATTACCCCGCCGGGCAGGTCGAGGAACTGGATGCCGTCAACAATCCCGAGGACGCCGCCGCCGGAGTCCGCAAAGTTCCCTTCGCACGCGAGCTGTTCATCGAGGCTGATGACTTCCGCGAGGCGCCGCCGCCCAAGTATTTCCGCCTGACGCCCGGGCAGGAAGTGCGCCTGCGCTACGCATACTTCGTCAAATGCACCGACGTCGTCAAGGATGCCGCCGGCAACGTTGTCGAGGTGCACTGTACCTACGATCCGGCGACCCGCGGCGGCGATGCCCCGGACGGCCGCAAGGTCAAGGGCACGATTCACTGGGTGTGCGCTTCGACCGCGGTTGATGCTCAGGTGCGGCTCTACGATCACCTGTTCGTCAAGCCCGACCCCGAGGACGTTCCCGAAGGCCAGGACTGGAAGGCGAATTTGAATCCCCAGTCGCTGGAGGTGGTGAGAGCCAAGGTCGAACCCAGCCTTAAAGACTCGCCGGCCGGCACGACCTGCCAGCTCGAACGACTGGGCTATTTCACGGTGGACGAGGATTCCGCGCCCGGCAAGCTGGTCTTCAATCGCACGGTATCCTTGAAGGATTCCTGGGCCAAAGAGCAACAGAAGAAACGCTAAGCAATGAATATTGAACAATAAACACAGGGGGCAGCGAAAAATAAGCGCCGCCGGGCGCTGATCTTCTGACTATTGGCGGGTGGAAGGAATCATGGCGGATCTGGCGGCGGCAATGAAGGTGGCATCGATTGCCAGGTTCAAGGTGAGCATTGACGCCTGCGCTGCCGACAAGGGTCTCAAACCTTATTGCAGAGGCAGTCTGCCCGTCGTAGGCGAGGACGCCGTCTTTGTGGGGACTGCGCCTATCCGGGCCTCCTTCATCCAGTGTTCTCACGGCGCGTGAAAGGGCGTATTCCGCTTGCAGAGATCGTTGAGGTGACGCGGCAGATTTTTCACCGGTCGGGTCGTCTTACGGTGAAGGAGGCGGCGGCCCAGTGGCCGGCGGCGTCCACGGCGCGGACCGTGTGGGAGCCAGGGGCCGGAGGCCACCAGAAGGGCCCGGCGGCAGGGGCGCGGCCCAGAGACTGGCCGTCGATGAACCACCAGAAATCGCTTGGGGCGGCGCCGGGAACGCCGCCGCCGGCGGCGCGGAGAGCGATGCGCTGGGAATGGGCGGGCATGTCGGGACTATAGATGAACTCCTGGCCGGAGGCCGGACAGACCATGACCAGGGGAACGCTGGCGGTAAGGGCCGGCGTGCGGGCGGGGGAGATCAAAATCATGCCAACATCGGCATTGGCCGCAGTGGCCAGGGATGGGCAAGGGGCGTGGGCGGCTTTGTCGCTTGCCGCTGGCCAGGTTGGGCCGCCGGGGTCCAGGGCCGCCAGGAGGCGCAGGGCCAGGGGTGCGGCGGCGTCCTGACCGATCAGGCACGCAGCGCCCTGGCCGGCGGGGTTGCCCAGCCAGACAACCACGGTGCGGCGTGGGGTGACGGCGGCGCACCACGCGTCGCGATGGCCGCTGCTGGTGCCGGTCTTCCAGGCGGGTTTAAGGCAGGCGGCTTCGAGGCACACGCTGGCGGTGCGCTGGGGGGAACTCAGAGCGGCCAGGGTTTCCCAGCAAGCGCTGGCCTGGAGAAGAGCCGGAGCCTCGGCGGGCGGGCAAGTCCGGGGTTGGCCGATGAGGCTCGGGTCGCGCTGGACGCCGCCGCGAGCCATGGTGGCGTAGGCCCCGGCCAGTTCCAGGGGGGTGGCGTCGGCGCCGCCAATGGCCAGGGGCAGGCCGTAGCTGCGCGGGCGGTGGGCCAGGGTGCGCAGGCCGAACCCCTCCATCACGCCGATAGCCCGGCCGAGGGAAACCTTGGCCAGGAGGACCATGGCGGGGATGTTACGGCTCTGGGCCAGGGCATCCGCGGCGGTCAGGGTGCCGCGGAACTGGTGGTCGTAGTTGTTGGGGGCGTAGCCGGGCCAGGCCTGGGGCGAATCGAGAAGCATCGAGTCGGCATGGCAGACCCCGGCGTCGAAGGCGGCGGCGTAGATGAAAGGCTTGAGGGTCGAGCCGGTGGAGCGGGGCTGGGTGGCCAGATCGATGCCCGTGGTCGTCCCGTGGCCAGGGCTCAGGCTTATGGAGGCCAGAACCTGGGAAGTGGGGGTGTCCAGAACGACGACACATACGGCGCTGATCCCGGATGATGCCAGAGTTTGCAGATGCTCACAGGCGGCGGTGGCCGTCTGGTCTTCGATGGCGGAGTCGAGGGTGCTGACGATCGAGCGGCCAGGGTATTTTTGCGCCAGGCAGACCAGGGCCGGCAGGAGGGGATTGTTGTGAGATGTGATGGAGGAATGGGAAGTGGCGTGTGCAGGAGGAAGAGGGACGAGGGGCCAGGGGCCAGAGCCGAGGGAAGTCTGACCACCACCCTGATCCTCCCCCCGAGTATCGGGGGAGGCGAGAAGCAATGGCCCTTCAGTAAGCGACGATCCACCATCCATGCCTCCCGACTCCCGACCCCCGACCCCCGACCCCCGATCCTGCGGCAGCAGCAGCCACGCGGCGTCTACGGGCTCGGCGGCGGCTTCGTCATGCTCTTGGCCGGTGATTTTGCCGCAGGCGAGCATGCGGTCCAGGACATGGTTGCGGCGGGCGGCGGCACGCTGTGGGAAACGGTCGGGACGGTAGCCGCAGGGGTTCTGCGGCAGGCCCGCAAGCAGGGCGCACTGGCCCAGGCTTAGCTGGCGGCAGGGACGCCCGAAGTAACGCCAACTGGCGGCCCCGGCCCCGACCAGATTGCCGCCGAAAGGGGCGCGGTTGAGGTATTCGGCGAGGATCTGCCGCTTGTCCAGCGACTGCTCGATCTGGCAGGCGCGCACCGCCTGTTCCAGTTTATTGAAGAATGTGCGCGGGGCGGGATCGCGCAGGCGATGAAGTTGCATGCTCAGGGTACTCGCTCCCCGGCCCAGACGCAGGCGCCGGACGTCCTGCCACAGAGCGGCGGCCGCGGATCGCCAGTCGACGCCTCTGTGCTTGTAGAAACGGTGGTCCTCGACGGCGACGATGGCGTCGCGCAGATGCGGGTTGAGGTCCTCCCAGACCAGAGGCAGACGCCACTGGCCGTCGGAGGCGACGAAGGCGGCCAGCGGATGGTGATTGCAGTCTTCGATCCAGGTGCCGGCAGGAGGCACGTTGGCCAGGTCGGCGGGATAGGGGAACAGGACAACGGCAGCGCGGAAGAGGAGGACGGCAGCCACAGGAACGGCGATGGCCACGATCGCCAGGCGACGGAGGATATGTCTGCGCTTAGTGCCGCCGCTGCCCTCCTCGGCGGCGTCCCGCCGCATTCTCTTCTTCCCCCCTTGCCCAGTACTCGGGGAGAGGGTTGGGGTGAGGGGCCAAGGGCTGGCAGTGCCCTGTGGCTGCGCCGCAGCCGAATGCT
>Ga0316230_1001435_pt1 | contig 24767 bp, 52 predicted proteins | sample TBH18025metaG_FD_206004 | JGI IMG/M metagenome (GOLD analysis project Ga0316230, IMG submission 206004) | Freshwater microbial communities from Trout Bog Lake, Wisconsin, USA - TBH18025 | ecosystem: Environmental > Aquatic > Freshwater > Lake > Hypolimnion/Profundal zone | place: USA: Wisconsin...
CAGGTCAGCTCTTCGTCCGTGCTCTTGTCCGGGTTGAGCACGTTCAGGTTGCGGGCAATGCTCACCGCCCAGCGCAGGTGCTCGATCATTTCTCCCGTCTGCGGGATGGACTCGCTGCCGTTGCCGCCGCTCCAGCTGATCTCGGCCTGGTACTGGGCGCTCCACTTGGGGTGGGTGCTCCAGGCGCTGGCCTTGGCGCGCTTGATGATCACGTGGTGGCCGTTTGACAGTGCCAGGGCGACATAGATGCCAGCGGGCTGCCGGTTAACGGTGACGCGGCAGGCGGCAGGCAGGGCGGGCTTGACCCGCTTGGCTGCCTTGGGCTTGATGGCGCTGTCTACGTAAGCGTCGGTGACCGGCTTGAAGTTAGACTTGACCAGGTCTGCGACCGTGACGATGACAGGTTTCCAGATGCGTCCCGAGAACCAGCGGCGCACGACCGCGCCGCGCACGGAGTACAGTTCAGGGGACTTGGAGCTGGCGTAGTATTGAGTTTTCATAAATTTATTTGCCGGGCCAGATGATGGGCTTGAGCACGTCCAGCTTCTGGAGCAGGCTGTCGTACTGGGCAGTGTAGACTTCGTCGGTCAGGTTGCCGGTCAGGTACAGGAGCCGGGCGGCGTTAAGCTTGACCAGGTGGCCGTGGTACAGGTCGCGGGCGGTCTTCTCGGACAGGTTGTTGGTGAACGCCTGGGCCAGGCTCATGCTGGACATGGCACTCAGGTCGCTGACGAACTGCTCGGCGCAGGCTTGCTTGTTGATGGGCATAGGTCAGGGTTGGGTGGCGGGTTTGCGGGCCAGTTCAATGGTGTCGCGGAGCGTGCCGTTGCTGACCAGCTGGCTGCGCTGGTCGAGGGCCACGTAGACCGGGAAGGGCATCACCCGGTGGCCCTTGTGGTTGCGGTTGGTCAGGACCCGGACGTACCAGACGCCGTGGCGCAGGTTAATGGGGTGGCTCACGTGGTTGGCGTTAAAGAGCGCGCGGGCCTCCTCGGCGGTGTGGCCGTGGACGTCGGTAAGGGGCTGGGCGGACAGTGCTGTTTTCATCATGCAGAGAGCGTAGACGAAATCCGGAATCTCGTCAACATTTAATTTTAATCAATTTAACGCGTGCCCAGCTGGCGGCACATGGCGTTGAACGCCTGGCTGGTGGAGAGGTAGCGGCGGCCCCGCTTGCGGCCCCCTTTGGCGGGGGCGCGCCAGTACCACTGCCACGGCTCGCTGAAATTGCGCGAGGGCCGGTCGAAGTTGACGATCTCGGGCAGCTCGTAGTACCAGCCTGCGGCCAGCAGCGCGTCCACCTGCTCCAGCGTCTCGCGCCGGAAGTCCTCGACTGATTCTTCGGTCATGGCCATAGCTTAAATTACAGGTCTTTCAGCTCCAGGTCATCAATGCCCTGGCCCTCCTCGTTGTACCAGTCGCACCACTCGCCGTCGGGTTCCTGGACCTCCAGGCCGCCCGCGTTGGCGTAGTCGGGCTTGATGCGGTGCTGGTACTGGTACAGGTCGTACTTGGCCAGGGTTTCGAGCAGGAGCTTGGCCTCGCGGAGCGAGTTTACGTCTACATAGAAGCCCTCCGCGCCTGCGGGCTTGGGCACCTGGGGAATCCACCAGATGCGCAGCTTGGGCCGTGCGGGCGGGGCGGGCACGAATTTAGGGTCGTTGTTGATGTGTTTCCGCTCTTCGGCGGTGACATTGAGCTTCACGGTTTTAGCTTTGGTTTTCATAAAATCAAGGCGCGTACAGGTTTTCCAGCGCCGCCTGGTAGCGCAGCCGCTGGCGTATCTGCCGCCGGGCGCGCAGCTCCTCGGCGCAGACGTACTGCCGGGTCACCCGGTAGCGCTCCGCGATCTCGTCAAAGGACAGGCCCAGCAGGCGCTGGTGGATGATCGTCCGGCGCTTCTCGGACATCTCGGCCAGGCAGGTCTCCAGCGCCTCCAGCCGGTCCTCCAGCCGGAGCTTGTCCTCGTAGTCGTCGGCGATCACGTCGGGCAGCACGGGCCGGTACTCCAAGACCGGGTCCAGCTCGCGCGCCGGGGTGTGGCAGTCGCAGCAGAGGCTGTACGTGCGCCGCACGGGGTTGGGAAAGCCGGTGCTCCGCTCCCGGGTCACCTGCTGGCCGCACTCGACGCAGGTGACCAGCTTGCGCAGCTCCGCGCGCTGGCGGCGGACGGCGCGGCCCTGGGCGGTCTGGTGGTAGTGGCGCTGATAGGCCCGGTACGCCTCGGGCCGCTTGGCCCGCCAGAGCGCCTGGTTGCGCCGATGCTTCTCGCGGAAGGCCGCCGGGTTGCGGGCCTTGGCGCGGGCGATGTAGCGCTTGTTGGCGTCAGGGTGCCGCGCGCGCCACTGCCGGTAGTAGGCGCGCCGCCGCTCCACGCGCCGGTTGTGCTCCGCCGCGAGCTGCTCAAGCAGAAAGGGCATGATCAGGTTCACGGCCTAGTTGCATTTGGCGGCGGCCTGGTGCCAGAGGGTGCTGGCGTGCTCGGCGGAGAGCCGGACCGCGTGCGGGGCGGTGCTGGCGGTGAGCATGCCGTCGTGGATGACCCGGGGTTTTTCGTTCGGATCGTCGGTCATGGTCACGTTGGCCTGGAGCACCATGACGCAGTAGCCCTCGCCGGTGCCCACGAACGGGCGGGTGGCGGCCTTGACCTTGGCCGCCTTGTCGGGGTCATCGTCGGGCACGGGCAGCTGATCGGCCTTCCAGGCGATGCGGCCCTCGGCGCTGAATTGGATGACTTTCCGGACGTGGGCCAGCCCGGCGGCGAGCACGTTCTCGAATTTATCGCTTGCGTTATTCTTCATGGTATTGTAGTCTGGTTGCAGGTATTGTAATGGCGTAGGCAAAAAGGCAAAAGCAATGTGAGGCGGTCCCTGGTAGGGGATCGCCTCATTGCTTTTCAGGGGTTGGGTTTTCCGGTGAGCATGGTGTAGCGGATGTTGAAGTGGAGGCTGTCGACCAGGCGGTGCGTCGACAGCAGGGTGTGGGCGAAGAGGTACTTATCCCGCAGGTTGCCCGGCTCCAGGTCGGAGAGGTTGTGCTCCAGGTCGGCCATTTTGACGCGGAGCGTGGCCGCGTCATAGCTGATGGCCATGACGTAATCGAAGTAGGAACCGCCTTTTTCCCGGGTGAGCAGCACCACCCGCTGGACGATCCAATCCGGGAACGCCAGGCGCAGGTCCCCTGCCGTGACGTTGGTGTCCTCCAGGACGTCATGCAGGAAGGCGATGGGCTTGTCGTAGTAGGCCACCCGGGCGGCCACCGCCTCCGGGTGAGTGTAGTAGTCGAGACCGGACTTGTTGCGTTTCTGCCCGGCATGGGCGCGCTGGGCCAGTTGGCGGGCCAGCTTGGTGAGCTTTTTGAGCTGGGCCGGTTCGATGTCCGGGATGGGGGCGAGCTTGAGGTGCATGTTACGCGATGACGGTTTTGGGGTAGTTGCCGTTGCGAATCCAGTCGTAGGCCATGGCCTGCGTGTCTTCGTCGCGGGAGAGATTGCGCCGGGAAGCGACTTTGCGGCGGGTGCCGACCCACTCCACAAACTCGGCAAACATGCGGGGTGTGTCTGACCGGCTGAGGCCGATCTCCATGGTCCGGTAAGGCGCTTCGGGTGCTGGTTGATTTGTTGCATTCATAACAGTAAGATCATCCTAAAGGACTTAGTTGAAATGTCAACAAAAAATTTTACTATGGCGCACCGAGCGGCTATTCTGGTTCTTGTGACCAGGCGTTGACCAGGTCAAATATGGACGAACCACCTGCGTTTGAAGTGGATGCTGAAATCATCGGCAGCCAGGAAGTGACCGTCAATGGTCACGTGGCCAGAGTGTTTCAACTGCGCTCCGCCCCGGTCGTCGAACCGATTGATCCCCGGAACCGCCAGCCCCTGGTCTGGCCCGAGGACATGGACGAGGACCAGGTCAAGGCGCTGCTGTTGCACCCGGTGTTCCGCCTGGGCCTCATGGCCAGTGTCTGCGTCGACGAGGAGCGCTGGCAGGAGCTGGCAGCGGAGCTGGAGGTCCTGTCCCAGTCCGGCCACCTGGTGGGCGTGCCGCTGGGCTGGGTCAAGCACATGCGTTGCAGCAGCCTGTACCGGCTGATGGGCAAGGACCGCTACGCCGACTGGGCCTTGCAGTTCGGCGCGCTGCTGGCCGGGCGCGCACACCTGAGAGCAATAAAATGAACCCGCTGGTTACTCCCACCGTCTGGCCCGAGGACATGAACGAAGAGCAGGTCAAAGCCCTGATCAGCGAGCCGCTGTTCCGGCTGCGCGTGCTGGTGGTGGGCGGCATCTGGGACGACCACGTGTGGCAGACAATCCTGGACGAGCAGGGCGGCAGCCTGCCGCCAGAGTGGCTGACCCAGGTGATCCGCCCTAACGACAACATCAACCACCTGAGCCTGGGCGTGCTCAAGAAACTGATGGGCCAGGAGCTGTACAACGCATTTGTGGACCGGCTGGTCTGCTCCCTGACCCATGAAGATCACACGTCGATTCTGAACCTCCTTGGCACCCCGTTGCACTATGACCCCGCCGATTGAACCTACCGAAGAGAGCGTGAAGGCCGCGCTGATGGGCGACCATGTCACCTTGTACGCGAGCATTGCTTGGGCGATTAAGCACGCCCATGAGAGCGCAGCGGCACACCGGGTGGCCAGCCTGATGCTCTGCCAGCAGATCACGACCGCCACGGACAAGTTGTACGTGCTGAAGGAGCGCCAGCCGCAGAATGTCTTGATCAATTTCATTATCGACATCGGCGGCGTTCGCTTCGCGGAGAACCCGCCCGCCAGCCCGCTGGACTAGCTTGGTTTTAGGAAAAACCCAGGTTTTAGTGTTTCCTGAAAAGAGCCAAAAACCTAAAACAAAGAGAGGCCGTGTAAGGTTGCCCGCCGGTTAACGACCCAGTCCGTCTGGCGTATCCGCACGCGCGGCTGGTTCTGGTGGTCAAACACGTACCGCTTCTCCACGCCGTGGATCAGCGCCGTCAGCTCGTCCAGCTGGATGGCCAGCGCCACGCGCCGGGTGGCCTCGTTGTCGGCGTGCGTCTTGATCCAGTTGATGCAGCGTTCGCGGCTAACTACCTCAGACCCAAGTAGGTTCTTTACATCATCCTCGGTCGGATCGTCAGCCACCCAGCATTTGTTCCATTCGCTCATAGGTCAGAAGGGGCAGGCTGCGCCGGAGGTGATCTTGAGATGTTCGAGCGGGAAACCCATCAGGGCCGCTTCGACTTCGCCGCTCGTGTACGCTTCCGTGTTGGTGATGGTGATGCGCTGGAGCACCGGCTTGATTGCCCGGTAGGCGCTGACCACCGAGGCAGGCGGGCAGTCCCAGCAGTTGGTCAGGCGGGGCAGCCTAAAACCGGGGCGCTTCTGGTAGCAGGACATGCAGGCTGGCACTTGGGCGCTGGCGCTGTACACGTGGACCGTGCAGATGCCCAGGCGCTTATGCAGGTTGAAAAGCGGCGTGGCCAGCCAGGTGTGCTCGCCCTGAACGACTAGGCCGTTGGCGTAGCTGACTCTCAGGCCGGGCACCTTGAAGCCCTCCTTGACCAGCCGGACAGGCCACAGGGACGTGTGGGCGTAGCCGATAGGATCGGCAGGCCAGTCGAGGAGGTCAGTGGGATTCATGGGCGGCGAACCCTGGCGTACACCCAGGTGGGTAGTTGCGGCTCGGTGGTTTTGAAATAGGCGCTCTCAACCAGCTCCAGATAGATGCGTGGATGTATCGTGGTCACTTTATGCTGGTGCCAGTCGTTCAGGACCTGCTGGGCCACGCTGGCGCTATCCAGGGTGGCCAGCACGGCCTTTAGGTTGGCCTCGTCAATGATGTCCGGCACGGGGTCAGTCATGGGGCTAGGCGTCGATGGTACGTGAGATTCTCAGCCGTGTGGATGATGGACTCCGGCATGTTGCTCATGGGCATGATATTGCCGTTGACGATCTGTTCCAGCAGCATCGACTCATTGAGCTTCAAGCGACGCCGTGCCCGGTCCGCCAGGACCTGGATGGCCACCCGGGAGCGCTCCAGGGTGTTGAGCACAGCCTTTAGGTTGGTCTCGTCGATCACGTCCGGCAGCGGCGGGTGGTGGGCCAGCCAGGCAGGCCGGGGATAGGCGGGAGCGTTCATGCGGGCAGGTTAGCCGGGTCGCCGGAGGAGGTACAGAGCTTCTGGTTGCACTCCGGGCAGGATACGCGGTTCCACGTGGAAAACAGGTAGTCAGGCGCTGAAGCGATCCGGAAGGACAGGTAGCCCAGGCCGTGGCAGAGCGGACAGATGCAGTCGAGCACGCCCTTGACGTTCTCCTCGGTGATTTCGTCGGGCACTGGTGGGTGCTGCTTGCGGGTAACGACCGTATGTTCGACCGAATAGCTGCGGCAGGGCAGCCGGGGATAGACGTTACGGTTTTCCGTGCAACGGCTGACGGGGACCTCGATTTCGACAAAGCCCGCTTGATCAGAGTCGTCTTCCATGGGGTTGGGTCAGGCAAATTGTGTTTACTTTTATCGTGCCATTTGGGGGCGAAATCAAGCTGAAATAGGCGGAAAAGCGCCAACATGGCCGCACGGAATGTAGACGCCAGAACGGCCACCGGGAGCGCCCGGCGGGGCGAAGGGAAGTGGGCGTAAGCATGAGCGGTCGACGGCTAGGCAAGCCTAGCCGTCGAAAGTGGACAAAGTCAACCTGAAAGAACACGCTGGAGGGCTGGGTGCGGGTCTGGAGGGTGGCAGCGGCAGGTCTGAGGGTGGCAGCGGCGGGGGCGTGGGCGCACACGCGTCCAGCCCGCACCGCCTGAATCATACACTGTAACGCGCGTTGGGCCGGTGGAACATGCAGTTGGGCATTTCAGGGCAAAACTCCAGCACGGTGTCCATCTTCAGCCCCTCGGCGATGGCGTACAGCGGCGACTGGTTGCCGATGAACAGGTCCGCGCCCGCGATGATCCTGGCCGCTTCGAGCAGGCTGTCCGGGAACACGTGCGGGAGGTGCGGGTGGCCGAAGGAGTTGAATTCCGGCTCCTGGCCGATGAACACGGCGGCGGGGTGCTTGGCCAGCACGGCGTTCCAGTCAAATCGGAAATTCTGCCAGCGGGTGGTGCGGTTGATGATCACGCTGGCGACCTGGCGCTTGTCCGGCACAGTCAGCCACGCCATGTCCGCGCGGCTTTGCGGCAGCTCGTTGGCCACCAAGTGGGCGACGGCGATGTTCAAGCCGTGGGTCTTCCAGTCGCGGTAGAGCCGGAAGGTGTCCAGGTCTACGTCTACAGGTTGGGTGCCGTAGCTGACGCCGGTGATGTAGCTTTGGGCTTCGAGCAGCGGCTTGAGCGCCATGAACCGCTGGGCGGTCATGGGCACCCGGGTGCCGATGCCCGGCTTGGGGCCGAGTTGGATGTGGCCGCCGCCCAGGGCGCGGACCGTGGGCAGGGAATAGATGACGTCTCCGAGGTCTCCGGAATGGTGGAAGCGGGGCATAGGTTCAGTGGGTTCGGGGTTGGGGTTGCACTTGGGGCGGGGGCTGCGGTGGAAAGTAGGTGGCGTGGTTGCGGTGGAAATAGCAGTTGGGGTACTCCGCGCACGCCTCGACCACCATCGGCTTCTTCAGCCCCTCGGCGATGGCCAGGCAGGCGGACTGGTTGCCCATGAACAGATCGGCCCCGGCGATGATCCGGGCGGCCTCCAGGAAATTGTCCGTGGGCTGGTAGCGCACGATGTGCTCGGGCACGGCCTTCAGGAAGTCGGTGTATTCCGCGTCGGTGCCCACGAAGACCGGGATCGTGTTCTGGCAGAACATGTCCAGCAGGGTGGGCCAGGAGACGGCGGGGTTCTGGTGCCGGGCGGTGCGGTTGATCACCACGCGGCTGAGCGTCAGCGGGTTCTGGACGGACAGCCAGGGGCCATAGCTCAGGTGGAAGGGCAGGTCGAAGGCGCGGAAATACATCTGGAGCACGTTGAATCCGTAGACGGCGTAGTCGGCGTACTTGCGGAAGCCGTCCAGGTTGAAGTTGCAGTGCTGCGGCTTGAGCTGGTCCCCGGAGCCGACGCTGAACACGCCGGGCTGCTGGTCCAGGAGGGGAAGCAGCGCGGCGGCCTTGGCGGCGGACAGGTACGGCCCGGAGCGCGGGTCGGTGTTGAGGTAGTAGATGCCGCCGCCCAGGGCGCGCATGGCGGGCAGCGAGTAGATCACGTCGCCGCACTCGCCGGAGTGGTAGAATAATGCCATAAAATTTTATGTTGACTGTGCCGTGGACCGCCGCTATTGTCTACAATTATGTGGGACTCAATCATGTTCTGGACCGCGCTGTTCCTCGCCGGTCTGGTGGGCTTCCTGGTCGGACGCCGCCACGAAAAGGCTGACCAGGCTGCGGCACAAGACCCGGAGGAACGGTTCTTTGCTGAACGCGATCCTTACTTTGAGGAAGAACAGCACAAAAAATATGAAGCACCTAAAGCCAGACGATAAAGTGGTCATGTCGGTGACCTTGACCGCCCGGGAAGCTCGCTACGTGCGCGACTTGTTGTTTCACCGGCTCGCTAGTATTGAAGAAGACAAAAACACTCCGTGGTTCGCTCCAGCAGGTCAAACCTATGGTGCGCATTTGCGGATTTGCATGGAGGCTGAACACGCGCCTGCCTATGAAAAAATGTATTACGCGCTGCGCTCTGCGCTGCGCCTGCCAAAGAAGGAGATGAATTTTACGGTTGCGTACGATACCGGCTGGAGTTTGAAGCGCAAAGTGGCGCTATTTGAAGCTTGGCTGGGTGAACTGCACGACGCCTTTGGGTTTGGGCAAAACTATGGCCCCGCTTTAAGCGAGCAGAAGGATATGCTTAGGCGGATTGAGCTGTCAACCCGGGTGTTGGGCTGCCAGGAGGGGGCGGTGCTCACCCAGGCCGGGTGGCGCTGGGCAGGCAAGGAGCTGGGTAGCTGGGCAGACCTGACCAAACATCTGGTCGCGCATTACACCGCTTCGGCAGATAATATGATGTTCTGGGAAATGGCTAAATCTGGAAATATAAACCCTAATTTGTACAGTTTATACGCCACGCAGGAGGGCGAGAATTCAGTAGAAGATGACAAACAAAATGAAAACAACGACTCAGACGAAAAAGGCCAAAAGCGCTAAGTCCATCGCTGCCTCGCTAACCCTGGAGGACATGGTCAGCGCGGCACGCCAGCGGGGCATGCGGCTGGAAATTGAGCTGGTGCCAAAGGAGCAGGCGTGGTGGAACAAGCAAGCTGAGAAGTCAGCTCCAGTGCCCAAAGGGCTGTGGGAGGCCCACGAGCTGCTGGGCCGCATTCCCGACCTGCATACGGAGATCGCCTTGAAGCTGGCACATGTAGACGCTGCCACAGTTCGACCGGTTGCGGTCCGACGGCTGGCAGGCTGGCTCCAGCTGGTGCTGGATGATCTCAAGCTCGCGAACGAAGAGTGCGGTAAAATGAAAGCATGAGTGTGAGCAGCCCGCGCATCAAACGCCAGGCCGTGGTCAAGAGCGGCTACGTCTACGGCTACCGGGGCTACCCGTCCCTGTGGCTGACGCTGGCGTGCGGGCACAGCTTCCAGTGGAAGAATTATCAGTACTTTGGCAAGATACCAAAAACCATGCGGTGCTGGGAATGCCAGTGCCTGAAGAAAGCCACGACCTATGAATCCGAATGAAAAAGTAATCTTGAACCTCCAGCTGACCGCCCAGGAAGTCTACGCTCTCCGGGCCTGGCTGGCCTACAGCTTGACGAGTCCTAACAAGCCGACTCCACTGGAAGACCCGGTGAGTGTTTCTCCGCTAGGTGACAGCTGGCAGCAATTCCAAGATGAACATGCACGGACTGCGTCTTACGAGGTGGGCACCATGCTTTATCGGGCGCTAGGCGAATCGGTACGTGCTGGCGCAGCCGCGCCCGGTGGATTTTTGCAGCAGCGCATGCCGTGGCATACGGATCGCGAGCGCGTGAAGGTTTTTCGCAAATGGCTGTGGGGTAAATTCGGCCTGCTAGACATGGGTCGTTACGAGTGCGTCTGCTATCGGCGCGCAAAACAGAACGAGCGCTTTGAACTCAGCGTGTGCGCGCTCAGCTTCATGCTGTCGGAGATGGAAGCCTGTACCCGGTTTGGGTATCCAACTGGCATATTTTACCAATCAGGCTGGGCGTGGAACGGCGAGAAAGCGCGCAACGCGCTGGAATTGGTTGAGCAGGTAACGGAGCTGTACCGGCGCAACCAGAAGCAGATTGACGCCGATGAAGCGCTCGGCTTCATCAAGCCGCACCGGCTCGCCCTGTCGCGAGCGCAACTGCTGGCGCTGTTGCGCTCACCCTACTGCGTCATTCCGGAAAGCCGCGAGGGTGAATACGAAGACTACGGCGGTCAAACTCTGGATGAAATGGAATTTCTGCCCGCTAACAAGGCATGTACGTGATCCGGCGGCTGCTAGGCCGGTACACGGACCGGACGAACTGGCCGGAGTCGTTCATGGCGTCGGCCATGGCCTGGCCGACCTGCGGGCTGTCCACCACCAGGTCTCCCGCCTGGAAGTGGAAGTCGTAGCCGTTGCGGAATCCAGAGGCTTCGAGCAGGTCCGCGATGTTGTTTTCCTGGTTCTCGTCCAGCAGTTGAGTGAGATCACGAGAGGGACAGTGCATAACATCATAACTATAACAGCAAGCATGAACATGATCCAAACGCTCGGTCGGTGGTGGCGGCAGCGGCAGCTGCGCCTGGCCCAGGAGAAGTACGCCCAGTGGAAAGCCAAGCACGAAGAGTGGTTGCGGCAGCTCAAGGAGGCGGACATCAGCTTCCAGCTTAACCCCTACAACCGGCACTGCGCCATCAGCGCGGCAGGTAAAATGGCCAAGTATGCGGAGCGGGTGGAGTGCCTGCTGCGCCAGCCTTGATTTATGTCTACGCACAATCAGATCGAGCTGGCCCGGGACGCCATCCTCCAGGACCTGGCCCTGCGCTACAAGCAGGGCGACAAGAGCGTGCTGCCGCTCCGGCCCGAGAACGAGCACCGGTGGCACAAGCCGCAGGACAACTACTTCGCGGGCAACGGCGAGATCAACTGCCCCGTCTGCCCGGGCAGGCTGCAATACCACCGCTCGGCGCTCAACGGCCACGTCGGGGCCAGCTGCTCCACCCAGGGCTGCGTGCATTGGCAGGAATGATTTATGGAAGAGACCACCACTCCCCGCACGGACGCCGCCCAGCGGCTGAGCGACAAGTTCGGCACGGACTTCCTGGAGTCCCCGTCGCGAACCATGGCCGACCTGGATGTTTACCTGAAGACCCACGTCAAGCCGCCCGACGGCTGGGACACGGCCCGCCAGCTGGAGATCGAACTGGGCAAGCTGATTCGCGCCGTTGAGCACCTGCCGGTCTGGACGCCGGAACTGCGCGCCTCCCAGCGGGGCCAGGACGTGCTCAACCAACTGGACGCGCTGAGGCCGGGTCAGTCTTCCGCCCTGGAGTTAGGGCGATGTTTTCGTCGACCGCCTATTATCAGTATGTTGATGGCAGTGGGCGGCTGACTTTCGTCAGCGGCAGCACTCTCCATTATCAGAGCACCTTCGTGTCCGGCACGGCTTACGCCGTCCAGGACGTGGTGGAATATGGCGACTCCACGTACGTGGCGCTGACGGCGGTCAGCAGCACGCTCAGCAGCGCGTCCAACCCGGATCAGCTGGTGTACGGCGCGGCCAGCCCGGCCAACTGGGCGGTGCTCAATCTCGTGGTGGTCAGCAGCCCCACGCCGCCCCCGGTCACGCCCCCGCCGCCGCTGGGTTCGGCCCAGACGCTGGACCCGACCGTGGTGTACCAGCTGGTCACGGCCACCGGCCTGTCCAAGTACATCCAGGGCAGCCTCGTCAACCCGCGCGGCGACTGGGACACCACCCAGTCGTACGCGGTGGGCGACATGGTTGTCTACAATGGCTGGCTCCTGGTCGCCCTGGTGGCGATCACCCCGCCGCAGCCGGAGCCGGACCTGGCCGTCTACGGCGCGGTACCCGTGCTCTGGTCGTACATGGTCGCCACCCAGTACGAGACGGCTCCCACCGGCCCCACCGGGCCGTCGCCCAGCTACCCGCTGGCCGTGCTGGGCGGACCGACTGGCCCGACCGGCTACACGGGTCCGGCTGGACCCACCGGCTACACCGGCTACACCGGGTACATCGCCGTCCAGCTGAACATCTCCGGGTACACCGGCTACACGGGGTTCACGGGTCCGACCGGCTACACCGGGTACACCGGAGCCGCAGGCTACCTGGGCGGCACGGGTCCGACCGGCTACACGGGTGCGACCGGCTACACCGGGTACGTCGCGATCCAGCTGAACATCTCCGGGTACACCGGGTATACCGGGTACGTCGGACCCACGGGCTACACCGGGTACACGGGCTACACCGGCCCAGGCAATTTCACCGGCTACAGCGGCTACACCGGGTACACCGGCTACACGGGGCCGACAGCGCCCACGGGATACACCGGGTACACCGGTCCAGCCGGGGTGACTGGCTACAGCGGCTACAGCGGGTACACCGGCTACACGGGTCCGGTTGGACCCACCGGCTACACCGGCTACACCGGCCAGCAGGGTGTGACGGGGCCGCAAGGCGCAACTGGCTACACCGGCTACACCGGCTACACGGGGCCGACAGCTCCCACCGGCTACAGCGGCTACAGCGGCTACACAGGTTACACGGGCTACACGGGAGCGACCGCACCGACCGGCTACACCGGTTACAGCGGCCCCACGGGCTATACCGGGTATACGGGTCCAATGGCCCCCACGGGCTACACCGGTTACACCGGGGCACAGGGCGTGACCGGCTACACCGGCTACACCGGCTCGATGGGCTACACTGGCTACAGCGGCTACACGGGACACACTGGCTACACAGGTTACACCGGGTACACCGGCCCAACCGCACCCACCGGCTACACCGGGTATACAGGGTACACCGGCTATACAGGGCCTGGCAATTTCACTGGCTATACCGGGTACACCGGTCCGACCGGGCCTGGCAATTTTACGGGTTACACTGGCTACACCGGACCCACGGGGTACACTGGGTATACAGGACCAACGGGCTACAGTGGCTACACCGGGTACACGGGGTACACGGGCTACACGGGACCTTCGACCTTGACGGCGCAAAGGCTGACGTCAAATTTCACGACCAACGTCACGACCAGCACAAACTTGAATCTGGCCTTTAGCGCGGCATCTGGTGACATCTGGATCATCGAGTACCACGGAAGTGTCCAGTGCTCTTCGACCGGCGGGGTGAAATACCAAATTACAGCGCCGACCTCGGCAACGGTGGAAGGCTGGATATTGTCGAGCACGAGCGCCATCACGACCAACAGCTACCAGCGCTTCACCGCCATCAACACGCTTACCACGACCGCCCTGCACACGGTAACCACGACGCCGGGGTCTGACCGTATTTACGCCGTTATCACCAACAGCACGAACGCAGGCACGGTGTCCATCGGTGTGGCTTCGTCTACCGCCGGACAAACGACCACGGTCTTTTCCGGTTCTTACCTGCTGGCGACGAAAGCCACCGGAGTGTAAACATGCCTAAAGACGTTTTAATCGGATACTGCCACGCCTCAAGCCTGGCCGAATCATTCGCGCACGCGGTCATCCAGCTGGTCCTCTGGGACGCTGCGAACAGCCAGCGGGTGATGGGGCTGAACTCGGTGGGCGGAGCCTACATGCCGGAATCCAGAAACCGGATGGCTGAGGATTTGCTCAAGTCGTCGGCCACCTGGCTCTTCAGCCTGGACCACGACATGCTGTTCAGCCATTCGGCGCTCGACGAGCTGCTGGCGGAGGCCGGAGAGGACAAGAAAATCCTGGGGGCGCTGTACCTGAACTACTACTCAGACGGCAAGCCGTATCCAACCTGGCTGGAGTCCGACGGCAATGGGCGGCTGAGAACGGTGGACCTCTTGCAGGCGCGGACGACCCGCACCGTGGCCACGGTGGGCATGGGCGGCACGCTTATCCACCGCAGCGTTTTCGAGGCCATGCGCGCCCGGCATGCCACCACGGACAACTGGATTTGGTACGGTCACGACCAGAACGCCTACGGCGAGCGCATGGGCGAGGATGTCACCTTTTGCCTGCGGGCAGCCGCTGCCGGTTTCAAGGTTTGGGGCACGACCAACGTGCAGATGGGACACCTCAAAGTGCGGAGCTTGGACCTGAGCGCGCTGATTCCCCAGCAGACCAAACCGGTGCGTAGTTAAGCCATGGACTACACAGGCGCAACTGGATACACCGGCTACACGGGCTACACCGGCCCGTCAGGCGGTCCTGCGGGACCGACCGGATTGACTGGTGCGACTGGCTACACGGGCTACACGGGAGACATCGGCCCGCAGGGTCCGGGCTACACCGGCCCCATGGGTCCGTCCGGTTTCAACGGAGCCACCGGTGCGACCGGCTACACGGGCTACACGGGCGACACCGGCTCAACCGGCCTGGTCGGCGCGACGGGCTACACCGGCTACACAGGTCCGAGCGGCAGCAACGGGGAAAGCTACACCGGCTACACGGGCTACAGCGGCTACATCGGCCACACCGGCTACACCGGCTACACAGGTCCGAGCGGCAGCAACGGGGAAAGCTACACCGGCTACACGGGCTACAGCGGCTACATCGGCCACACCGGCTACACCGGCTACACAGGTCCGACAGGCTATACCGGCCCCACTGGCTACACGGGCTACACCGGCCCTGGCTACACCGGCCCGTTCGGTGCCACCGGGTACACCGGTCCGACCGGGTACAGCGGCTACACGGGACACACGGGCTACACGGGCTACACCGGCTACACGGGCTACACCGGCCCAGGCAATTTTACCGGCTACACGGGCTACACCGGGCCGACCGCACCGACTGGCTACACCGGTTACAGCGGCATGGCTGGACAGCTCGGACCGACGGGCTACACCGGCTACACCGGGCCGCTCGGCGCTCCCGGACCCACGGGCTATACCGGCCCGCGCGGCTTCCCGGGCGTGCAAGGTCCCCAGGGCGGCGGCGCGCTGGCGGCGTACGGCACGGCCTCGCTGGCCTCGGGTTTGTCTACGGGCACCATCGTCGTGGGCACGACGCTGACCAGCGTCTCGTGCGTGCAAGTGACCGTGCGGCGGCCCTCGGGCGCGCCGGTGATTTACGCCAACGTGAACAGCAACACCACCAACCTGACGGCGGGCACCCTGGTGCTGGCCTATGATCTGAGCGCTGCGCCGACGCTGACGACGTATTTTCTGGACTGGGTCATCTTCCAGTAAAATTTATTGTTGACTCGGGCGGCGCTCTGTGTTTTTATTGCCGCATGCCTAACACCGTCTACGCTTTCACCGTCAAAGGGAAATACCCGGACGGCAATCAAGCCACCATGTCCGGTCGCATCAAGTGCGAGGACGGCTACCCCATGGCCGCCTTCGAGGTGGCCATCAAGACCTGCCAGGACCTCTCCCCGGGCCTGATCGTAGACATGACCAAGCCCAACCAGGTCACCCTGCGCAAGCTCAAAGCCACTTCCGTCACATGATCCTTCTCGTGTTCGTGGTCATTTTCGTTCTAGCCTCGGGCTGCCGCCGATGAAAACTAAAAAATCACCCAACGGGAGTCCAGCGTCACTGTACCTGGACCCGCAACAAAACCTGGCCGTCTCCCTGTGCGGGAGCGGCAGCTGCTTCTGGTACGTGCTGCGCACGCCCCAGGCGGTGCTGCTGCAAAGCCGGGAATTCCAGAAGTACCAGGACATGCGCCGGGAGGTCGCGGCGGTGCTGCGGGCGGTGCAGAAGAATGAATTCGCGGTGGAGGACGTGGACGACGGGAAGAGCCAGGTCAAAAGCCTGGTCATCAACGTCAAGGCCAGCAAGCCGCCGGGCCGCTGGAACGTGGTCAGCCACCACGGGCCGGTCGCCAGCGTGCCCAGCGTGACGATCCCGGCCAAGCAGGGCGACGCCATCGAGTTCTACCCGGACCGGGTAATTGTAGACGGCAACCGGTACCTGGTGGAGGAGATCGTCCGGTCGCCGGTCGGGCTGGATGTATACAGAGTGGCCAAGGAGCTGAAGCGCGCATGAGCACGCCCCTGACCGCCTGCCTGGTGTACCGGGCCGCCAAGGGCGACGAGGCCGCCCACGCGGAGGTGCTGTCGCGCTTGCAGCTCAACCTCAAGCTGGGCCACTTCTCCGTCTGGCCCTGCGAGCACAAGCTGCCCTGCGTCCCGCCCTCGGCGGAAGCCATGGACGCCTACGCGAACAAGCTGTCGGAGGCCCTGCTCAATAATTTACGCGGCAGTACAACCACGGCGAGTAACGCGCCGCCCGTCGCGCAGGTGCCCCTTGGCGTCTTAGCGGGCATTAAAAAGGCACGCCACAGCTGACGCGCTGTGCCTTCCTACGGGGAGGGTGCCAGACGGCAAAACGGATAAGGCGGTGCCTTGGGTAAGCCCGCGCTGCCGCGTAAACACTTTATGAATGACACGTTTACAGTCTACGTGACCAAGCGGGCGCTCCAGGACGGGATCGAGGAGTGCGAGGTGAGGCGGTGCTCCGGCCACGACGCGGTGCAGACCGTCGGCCTGGACTATGCCGAGGTGTACCAGGGCGAGGGCAAGGACTGGCACCGCACGCTGGACAGCGCGGTCAAGCGGGCGGAGCAGGCGCGGCAGACGTACCTGGTGGGCTACCGGCTGGAGATCAAGCGGCTGGAGGCCATGCGCTGGGTGTGCCTGGTCAACCACGCGGACATGGTCAAGGGCCACTACTGCGTGGGCCGTCCCACAGAGGATTCACCGAGGCCCAGCGGCTTGATCTTCTGGGAGTTCTGGTCGGAGGAGTCCAAGGCGTGGGCGAGTGCGGGCACGCTGTACCGCAGCAAGGCCGAGGCGCAGGCGAAGCTGGATCAGCTGCGCCAGGAAGCGGCGCTGGCGTGAAGACCCTGCTTCAAATCTACGCGGACCTGGTGGCCGAGCACGGCAAATACTGCACGGACAAGGGCGGCACCCACAGCTATCTGCCCATCTACGAGGCGGCGTTCGCGCCCCTGCGGCACCAGCCGGTCAGCCTGCTGGAGGCGGGCGTGCGCCACGGCTCCTCGCTGGTGCTGTGGAACCGCTATTTCTTGCAGGCCGCTGTGGTCGGCCTTGACACCGAGCCGGACCTCAAGGTGGACATCCGTCCGGCGACCTTGCTGCCGTGGGACGCCAGCAAGGTGGACTGCTTGTTTCGCGTCTACGACATCATCATTGACGACGGCGACCACTCCCTGGAAAGCCAGCTGCGAACGTACGCCAATTTGCGCCGCTACCTGAAGCCCGGCGGTCTCTACTTCATCGAGGACACGTACGGGCGCGGGGCCTGGGAAATACGGCGCGAGCTGCAAAAGGAGCTGAGCGCCGTCCGCATCTACGATCTGCGGGCGCTGGACCGCCGGTCCGACAGCATGCTGGTCCAGGTGTTTCCCAGTTACTAAAGATTAAGGTTGACAGCCGCCTGTCTACGTCTACAATTAGCGCATGAAGACCCGGCCCACCCTGCCCGCCGCCAAGTACGTCAGCAAGAGCAAGTGCGAGGTGTTCGTGGTGATCCTGCGCACCGGGGACGATCAGTACTGGCTGCTGGCCCACGCTTGCACCGAGGGCGGCAAGAAAGCGTTCTGCCTGAAAGGCTGGCGCACGCTGCGGGAGGGCATTGCCTACTTCGAGCGCGCGTACCACGTCAACCACCGGCGCGGCTACGAGGCGTCCATGAGCGCGTGCATCAACTACATCCAGCTGCAACCCAAGATTGTCGGCTTCGCGAACATCAAGGAGCTGGAGCTGAAGTTGCTGCCGGTCGTGCCCGAGAACCCCACCGAGGAGCAGGTCAAAGCGGCGGCCCTGGCGACCACGTCGCCGTTCAACGCCCGGCGCACGGTCCACGGCCTGAACACAGTCAGCGGCAATTATGACGTGCTGCCGCTGCTGGCGGAGGTGGCCCGGCCCTTTTGGGACGCCGGGGCGTCGCCCAACCTGATTTGATTTATGACTGAAAAAGCTAAAAAGCCGGTTACTCCCGAGCAGAAGCAAGCGGAGCTGGTCCAGCGGCTGGCGAAGAAGCTGGGCCTGCCGCCAAACCAGAAGTTCAAGGACACGCCTGTGCTTAACCTGGTGCTGTTGCGCCTGGTCACAGGCCAGGCGCAAGTGTCGCCGGGCCGAGCCAACGCAGAAACAATGGCCGTTGAGCTGAACGCCAAGGTGGCTGACGTGCTGGGTGCGGCTAACAACCTGTCCACCGACGGCGTCATCACGGTCACGGCGTTTAATCTCCCGGAGTTTGAGTACACGGTTTATCCGGGTCTGGCCAGCAAGCTGGCTAAGCAGGCCAAGAGCCTGGTCGAGCACCTTAAAGCCAACGGCGGCAATATTAAAGTGCCAGGACCGGCGCAGATGCCGCCGCTATTGCCGAAGATCGACCCGGAGCAGCGCCAGAAGTGCATGGCGGAGGCGGCTAAACTGGCGAAGCGCCTGATGACCCTGGAGCAGGAGCACTTGACCTGGTCGCTGGCAGGCTGCTGCGTCCGCCTGGGCTATCCGGCGGTGGAGCAGCTGGTGGCCGACACCGCCAAAGCCAAGCCGGGCATGGAAGTGGGGGCGCTGCGCATGTTTTTCGAGGCGTACTGCGCGCTGCGCGACCAGAACTTAAAAGCGAACAAACCATGAGCGTAATCCCGAAAGTATTCCGGGCCGTCGACCACAATGGCAAGGTGCTGTCCCTGGTACTGGCCCACAACATCCACCTGGCCCGCGCCTACTGGCAGGGCCAGGGCATCGTGCCGCATTCCGACGACGAGGTGGGCATGCCCGACGACCACCCGACCGGCGTGATGCCGCTGTATACCGCCCCCAAGGAGAAGCCCGTCAGCCAGTTCCGTAACCGGCTGGAGAGGCTGGGCCGCTGATTTGCCGAATGTCTCGGCAGACTGGGCGCTTGCGCGCTATCCTAACCGGGTTAAACGAGGCGCGCAGGTGCCCAGAAAATTGAACGTATGAAGAAACACTACAAAGGCGTCTGGTACAACGCGTTGACCGCCAGGATATTCGAGAACGACCTGCTCAACGCGATCAAGCAGGCGTACTTTGAACTGTTGGAATTGAACATGAAAATAGCCGCCAAGAAAAACGCCAAACGCCGGGCCAAGCGCCAGCCGCTGACCACGGACACGCAGATCGCCCTGCGCACCTTCATCAACGGACAGCGCAAATACACCCACCAGCTGACGGTGGCCGAGGCGCGCGGTCTCAAGCAGTGCGCCACGCACCTGCTGGCCTACCTGGACAAAAACTACAACGTATGAGTCTACAAAAACCATTCGTCCGGGTAACCGCCCCGCTGACCCAGCCGCCGTCTACATCGAAGCAGGACGCCAAAGCCGTCGGCTTCGGCAAGGTCGAAGCTTACGCCCTGCGCCGGATCGGCGCGCAGTGGCCGGGCATGACCGTCTGGAGCACCAAACGCACGGACCTGGAGGTGCCGCCCGGCTATGAGCGGGTGAAACTCACGATTGAGCCGGACTGAAACAGTTCTACGAACATACACTATGGAAACCATCACCACGGTAGTCGACCGCAGCCACCAGCCGCCGGTCAAGCGCAGGCAGATCACGGCGCGCATCATCGCCGACAGCATCAGCCCGCTGAACGTCCGGCTGCTCACCTATGTGGTGACGTATCCGCGCTTCATCCATGCCGAGCACTTGCGGCACCGGATGCACTCCTTCAACGTGTCCAGCAGCCGGGCCATCCCCGGGTCCAAGTTCGCGGACCTGGTCCGGCAGGCGGAGCTGGAGCCGGTCTGGTGGGGCAAGAACCAGGCGGGCATGCAAGCCCGGGAGGAACTGACCGGCGTGCCCATGGAGTCGGCCAAGCGGCTGTGGCACGAGGCCCGGGAGATCATGCAGCGCTACCACGCCCTGCTGCTCAACGGCGGGCTGCACAAGCAGATCGCCAACCGCATCCTGGAGGCGTGGATGCCGGTCACGGTGCTGGTCAGCGCCACGGACTGGGCCAACTTCTTTTACCAGCGCAGCCACCCGGACGCGCAGCCGGAAATCCAGGCGCTGTCGGACGCCATGCTGTATCAGTACGTGAACCACGAGCCGACGCGGGTGGAGCGCGGCGAGTGGCACATGCCCTTTGGGAACAACATGGAAGACAGCTGGGATGAACTGACGCGGCGCAAGGTGGCGGTGGCCCGTTGCGCCCGGCTGTCCTATCTCACCTTTGAGGGCCAGATCGACCTGCTCAAGGACCTGGAGCTGCACGACAAGCTGGTCTGGTCCGGGCACTGGAGTCCGTTCGAGCACGTGGCCCAGTGCGTAGACGACGGCCAGTACCACGCCAACTTTTTCGGCTGGGTCCAGTATCGTAAATCATTTCCCAGTGAGTACCGGCCTGACCAGACGGCGGACCTGCCGGGGCTGCTGAAGCTGCGGCAGGCGGCGGGCAGCGTCTACACGGAGAAGCCGGATCATGTCTGAGCTGAACCTCCTGGGGCATATCCCGTCGGCGGAGAAGCGGGCGCTGATCTCGGACCTGCTCTCGGACGTGAACTCGCTGCGGCTCATGATCCTGCGCCTGGAGAATCAAATCCTGCGCAACGAGGCGGAGGTGGAGACGCTGCTGGCCATGCGGGACCGGGAGCCGGTGGCCAAGCCCGCACCGCCGCCGCCGGTGCCCAGTAAGGTCGACGAATTTATGCTGGTTTCGGCCATAGTGGAGGAAGCGCTGCCACACATGCCCAAGCCGTTTAATTACGCCAGGCTGATTGCCTGGTGTCTGTCGAAACATCCCAGCGTTCCGAAGGACAAGCTCAAGCGCGGTGTATACGTCTTCGTGTGGAAGCTGAAGCACCAGGGCAGGCTGACGGCGGACAAGGACGGCTACATGAGCGTAGCTTAGATTTTATGACCATGACGAAGGAACAGATCGCAGAGCTGGTGCGGGTGGTGAAACCGGTGGTGGATTGGCTGGAGGCCAATGCCCATCCGCACGCCAGCGTGCTAGTAAACCAAAGCGCAGTCAGTGTGATTGAAGACGTTGCCAGTGTGCCCTTTGTGCTTGAGCCGCTGCGCTACGTCGGAGACACATGGGAAGACAACGACGACCCGGAAAGTAACCGGTACCGCACCGGCCACGATGATTGCGGCTGATGAACATGAGCGACTTGAAATTTGACCCGGTCTGCCTGATCCACGGGCGGAAGCTGTCGGAGCACGACTGCCTGTACTGCTGCCTGTGTTTCAAGCCGCTTACGGTTGAAGAGTGCCACCTGCTGCCCGACGGCAAGCGGGAGGACGTGTGCAACGAGTGCGCCGAGAAAGAGCAAGCCGCCAAAAAACCATGAGCTACAACGACCTGAGCCAGCTGCAACCGCTCCAGGGCGTAGCTGGACGTCTGTGGGTGCCTTGAATTTATGGAAGTTATTGAGCAAAAACTAGAGCTAAAAAAGTGGCCACTGGTCAACGTGGGCGATAAAAATTTTTCGGTTACATCGTTTCCATGGGAGTGATTCCCATGGACTGGGTGAATGGCGACATGGTTTTGTACGCTGACTTTGCGTACAGCGACAGCTACGAGCGCTACGTCCTGCCCAACGACAAAGCGTTAAGAGAAGACCTGCTGGATTTCTTGTGGGACAATATACAAGGCGCAGGGGCCGAGCTGGGCATGTATAACAAACTGTGGATTGAACTTACCGTCGACGGTTTCGACGCTTCCTGACATGTACAACGACCTGAGCCAGCTGAAACCGCTGCAAGACGCCAACCTGACGCTGCCCAACCTGGCGCGCAATGTCCGGCAGGGAATCAACTTCATCTTCACCAAGCAGGGCGACGGCGAGCAGGAGTGCCTCAACGGCGTGCCCGGCGGCAACTGCGACGGCCAGAACTACAGCCCGGAGCTGCGGGAAACCCTGGCCGGATCGTACCGCATCCTGGCCAACCTGCGCACAGGTTACGACCGCGTCTACGTGGTGGTCTGGGGTCAGCGCTTCACAGTGCTCCACCAGGTCACCAACGAGCCGCGCGAGGTGAAGGACTTTTGGGCGTCGGTCATTGAAAGCCCGAGGCGCAAGATATTCGTCGGCCCGGCGCGGCTGAACCAGGTGGCGAAGTTCCTGCGGTCGGATTTCATCGCGGTGCCCGAGCAGCGGGCGTTCGACGCCTACCGCCTGGTGCTCAACTCCCTGCACGACCACTGGTGCCAGGACGCTATTTACGTGTACAGCGCCGGGCTGGCCAGCAAGTGCTGGATCGCCGCCATGGCCTCCACACAGATCACGGCTATCGACGCGGGCAGTGCGTTTGACCCGCTGTTCGTGGGCACCACGCGCACGATGCAGTGGACGCGCGAGGACCTGCTGAATTTGTACGCTGATTATTTATGAGCGTGTTGGCTTGGACAGCACATGACGGCGTAGTTCCCGAGGAGCTGACGGAGGGCAGCGTGAAGCGGCTGCTCCTTGGTCAGCTGCAAGCCTATCGGGACGAATTGGAAGTCATGAACCGGGACGAGCTGCGCGAGCATTTCAAAGTGACTGAGACGCCTGTCTTTAACTATGGCGGTCAGAAGTACGCAGTGCGCTGTGTGCGCCTTACGGGCCTGTGCCTGGCTGAGTCTAATTTCAAGTCGACCAACTGGCGACCAAAGCTGAAGGCGCGGTGCCTGGAGATCATGCTGCATCACTCCGAGTTTTACCGTTACAGCACTCCAAGCTGCCTGACTGCCGTACACGAGGTGCGACTTTCTGGCACAGTTTATGACAGTAACCGCTACTGGCGCTCAGTACATTGGCGCGTGGCGCACGTTAAACACTATGAGAACACAGCCCATTCCACTTGAAGGCTACGCCTACCGGAACGACGACCAGGTTACCGTCTTCGCCCGGTTGGCCAACGGCAAGTACGTCATGATGACGGGCGACGCCACCAAGGCCAAGCGCCACTGGGGCCGCTTCACCCGGCCCTCCACCCTGAAGCGGCCACCGTCGGCGGCTGTGACCAGCGTATGAAGCTCCCGCTTAACGAATTCAGTGTCACCGTGGACGCCCATCTGCCGGACCACGTAGGCGCGGGCCGGTGGCTCAACGCGCAGTGGGACGCCCGGGGCCGGGAGCTGATCCCGCTGAACGAGAAGATCACGAACCAGAAGTACCTGGAAGCGGCTCATCGGCTGCATCGCGGGCGCAAGGTCAAGCTGGTCTTTCGGATCGACAAGAGCGGCGGCTGGAAACTGGTCAAACGCAAATGCGAGCTTTGCTGATTCAGCTCAAGCAGTTCGTTGGCTGCCTGTACTCGCTGGTCCTGTACGGCGAGGACATGGTGCGGCGGGAACTGCGCCATCGTCGCCGCCGACGCGGCAGGACGTACGGCATTCCCGACGATCCTACCGAGGAGCAGGTCAAGGCCATCCTGATGCAGCTGGAGCCGATGAAAGCGCCGGACTGGGCGCTGGGCTTCGAGGTGATGGTCTTTGCCCTGGCCAACTACAACGACGAGCACGCCCCGCGCCTGCCCCGAGGAAGATCATGGACTGCCCCTTTCTAGTTTGTTCCGGCTATCACGCCACGCCTGCGAACGCCGCCCAGCGCCAGGCGTTCGCGGACCTCTGGTTCCGGAACACGCCCTGGGACTGCCTGATTGTAGACGTCGGCCCGGTGCCCCTGGTCGTGCCGCCCGGGCGTGCCAACGTGCGCGTCATCCGGACCACCAACGCCCTGGGCCACGCCTGGCACGACTTCCGGCGCAAGCCCGACCCGCAGTTTGGCGGCTGGTCCGTGTCCTGGCTGGCGGCTGGCTGGATCGCCTACGGGGAGCGCAAGGACCTGCTGTTCAAGGAGCAGGACTGCCTGACCTTCGGCCCCTGGTACCGGCAGCTGATGGCCGACCGCGAGGAATTCCAGGCCGACGTGTTGTACGGCATGGGCTGCAAGCGCCTCAAGTGCGAGCAGTCGCTCTTCTGGGTGCGCTGGTCCGCCATCCCGCGCTTTCTGTCCGCGTACGGCGGCCTCCCGGAAGGGGACGGCGTACTGTTGCCCGAGGACAAGTTCATCCGGATCACCCAGCTGCCGGACAATCCCTGCCGGGCCTCGTTTTTCAACCTGCCCGGTGGCCGTCAGCGTCCGCTGCCCTATGCGGCCAAGGCGTGGTACGCCCAGCAGTTCACCGAGGAGGAGCTGGCGGCCACCCTGGCGCGCTTTAATGTAGACGCCGATCCCGGCGTGTGACACCTTGCGCCATGCGCGTGCCGGAGCAACCCACCGAGGCCAACGTCAAGGAGCTGCTGTTGCGGCTGCCGGTGGTGATTGAGTACGGCAAGCAGCTGCTGAAGGTGTACCCGGACGACCACGGGTTCACCACGGCCCGCCGGTTCCTACAGCAGCAGAGGCATTTGAAAGCGCGGCTGTCCGTCTGGGAGAACACGCCCGGCGACAAGCCGGACCGGGCGCTCAAGTCGGGCGACGTGATCCGGTCGGGTCGAAGTTATTACATCATGGTTAGAGCATGGTAGTGCCGGAAAATCCAACCGAGGAAAACCTCAGCCTGTTGCTGCGGGAGCTGCGCGTGCCGGTCTACGTGGACGGGGTGCTGACGCTGTTGCCGCCGCACCCAGGTCTGGCGGGCCTGGCGGTGGCCGCCCCCTTGCTGGCGCGCCTGGACGCTGACCAGGTGTTTTACCTGCGATGCTACGAGGAGCT
>Ga0316230_1001439_pt1 | contig 24679 bp, 15 predicted proteins | sample TBH18025metaG_FD_206004 | JGI IMG/M metagenome (GOLD analysis project Ga0316230, IMG submission 206004) | Freshwater microbial communities from Trout Bog Lake, Wisconsin, USA - TBH18025 | ecosystem: Environmental > Aquatic > Freshwater > Lake > Hypolimnion/Profundal zone | place: USA: Wisconsin...
CCAGTTCGCCCTTGGGTTCACCGCCGCCATCCTTGGCCATCATCTGCCAGAACAGGGAGTGGTTGAGGTGGCCGCCGCCGTGATTGCGCACCGCCGGTCGGATGGCCTCCGGCACAGAACTCAAGTCGTGAACCAGGTCGTCCACCGATTTTTTCCCCAACTCGGGGGCTTGCGCCACCGCCTTGTTGAGGTTCGCCACATAGGCGGCGTGGTGGAGGTTGTGGTGAATTTCCATCGTCCGCGCGTCAATGTGGGGTTCCAGCGCGTCGAAGAGATAGGGAAGCGCGGGCAGCGTGAACGGCCCGGCGGCGGGCGCGGTCCCGGCGGGGGCGGTTTGTGCGCTCGCGCTGTGGAGGGTGGGGGCGAGGGTGCAGGCGGTGGCAGCGAGGCCGGCCGTCTTGAGGGCTTGTCGTCGTGTCATCATGGGTGCGGTGTTTTCAGGATTCTTGTTTGGGATGGATCAAAACATAAAGCTGAGCCCCAATTTGAACAGGACCGGTGCGGCCAGTTGATTGCCGGTAAAGTTCTGATAGACGGGGAACTCCGAGTCAGCGTAGAACTTGACGCTGGTCCCCACATCGAACACGCCGCAACCGCAGGCACAACCGTGAACACTGCCAGGCACAAGCAGGCCCGCCATTATGCCGCAACCGAATTTTGTTACCGCTGACTTTACGTTTGAAACCAATCTGTTTTTCATTTTCAAATCCTGAGTTCCTAATTTCAAAGAGTCGGGGAGACGTCGCATCGCGTCGCCCCCGAGTTGTAGCTTTGTGAATCCTGGCGAGAAAAGGCCCCTGGTCAGCCGTATCCGGCTGGCGAGCGGGAGTTGTGCAGGCACTTCCGCTGGTTGAACGGCCAGCGAAGGTGAGTCAGGAGCCAAGTTCCTGACTGGGACCAGAAGGGAACTCAGGCGCTTCGCGGCGGAGGCACCGGTGGGCGGTAAAGGACGGTGGTCGGGTGTATCGCTGGACCAATCGCCAGCGTAAAACAGGCAGGCTGGCAAACCGTCAGCGCCGCCGGACGCACGATTCCCTCAATCTTCTTGTGCGAAAACTCGCTGCTGGACTTCTTCTCGGACTTTCGACCTTCCGCGACCATTTTGCACAGAGCACAGGGGTGCTTCCCGTCGAACGTACGTTCCAGCGCGACGGATAAGGATGTGCGCGTGAGATTGCTCGCGAGCATGGTGCTCCAGGCGAACGACTGCAAAACCGCCCAGTGCAGGCCCACTGAGCAGGCCAGCGCCACGGTCATCAGAAGTCTGGGCAATCGCTGAAACACGAATAGACCATACAGCTAACTCGCTCGCCGTCAAATCGTGGTTTTCGCCTGTAGAGGCGACGAGTCCCGCTTGAAGGGGGGGGCGGCCGGTCTTGCTATGTTGCTGCTCATCGCGGTTGGGTCCGCGGTTCTCCTCCCTTATGCCGTTGGCCCGGAATGGCAACCGGGCTGCCAGCATCGAACGTCACCCCCCTGGCTCACCACGGGGTCTGGGCTTGTCGTCCTGTCGGCCATGCTGGCCTTGGCTGCATCCCCGACCGTCTTCCGCGGAAGGCGACTGGCTATTGCGGGCCATAGGGTTCGCGGCGCACTCCCGTGGGAGGAACCCCGCCAAGTGGAGAAAACAATCGCCAGGGCCTCATGAAGTGCCCTTTTTCCGTCGAGGCTTTTTCGACATCAGGTTGGTGGCGAATTCATCAAGAGGCTCATAATTGCGAACGCCTTTGCTTCGGTTATTGCGGCCGACAATGCTCCCGTCGATGTAGGCGGTGATGAACTCCACAACTTCCTCGAACCGGCCAACGGGCAGGTCGTTAGCCGAGGCCTTGAACACCTGAATGATTCGCGTGCTCAAGAACGAATAACTGACCTCCCGTCGGTCGCCAAAACTCTCCCGCCCGATTTTCAGGAATTCGTTGTAACGGCGAACCAGATAACTGACATAGTTCTTTCGGAGCAGGTCAGAACCGATTGTTCCGGGCGCCGATGCCCGCCGGGCGTTGCTCTTACGAGAGGCCTTGTAGATGAAGTTATGAATCGTGTGAGCAGCAACGCCCTCGTTCTTTTCGACATGGATACCAGGAGGGGCCGCGCTTGCGACGGGGGAGATCCTCTCGGTGCGAAGGCGAGACAATAAACGAGAAACGGCCTGATCCAGATGGCGGCGGAGACACTCGCGGAACTGATCATGGGAGGAGTAGCTCCAAATCAACCCGGTGTTCCGAAACTCGTCCCGAAACTCTTTGACTTTTTGATATTGGACGGGGTCGATAGTGCTGGGGCTCGCCGGAACGTCTGAGAAATAAAGTAGCACCGACTTCTCAAGTTCCATGCTGCGCCGGATTTCTTCCTCCGTGCCCGACTCGGCTATTCCGGTCGGCGAACCGAATCTCGTCCAAAAGATCCCAAGCACAATGTCGCAGTTGTCAAGCACCTGCTTGTTGACGATGGCCTGCGGACGGTCGCCCAGTTCGGGATAGGCAGTTGTCTGCCAGCTTCTGATCTGCAGGGCAGCGCTTTTCTCATCGGTGTGCAGGTCATTCCACTCGTGAATGAGGTCGAACGCAATCTCGCGTTCCTGAATTACGTCACCCGGCGATGCCAGAAAGATGGGGATATGCGTCACTGATTTTGCCATGGTCCAAACCTCCTCATGATTCGATCACTTTGGCCGCGCGGTCCAATCGCCCACGCAGGGCTGAGCGTTCCTTGTGCGTCACGGCGCCCCCCAGCACGTTCCCGATCTGTCGGATTACTTTATCGTTGAGGGCACGTATCATAATCTCCAGCGCTCCTTCTTGGCCAACGCCTCCTGCACCATTTCGGCCGCCTTTTCGTTCATTCGCAACTCGTGACCGGGACGGAGTCGCTGGTAAAGAAAGTCGAAGAACAGAGGATTTCGCGCGCGTCCATCGAAGATCACGTCCTGGATGTCCCGCGAAACTCGGTCGAGCTCGGTGAACGGGGTTCTCCCGCAAATGGCATCGGCGTAGATCTGCTCGATTATGGCTTTGACCCTTTCCAACCCCGCGACCGCATCCCGCTGCCGAATACACTCCCTGACCGTCCAGACCACTGCGGGGGCAATCGGGAGATAGACCGAAAGAACCATTTCCCGAACCCGTTCGTCGGTGGTGAAGGAAATGCCGATCACGGTGATCACGAGCAAGGCGACGATGGCTGCCAGCCAGCCGGCATATTTTTGCCTCTGGGCCATATCCCACCAGACGGACGCACGCTGGCAGATCAACCGTGCCAGAGGAAGCGGCACGCGGCCGACCTGAATCGGATACCAACTCCGCTTTTTGGTTTTGGCATGCTTGCGGAGAAAGGCGTCCGCCGCCTCATTCAGTTGTTCAGTATCCGGTCGGCTTCCGCACCGGATGCTGTTCCAGGCGAGGCCGAACAACTCACAGTCGAACTGCTCCTGCATCCTTGCGGCGATCTTCTTGCGGTCGCCCTGAACACGGTCCAAGCACAAGATATCGAGCCAGCCAAACAGTAGCGACAGCGGGGTAGTTACGATGCCGGCGACTGGCCAATGCAAGGCGACCAGCGACATGGCCAGGGGAAAGGGGACCGAAAACGCGAACTGCCAGCCGGCGATCACCTTTGCGTGCCCATACAGGTGACTCGCGGCGGCGAGATGTTTCAGCGACCGCTCGCTGTTCTGGTCGTCAGGAATTGCACAATTGACCTCTGGCTGGCTCATCACAACAACTCGTAATTGAAAACATAATTCCACTGCTGCAACGCCTCGCTCACCATCCCAACCCGCTCAGCGGCGAGCGCGGCTTTCGCGTGTTCCCGGGAGTGTCTTACCGACGCCAGGGCTGTTGCCCGTTGGGCGTCTGTCTTGGTCGCCGGAATGTTGCCGCTGATACCGTAGGGATCGCGAATGCCGGCACAATCACGTTCGGCCATCTTTTGCAGCATCTCGGACATGCATTCGGCGTAACTCTTGACTCCGACGCAAACTCCTTCGCTGGCAAGGACCATCTCAATGTGGAATGAAGAGATGGGAATCGCCGGTTCACGGCAGAGCCGCCAGAACTTGAAAAGTTGGGCGACCGCCCGCAGTTTTCCGCCGCTCTCCTGATTTTTCATCGCAATGTAGCCGTTGTGAATCTCGGGGCTCGTAAGTTTCCAGCGTCCGTTTCCATCCGGGATGTAATACATCGGCCGCTTGTATTCTTTCGAGAACCCGCCCCATGCCGCGGGCACGACATCAATGTCCATATCGCGAAACTCGACCACGATGGCATGAACATCCCGCCCCAGTTTGGTGTTCGGCAGACGTGTGGCGAGTTCCTTGCGGAAGTTGTCGAGTATCGTGAACGATGATTTCCACTCATTGCCCCACCAAACCTCGTCCAGCGGTATCTGTGCGAACACGTCAACATCGCTCCGGCCCCGGATGAACGTGCCTCGACTGAAGCTGCCGACCTTCGGGAATTTCTTAGCCGCGAACACCGTTTCGAGCCGCGTCTTGATCGTCCCAAAGTGCTTTTCCGCCGCCTGGGTCTCACCGCCCGTCGGCTGGATTCGACTCAGGAGACTCTTCAATATGTCCGAAACTGCGCTCATGGGATACAGAACATGATTTGGCTGTCGATTTAGATCTGTTCGTGTGGTTGACTTTGTATGGCACGGGCGATTGGGATACAGCAGAGCCGCAACACCAGCCACCAGGCGTAGATAGCGCCCGGCATGAACATCTGTGACTCGGCTAGGAGCCCGTGGGCGATGTTGTTGCGTAGGTTCAGGCCGAAACGCTCGACAAGGAGCCCGCGTAAATCGAATGCCATTCCCTCGCCAAAAATCGTTGTCATCTGAGGTTGGGTTAGCATCCAGCCCAAATCACGCTCATCTTGGGTGGCATCGGATTCGAGCTTGGACGTGATAACACCATGCGCGGTGAGAATCTCCCTTATAGAATGTTCGACCTGGGGCAGTATTAGGTGGAGCGCCAGCACGACGTCGCCATGCAAGCCAGCATGAAGTCCGCGCAGAAACAAGCCTTCACGCCCGACGGGAACGAATGGGTTGTCCTGCACCAAAAAGAGAAGGTCAACCCGGCGTGCTGCGTGCTCGCCAACGATCTGCTGCCGCGCTGGTTCAATCAAAACCTGCACCCGCGCTGGCCAATCAATAGTGCGCGCCAGCGAATACATTTCCTTCACCACGGCTTCTTCACGCTCTTTTGGATCGTTTGAAGCCAGTGGCGGCTTGGTGTCTGAAATCTGTCCGTCGGATCGCACGGTGCTCGCCCCGAAGATTTGCGTGAAGACCCCGCCGCCTGCGTTGCTCTCAATGCGCTTCCGCAACTCGGCGGGATGGGACGGGTCGGACACGTAAGCAAGGCGCAAAATGGCGTCCTCGAAACAATGCCCTCTGACGAGTTCTGCGGCTGCCTTCGCGGACTGCTCCAACTTCTCCTCCAAGTCAGAGCCTTCACAGGGAATCTGGATGGTCTGCATCTCACTCATCCCGCGCTTTTGGAAATCCAACAGACGTTGATGAGCCGTTTCGATTTCCGCCGTGCTGGCTTTGGCCTCGCGCAATGTGTGAACCGCCTTGGCCATCCAGTGCGACGCACCGAGGAACGACGGTTGAACGCCGGTAGTGAAATTCTCCGCCAGCTTGATGTATGTATTGGCGATCTTGAGCTGTGCGAGCCGGGCCTCTTCCTGCTTGCCATCTTTGGCATTCCATCCTCCGCGCAACTGCCAATACTCCCGGGCGAAATGCCAGTTTGGAATGGCCTCCATTCTCACCGCGAGCGTCTCGGCAAGCTGAACATATCGTTTGGCGTCGCCCACACCATCGGCCAGCAACAGGTGCATCAACCGTGCGCAGCGTAAGCTGGTCTCGGTGGCTTCATGCCGGACAATGGAGGCTTCGATAGCCTGAATGGCCTTATGATGAAACGGCTTCAACCGTCCGAGTTGGCCGCCGATTTGGCGAGCCCGCCAGAACCGCTCTACGGAAGGCGACCAGAATTCACTCGCCTCCAAGGTGCAGGCCGACTCGATGTAGGCGTCCACCGCCACCTGGGCGGCCTTGTAGTTCTTGGGGGGGCAGATCCACAACACATCTGCGATGCGCGCCCGAAACTCCGCATCCTGTACCTCCCCCAGCAATTCGGCGAGTGTATCCAGGTCGGATTGAGTCAAATCCTCGGGAATTGCCGAACGTTTGCCGTCCCAAACCATCCACGGCCGATACGGCGATGCATTGTCATCGTAATTCGGCCAGTAGGAAGTCACGGAGGAGAGCAAGCGAAAGACCCGGCTGCCTCTGTCGTCGCCCGCTTCTTTGAGGGAAGTGGCGTGTTTGCCGAGAGCGTCGCAATACGCCTGACATTCGTGGGATGCCACGCCGTCCACAACCGCTTGCCAATCGTACGCACGAACATCTGCCGCCGTGACACCGAAACCGGGGTTGGGTGAGGATGCGCTCACACAGCACCTCCTCGCCGATTGCGCCTCAGAGGCGGATGGGGTGCGGTGAAAGATCGTGATGTGCGAGAACCAAATCCGTGCGCGAAACCGTTTGTCGGCTGGGTGCGCTCCAGCAGACTTTTCAGGGCATCGACAACTGCGATCATAAGTGGCTCAGATGTTGTCCCCCAAGAAGCGCCGCGCCTTCTCGGTGGAGGAAAACGGCGGATGGACGAGCCAGGGCGTGCCCTTCAGGTGGTCCGGCGGCGGTTCGGTGGTGGTGATGATGTATTGGACGGGTGCTTCCGTCTCGTCCAACTCCTCGGATTTGGGAATGTCGAAGATGCGCCGGTAGATGGCGGCGGTCAGGTCAGCCTCACGGGGGCTGTCGTGGATCAGGAAGCCGGGGTGTTGGGCACTTTGGCGGGCGGATGCGAGCAATGCGGCTAAGTCGAATATCAGAATCTTCAGCGTCGTCAGGGCCGTGCTGGTAAGGTCGCTGTAATCGAGTTCCAGCCTTACGTCCTCAGCTTGGAAGCGGACCGTGCCGCGATTCTCGGATTGCAGGACTCGTCCGGCGAGCAGACTGAACACGTCAGAAAACTCCGACTGCCGGGCCGTGGCCTTCTGCCGCAGGGTTTCCTGGTAATCCGTGGACTTCCGCTGTTCGCCTTGGAGGCGTTCGGACTTCCTCCGCTCGGTGTCCAGTTCTTCAGTAAGCGTGAGTAACTCGGCAGTCGCCTCGTGCTTTCGGCGGACCAAGGCGAGGTCGTTCTCGAAAGCCTCGATTCGCTCCTGATGCTTCTGACGGGCAACGGCGATTTGCCTTTCAAGCCGCTGCTTCTCCTTCACTGCATCGGCTTGATCGCGCTTCAGCCGCGCAGTCTGCTCCTGGAGGCTGGACACCCGTGCCTGCAACGCCTCCTGGGTCGTTTTAAGTTTAGCCAGAACATGCTCCGAAAAGCGACTCGGATGCAGCGCCTCGGCCAATTTGCATCCGTGCGCCACCGCCAATTCCAGCGGCGCGCTGCATTGGTCAGCCCGTAATGGCATTTGGGCAAGTTGTTTTCGATATTCCTCTTGGGTGATACGCCCCTCATGGAAATCCAACGCAAGCTTCGCCTTCTTTCCGTCAGCCTCGGTATCCTCCAGCTTTTGGCCCAGGTCTGCCAGTTGCTCAATCAACTTGTCTCGCTGCGCTGGCAGCAAATCGCCTGCGCCATCCCGTTGCCGCATCTCGCGGATCAGGCCCAGAATCCGGGTCTCTTCCCGTTCAAGCCCGGTCTTTTCCACCGTCAACGTGCTTTCCGTGACCGTGGTGTCCGGCGCGTTCATCACGCGGCGGTATTCCTTCTCGGCCCGCTCACGCGCATAGGTCAGTTTGGGGATCAGCGCATCGCAGTCGCTCTTTTCGCGGAGAATCCGCATGTGCTCCCGTCGCGCCTCCAATTCTCCCGGTTGGGTCAATCCCAGCACCGTCCGAATCAACAGCGTGCGGTCGGCGCTGTGAATGTCACCGAGCGAAGACGCCCCACCGTAGCCGGAGCGCCAGTCGAGCACATGGTCGTAGCGGGCCTCCTGGTCGCGACTCAACCACGCGAGCAGGTGTGCCCAGTCCACCTGTTTGCCAGAACCGGGATACACTTCGATGGGCAGAGGTTGAACGAACGCCTTCTGCAAGGCCCGCGTGAAATCGGCATACGCCTGTCGCTCGACGCCCTCATTGAACAACTTCTCGAACGTCACTCCGTGCGCGCTCCAATGCGGGCTGCCAGTAATGCCAGCAAACCGGGCGACCAGCCACGGCTCGCCATCGAGATGCACCTCGCCAACCACCCATGCGTTCGGGAACTTGTTCCGAAACGCATCGCGGAACGTGTCATTGCCAAAGTTGGAATCACCCAAGAGGTAGCGGAGGAAGCGGCAGAATGTCGTTTTGCCAGCGGCATGGCCGCCCGCGCCTTGTTCCGACGGTTCGGCCCAAATGATGTTCAACCCCTGCCGTAGGGAAATCTGCCGTTGGAGCGCGTCCGGCTTCCACTCCCGATACACCGCCAGTTCCTTCACCCACAGCCGGGGTTTGCGCCGGGTTGCAGTTGGCAGCGTGGAGGCAAAGGGAAGGTTGGGAGTTCTCATAGTGGTTTATGCGGCCGCCCAGTGGCTGAGGTCTGCTTCCGGGATTGCTTCCAGCCACGGCTTGGCGGCGACAGCGGCTGTGGGGGCGTGACTTAAGGCCATCCTCGCATCCACCAAAGCCCAATCGAAGGTGATGTCAACCCATTGAATCCCTTTGAAAACCGTGTGGCCCTTGCCCTCCGGGCGGATGTTCAGGGCGAGGCGCATGACGATCAAATCGTGCAGTGCCGCGTGCAACGCGTTCGGATCAACCAGTGTGGCTGGGAAATTCGCTCGCCACGCCGAGAAAACCGACATGGCACGCGGCGGCAGTGACGCGGCAGATGCGGGAGGCGCGGCCAGGAACGTCAACGCTTCCAGAAGCTCCTGGTAGTCCAGCCTGCCGCCGGCCTCCTGGACCAGCGCCGGAATGAGCGTGATGTAGAGTTCCGCCGGGGTGTTAAGCCGTGGCCGGCGTTTGGATGGCAGAGAGAAGTCGAAGCCGGCAACCGCTTCCTGCAAACTGGGCGGTTTGACCGGCTTGCTGGTTGCAGCGGGCAGTACCTGAAAGAGCGGCAGGTCCGTTGTGGGGAATTGCAGGGCTGGCTGTTGCGGTTTCCCTTTGCGGCCCGGCCTCGCAACCGCACTGACGGTGGCTGCCTCTTGGGCTTGGGCCGCCCGCTGGTGATTGAGTTTCAGCAAGCGCGCCAGAACTTCGCGGCGGGCTTCGGGGTGGAGGGTCAGGCGGATGCGATCGTTTTCGGGAAGGAAGTCCAGCGGGTGGAAGTCGTGGCGCAAAGCGACGGCTGGGCCGAAATCGGATTGCGTGTGCCAGCCATAGGCGGTCAGGAGGGTTTGGTCGAGTTCGCGGTGCAACTCCCGCAGTCGCAGGAGACGGGTGAAGCCCTCCTCGCCCGTGATGGTGGCGCGGTCGCCCCGTGACTCGGTGACGAGTTCGGGTGTGAGGCCGGGGTCGTGAAAGAGGTTATACAGGCCAGTGAGGCCGAGCCAAAGGTCGCGCATCAAGGCGCGTCGGTGTTCGTGGTAAGCCTCGCCGATGGCGGCCAGCGCCGACTCGCTTGCGGGGTTGCGAGGAAACGGAAAGGTCAGGAAACAGTCCGTGGGCGAATAGCGCAACCTCGTCTCCAACGAGCCGCTGTATTTGCGCGCCCAGACTTCGTGCAGCGTGCTCTGGACCACGGCGAAGTCGCTCCAACGGTCGGTGGTGAAGACCTTGAGCGTTTTCAGAAGGATCTGGTTTGGGCTAACGCCTACGAAATTCAAATGCTTGGTTGTTACGGCTGTGACGAAGCAACGCGCGCGTCCGGAAATTTGCTCGTAGATCTCCATCGTTGGACGCTTGAACTGCCACCATAGCCGCCGCGCTCGGATATCGTTCTGAGATTCGCGCTCTGGCTTAACAAGTCGTTCAATGTGGACTAGCGCCTCACGAAAGGCGGCCGCCTTTTCCAAGGACCAATCACGGAAGAACACTATCCAACGGTCCCCTTGTTGGGTTGGATGGGAGTTCACTTCCTCGCCGTTCAGAGTCGGGAGCACCACTTCGCGGAGCCGAGGATTTCGACTTAGCATCGCTGCCGCTTCGCTCTGCGCCATTAAGAAACCATCCCCCAGAAACTCCGAGCCTTGAAACATCCGGTTATGGTTTTCCGAGAGCGGTTTTGGCTGTCCAGCGTCCGCGTAACCCTCAAAGAAAGCATTGATAAATGGCACTCCGTGACCATCAAGCACCCGTGGCCTATTCTCCCAAGGCCCTTTGTGAAGCGAGAACAGCGATACATAGAGGTTGGCAACGCCGGGCCAAATCGTCCCTCTGACAACAAAGGTCAAAGCACCGCCTTGCTTGAGCACTTGCTCTAATCCGTCGGCACGCACGTCCCCGTCCTTAATGGAGTTCGTAGTGATCAGCGAAACGAATCCCCCTGGCCGGAGCAGGTCGAAGATTCGTCGGAGGAAGAACACGACGAGGTCGCTGAGCCCAGTGGGGGCGTATTCCCATTTCACCCATTCGCAGAAACTGTGACCGTAGTTGCCACTGAGCGCTTGGCCACCGAGGTAAGGCGGGTTGCCGATAATCAGGTCAAAGCCGCCCGCGTCCACCACGTCCCAGAACTCGATGAACCAATGGCCAAAGCGCTCGCGGTGGGCTAGGGCCATCGCTGCGCCGATTCCTGGCCCGGTCGGGTTTAGCCCTTCCATCCAACGGCTGAAGGTGTCGTGCGTGACGTGCTTGCCGCGATTCTCCGGCGTTCTTGGCAGGTAGAATTGCGCCACCTGCGCGTCGGCCAGCAGCCGGAGATTGCGGAGGCGGATGTTGTCGCGGAATTTCTCGTATTCGGTGCGACGCGTGTAGTAATCCGCCGCGCTCCGCTCGGGCATCTGGTCAAAAGCACGCCAGGCTTTGTCCAGCGCGCGGATGTCATCTTCCACCCGGCCGGCGAAATTGAGGGCTTGCTGGCCCTTGCGCTCCTCCTTGTTCTGTTTTCGGAGCGAGGCGGCGAGATCCTTGTCGTCGCCCGGCAGGGTCTTGAAGGCTTCATCAGGAATGCCTCGCTGGAGTTCAGCCCGGTGCGCCAGGCCGACGATGGCGTTGCCGCAGTGGATGCGGTGGTCGAGGAAACTCAGCGGCCAGCCGGGGACATGGGCTTCGAGCCAGAGCGCCACTTTGCATAGTTCAACCGCCAACGGATTCAGGTCCATGCCGTAGATGCAGTGGCGGATGACATCCCGCACCGCTTCGCGGAACGCCGCGGGGCTGGGTTGATCGTCGCCGGTCCGGAGGATGGCAAGCTCCGTGCCAATACGCCGGGCGGCGGCCAGCAGGATGTGGCCGCTACCGCAGGCGATGTCCGCGACGCGGAGCGACAGCAACGCTGTCTCGGCGAGTAGCGAATAGCGAATGGCGAATGGGGTGGAAGGCCAGAGCCGCGCGGGGGGCGATAGTCGTTGATTTGCATACCCATTAAACGCGGCCTGCGCCGGCTCGGGAACCATTCGCCATTCGCCACTCGCTATTCGCTTGGCTTCGGCCAGTTTGTCGGCAATGAGATAATCGAGCGAATGTTTGATGAGCGGTTGGACGAGTTCGTCCGGCGTGTAATGGGAGCCGGTGCGGGATCGCTCGTTGCCTTTGGCAAAGGTGAACGCCCAGCGATTATCGGCCGGAGCGACTTGCGGCTCGAATTCGAGCAGGCCCTGATAGACTGAGCCGAATTCCTCGACATTGAGCGCCGCGTAGTTCACGCGCATCAGTTGCCCGGTATCAGGGTTGCGAAACAACGAGAGGTTGCGGAGGCAGGCGAGCAGCGTGTCGTTGTCGAGCGCCGCGCTGGCCAACCGGCCCAGGGCGCCGGAATCAAAAAGGTCGCCGCCCAGGGGTTCGACGCCGAGCGGCCGGCCGGCAGCGGATTCGTCGAACAAGCGGAACGTGGAGCGGAGGGCATCCCAGCAATCGTGATGGCGGCCATCCGCGAGATGGCGCTTTTCTGCGATGCGTCGCAACCGGGCAAGGCTGTAATGAGCGTAGTAGAGGTCGCGTTTCCGTTTTTCCGCCCCCGCGACATAGACGAGGTCACGCTCCTCGATCACCATGAGGAACAGCAAGCGATAAACGAGCCGCAGGAGCCGCTGGTAGAGGTGCGCGGCGAAATCGAGGTCGGATGTCGCAAGTTGGCGGAGGGCGTCGTTCTTCGGATGATTCAGGAAGCCGTCGGCGAACTTGAGGATGGAATCCTTGACTGCACCGCTGAGGCCGTCGCGGATGCGTTCGCCGGACGCGAGGCTGTCCTGATGGTAATGCTCCAGCAGCGATTCCGGCGATTGGGCCGGCGTGGCGGGCAAACGTGAGACGTGCAGCAGCCGGTAGAAAATGGCGAAGTCGGCGAACAGGTCTTCACCGAACATCCGGTCGAGGTCGAACTCGACGTAGGAAAGCCGCACCAGCCGCGTGGAATCGCGCAGCAGGCGGAGCAGGCGCCCGTTCGTGACGACGGCGTAGAGGTGCTCGGTCAGGTTGAGATACTCCTGGACATGAGCGTGCGGACTGGCACGCGGGCCGGCCCCTGCCTCCGGCTTGCGGTCGAGCGACTCCCGTGCGCCGACGACGTGGACCGCAAAACCGCCGCGATTGCGGAGGCGATGGGAGATGCGGAATGGCTTGTCGCCGACGAGTTCGGGTTGGGGCTGGAATTCGAGTTCGGCGTAACCGAGCAAGCCGAGAACGCCTTCGATGAAGTTGCGCGTCTCGGTGATGCCGGATTTGGAGGCGCGCGGCGCGGCGAGCCGGTCGCGGTGCATCCGCCACGCGTTCTGGGCATGGGTCCAGGCCCGGACGATGTCATCCTTAAGCCGTCCCGGTGAATCGCAGCCAAAGTCGGCGGGCCGTTGCCCGGGCGTCTCGGCGGCATCGAGCTTCCCCAGCAGTTCGCCGGAGAGGATCGCGCCTTCGATTCTTATGGACGGGAAAGTCATGCTTTCGGCCGTCGTGCGCCTGGGGGAGTAGGCCGTTGTTGTTCAGCTTCGATTTGCTCCGCCAAACGGGCGCGAGCCAGGCGGACGGCGTCGTGGAGTTTGCGTTCGAGTTCTTTCTTCGGGAGCACTTCGGTCAAATAGGCAGCAACGTGGATGCCGCTCTTTTCCATCTCCAGCAATTCGACGTGCTCCTGGTCCTTGCCGGCGCAGAGGATGATGCCCAACGGTTCGGCTTCGCCAGGGGCCTGGTCGTGCTTTTTGAGCCAGTTGAGATAAAGCTCCATCTGCCCTTTGTCCGCCGCCTCGAACTCATCGAGCTTTAGGTCCACGGCGATCAGCCGCCGGAGTTTGCGGTGATAGAAAAGCAGATCGAGGTAGTAGTCTTTATGGCCAATCTGCATCCGCTTCTGCCGCGCCAGGAACGCAAACCCAACGCCGAGTTCGAGGATGAACGCCTCCATTTCCCGAAGAATAGCGGCTTCGATGTCCTTTTCCGCGTAAGTGTCCTTCAGGCCGAGAAAGTCGAGGAAATAGGGATCGTGGAAAACCAGGTCGGGCGTGAGTTTGTCCTCCTCGCGGAGATTCCTGATCTCCATCTCTGCCAGTTTGGCGGGTTTGCGCGAGAGTGCCGTGCGCTCAAAGAGCATAGAGCCGATCTTTTTCTCAAGTGTGCGGGTGCTCCATCGTTCGGTCCGGCACATCTCGGCATAGAAATCGCGCTTGAGCGGGTCATCCAGGGCAATGATCTGGCGGAAATGGGTCCAGCCCAATTCTGTCCGCAGTGCGGACACAATCTTGGGGTCCGGAAACACCTCGGCAAAGCGGATCATTCGGAAGAGGCTCCGCGCGCCGAAGCCGCGGCCGAATTCCGATTCCAATTGGGCCGCCAGGGTGGACACGATCTGCGCGCCGTACTCCGCCCGCTTCTCCTTGAGGATGTCCGTCCGGACCCGATGGCCGATTTGCCAGTAAAGGGTCGCGAGGCTGGCGTTGACCGCACGAGCCACGCCTTCGCGCGCCGACAGGATGAGCTCACGAACATCCGATAGCAGCCTGATCGGTTGCGGGGCCGGCTCCGGAGTGGATTTGACTAACGCAAGTTTCTTGGGCATGGCATCAGGCTATTGGGGATTCCGGCAGCAGCACGTAGAGGCCGAGGATGTCCATCGGCAGCACCGGATAGACCACCTCGAAGCGACCGGCGCGAAAGAAACGGCTGAAACGTTCGTGGGCTTCGACCAGGTGTTTGCTGCGGGTTTCGGCCACGGCGTCGAATTGCTCGCGGAGGTGGGTGATGAGTTTCAACTCGTTGTCGAGGTAGTTCTCACGCGACTGCGGCGTGAGGTCGCCGATCGGACGCGCGAGGTCGAGCAGACGTATGGCTTCCTCGCTGGAAAGGAACTGGCGGTCGACGGGCGAACCGCGATAACCCCAAACCAGCATCTCCTCGGCGACGATGCGGGCCGGACCATTCTTTTCGCCGATGACATTGCGGCATCGGAAGAGCAGCAGCGTGGTCTTGGTAGAGATCTCCCTGGACCGCATCACTGCGGCACGGGCCGCGCCGCCCGTGCGCTCGCGGGCGAGGCTTCGGGACATGACGAATTGGCACAGCGATTCGACGAACGGGTGGTTGCGTCCCAGGTAGAGGTGTTTCTTAGGCGTTGGGGAATGGAAGCTGACATCGACCAACGCCTCGGCAGGAAGATGGACGCGAAGCACGGCCGGCACATTCCCCGTGTGCAGACGCCAGGCGGTCTTGGTGCGGTCAATCTGCACGCCGAGCAACTCGGTCAGCGTGCCGGTGACGAACCGTTCGACGGCGGCCACATCGCCGATGGCGGCGTCGGCTTCGCGGAGGTCGGTTTCCAGTTCTTCCGCCTTGACCGAGTGCTGGGCGAACAAGGATCGCGTGGCCTCCTCCCGCTTGGCGGCTTCTTCGATCTTATGCGTGATGCGGATTTCGGCTTCGCGGGCCTCCGCGAAATCATCGAGGTCGAGTCGAAGTTGGTTGTCCACGCGGGCCTTTACCCGACGGTCGGGATTGAAAAGGAGGGCCTTGGCAACCGTATCGAGCACGGTGCGGCTGTCCTCGGGGAACGGGACCGTGATGCCGCGGTCACGGCGAATCTGGCGGACCTTCTCCAGGATGACTCCCAGCACCAGGCCATCCACCGGGTTGTCCCGGCCGAAGAGGAGGAACGCCTTCACTTTCTCGGCGGTCTGCCCAAAGCGATCCACACGACCTTCGCGCTGTTCCAGGCGGTTGGGGTTCCACGGCAAGTCGTAGTGAAGGACAGCGGTGAAAGATTCCTGGAGGTTAATGCCCTCGGAAAGGCAATCGGTGGCCACGAGCAACCGGCGTGGCGCCTTGCCAAGGTCAGCCACGCGCTGACGGCGGACGTCGTCGGGATCTTCGCTGGTCACGACTTCGACGCGCAAATCCTTGAACCTCGCCGCCAGCAGCGGACGGAGTTGTTCGCCGACATACCGCGCGGTGGCCAGGTAGCGGCAGAAAACCACCGGTTGAAACCCCTCCCGCAGCCAGTCCGCGAGCGTCTTGGCCGCCGCTTCGAGCTTGCCGTCCTGCCTGGGGCCGGAGAGGGCATCCAACTGGCGAGCAAAGGCGCCGAGTTGGCGCTTCTGCGGATCGCTCCAAGCCGCCTGTTCGATAGTCTGGCTTGGGGTGATGTCGATCAGGAAGCCATCGGGCGCATCGTGGACGGGGTTTTCCTCCTCTCGGATAGCGTCGGCATCGCTGCTGCCGGTGCCGTCCAGGCGGTTTCGCAACATCTCCACACCGGCCGCCGGGCTCGACATGATGCCCCGCAGCAACCCCAGCGCGGTCCAGTAGTGAACGCGCTGCTCCCTCTCCGAGCCGGGTTGGACTGTGACCAGCTTGCGGGCGAAATCCAGCACCTGCTCGAAGAACGCGGCGTAGCCAGGCCCGAGCTCGTAGGAAATCTCGCCCGCCTCCCGGCGCGGAAACGGCGTCTCCTCCCCAAGCCATTTCAGAACGTCGCCGCGGCGTCTTTGGAGGAAGTGCCTGGCTAGGCGCTTGCGTTCGTCCGGCGCGGCGGAGGGCAGGTCGATGCCGGCAAAATCGCGGTGCAACAGGCCAAGCAGAGATTGGAACTCCTCGGCCTTGCCGCTGTGGGGTGTGGCGGTCAGCATGACGAAGTGCTGGCCCTCCTTCTCCGCGATGCGCCGTACGAGGTCGTGCCGCTGCTGCTGGCCGGGGCTGGCGCCGCTCGGACGGGCGGCCGTATGGGCTTCATCCAGAATCACCAGTTCGGGACATTGGCTCACGAATACGTCCCGGCGGGCATCGCTCTTGATGTAGTCAATACTCAGCACCTGAAACGGGAAATGTTGGAAGACGCTGGCGTCCCCATGAATCTCGCGGTCGAGTCGGGCCTGCGTATTGGATCGGATGATCACGGCCTCGATGCCGATCTTGTCCCGGATCTCCTCCTGCCATTGGTCGCACAAATGGGGTAGGCAGAGAACGGCGAAGCGGTGGATGACCCGGCGCTCCAGCAACTCGCGGACGATGAGCAGCGCCTCTACGGTCTTGCCGATGCCCACGTCGTCGGCCACCAGCAACCGGACCGGTTCGCGCCGCAGCGCCATGATGAGCGGCACCATCTGGTAGGCGCGGGGGCGGAAGGAGAGCTTGGCGAGGCAGCGGAATGGGCCGGCGCCATTCCGGAAGGCGAGACGCGCTGACTCGAGGAGCAGGCGGGCGGAGGAGAACGTGCCCAGGTCCTGGTTGCCGGGGGGGCGAAACTCCGCTTCGGATGGTTCATCATCCTTGAACCCGAGCGGCCGGTAGATGCCCGTGATTTCCTCCTCTGAGCCGCCGAGAGGTTTCAGGAGCAGAACGTCGGCATCATCGGACGGCAGCACCACCCATTCGCGTCCGCGCAAGCTGACGAGGCGACCGGGGGATGTGAGGGTGTTGGGCATTCAGAATTCTATTCACGGACCTTGCGGAAGATGTCGCCGCGTCGGCCGACCAGATCTTCCAAGCTGTCGCGATAATACCAGACGACCACTTCGCCGCCGGCATTCATGATGGCCTGGCGCTTGGCGTTGTCGTCATCGCGGAGCGTGGCATCATCGTGTGGGGTGCCGTCGCAGAAGACCCAGACGTTGGGTTCGTAAAAGAAGTCGGGCAGAACGTAAATGCCGGGGAACGGCTTCTGAGCCGCGTCGGGAAGGCGAAGGCCATTCGCGTGCAAATGGTCGAGAAACCTCCGCTCTGTGGAGGAGGTGGGATCGATCTGCCGGCTGATTCGTTGGTAATGGTCCTCGTAATCCGCGTAGGGCGGGCAATTGACCGACTCGAAAGAGCAGGCGGCAAGCCGCTCCAAGGCTTCTTTGAGCAGCCAACGGTTGAGCCGAGGATGGTGGCGCTGATTATAGTAATCCAGGAGGTTATCGTACGACGCGGCGCTCGCCGAAGGGTCGGTGTCGAACTGACAGACTTTCGCCGCAGTATCCACGATGTGCCGCCAAGGACCCGTCTGCTCGGCGATCTGGCTCAAGACGCCCAGACTGCCTTCCGCCGCTTCGTAAAGCAGGATGTTGGGATGGGCCGGGTCGCCGATGGGCGTAACCCCCAATTCGGCAGGCTCGATTTGAAACACGCGTTCGATGGCTCGCTTGAGGGCATACTGGAGGGTAAGCACACCGCTTTCATCCAGACCGAGCGCGGGCACCGGTTCGATATAGAGCGCGTCCGAGATGTTCGTGGTGTAGAACATCACGTCGCGGATGTGGTCGGTGGACTCCCCTTTGTCCGTCAGTTCGGCGCGAAAGCGGTCGCTGACGAAAACGCCCGTCCGGGTATCGATGGCGAACCCATTCTTGTCGTCCCGAGCGATGCGCCATTTGCGGTTTAGCCAGACCAACCGTGCCGTGGGCAGGTAGCGCAATCGCAGGAGCACTTCCTTGCCGGCTTTGATGAGACCAGTAGGGGCAAGACGGCTCAGGTCATCCAGGGCGAAGTAGGTGTCCACCACGTAACCCCGGGTGACCCGCTCTTCCTCCTCGCAGGTGATGCGGGCGCGCGGCGTGGCCCGGGTTTCTCCGAGAGCCAGCAGGTAATGAAGGGATTCCTTGTTCGCCTGGGTCGTGAGGTCTTCGCCGGAGAACGGACAGCGGTCGCGCTTGCCCTCCTCGCCGCGCAAGAAATAGCCGGGCTTGGTGCTGACCACCGCGCTCTCGAAACGGTTTCCCGGCGGGTCCCCCAACAACTGAGTGATCTCGAACTTCTGTCCCTTGTGGTAAATGACGTTGTTCGGACCGAATTCGCGCAATGCGATATGCCGGGGCCGTGAAATGAACTCCACGCTGGCATCGCTGCCCGGCAACATCACGCGCAACGGTAACCGGGTGAAGTTATAGCCGGGCAGGAAACCCTCCGCCGCCAGGTAGCGGTAAACATAAAACTCCGAAAGCTCTCCGCTCTGGGTCTCGTTGCGCAGCAGGTCGAGCTGTTTCTGCGCCAGGCGCTGTTCCAGTTGAGCGTCCTTGAATTCCTGGCTTGAGGCGGGATAAAGGCCGCTGTTGATCCGCTGGGAGGCAGAGTTAAGCTGGGCCTGGGCGCTACGGTGGAGACCGCGCCAGCGCTCCATCGCAGTATGGAGACAGTCCCCGAGCCGCCCAAGTTCCACATCAATCCAGCCGGATGAGAACCAGGGTGTAACCTCCTTGGTCAATCTGTCGCGAAAATCCGCGATCGCTCCGTCAAACGCCGCACGCACACGAGCGGTCTCGGTGGGCTTGAGCTTCAGCGCGTCGAGGACCTCAACCCGGAGCGGCAGCTCGGAGCGGTTCAGGTCGAGCAAATCCGGCACCGAATCCCGAAGGCCGGGCAAGCCAATCTCGGAAAGAAAAACGGCGTGCAGGTGGGTGCGGAGCAATTCCTCGTTCAACAGGTCCAGCCGCGGCGGCACCACCTGGCCGGCGACCAGGTCGCTCTGGTGCTTGAAGTAATGGCGGTCATGGTTGGATTGTGAGCCGCAGAACGTGAAGACGAGCGCCGGTTGGCCGCTGCGTCCAGCACGACCACTCCGCTGGACGTAATTTGCCGGATTCGGCGGCGCGTTGCGCATGTGGACGACGCTCAAGCCTCCGATGTCGATCCCCAGTTCCATGGTGGGCGAGCAAAACAACGCGCTGATAGAGCGGCGGCGGATTTGGGCTTCGTCGTCGCGCCCATCCGATGTCTTCCACTCGGCGCGGAATCGTTCTTCCCGGTCCTGTTTATCTTTGTAGCCGAGTTGGCCAGTGTGATCCGCCGCGAGCAGCAATTTGCCCGCGCCATAGTCGCGGCGATAAACCTCCTGAAAGAAGGCATTCGGACGCAGGCTGAGCGACTTGTAGGCGCGCAGTTTCACCGAGTCGGCACGGACCGTTTGGCCGTCCCCGGGTTGCCAGATGATTTCGGTGAGCCGCAATTGGTAAAGCCGGGTGGACGTGCCGTCGCGACCTCGGGCTTCGGCGCTGACCAAATACCCGGCCTTCTCCTCCAGTGCTGCCAGCAGCCGGTCAATAAACTCCCCGTAATCCTTGGCGCTGAGATCGCGCCGGAGCTTGTCCTGGGCAAAACGCCGGGCAAATTTCCCAAAACCGCTCTGCGCGCCAATACTACGGGTTTCCCGCCTGCTGTAGCGGGTCAGAGCCTTCGTGCGAATCGCGGTCGGAGATGGGATCTCGTCTTCATCCTCGTAACGCCAGGGCGCTTGCAGGCGCTCACGGAACGCGGTCGCATGTTCCTTGATCCGGGCTTCGCTCAACAGGGACTCGTCGAACAAGGCAAATTCATGTCGAAAAAAGTCCAGCGTGACCCGGAGCAACTCCCGTCGGTCGCCGGGACCGAGCTCGTGGAGCAACGGCACCTCGCGCCAGAGGTTCTCAGCAGAGGCGATTTTGTCCAGGTGTTCATAGTCAATTTGCAGGAGCGCGCATTGTTCCAGGTTGGGGAGAATGACGCGCCAGCCACGGCGCAAGTCGTGGATCGCCCGCAAAGCGAGGTAGTTCTCCAGGGCCTCCTCATAGGGGCGCTTGCGAAACTCTGGCAGGTCCGCACTGGCACGATTGGCGTAATCTTCAAAACGCAGGCCGGTAGCCACCCGGATGGCGCGTCCCAGCGTCGTGAGCCGGAGGGTCTTGGCTTCGGCGGCCTCGACCGCCTTGCGGATGGCCGAGCGCAATCGGACTACATCCATGAAATCGTTGAAGTGGCCTGCCTGGAGCGCCGCGTCCTGGCGATTGTCCATGAAACTGAGCAGCTTCTGATCGCGCAGGCTGTAGCCGCTTTCCGCGATGCGGGTCAGGATGGCGAACGCCGAGATGCTGGTAGCGGTGCTCCGGCCCTCCGTGCCAAGCTGACTGAGTTTCGTGGAATCCTTCGTCTGGCGATCAGGCATCAGGCCGGACGTTGGATCGAACAGCAGGGGCGCGGTCATGAACCAGCCCTGCCTCCACCCATCGCGCGGTTCTTCGGAACAGTTGCCCTGGGTGTCGTAAAACAAGCGTTGAGGAATGCGGCCACGGTATTTCTTTTGAACCCGCGTCGCACCACCAGGACCGGCTTCCAGCCAGGAATCAGGGAGCAGTTCTGTGTCGGATTCTGGATTCCAGGCATCGGGATTTTGGATCAGATAGCCGCGCGTGGCATCATCGTCCTCATCCTCGGATGGGTAGAACGCGCGAGGCAACAGCCTGCGCCCCGAGGCATCTCTCGACACGCAGAGGAACGTCTCGCCGGAAAGACGGCTGAAGACGGCCGGAAACAGCGGCCGGTCAGGTTGTCCGGGGACGTGATAGCCGGCTTCCAGCGTGATGTGGCGTTGATCGGCCGGGTCGAGGGTCACGTACACGGCGCCGGTCTGGGAAAAGAACTGGTGGAGCTTGAACGGGAGGTAGGCGTAGCGTTTGCGCTCCGGCGGCAGACTGACATTGACGCGGCTGGCCCAGAGGAGCAGATCCCGCAAGTGATTGGCGCACTCGGGTTCCCCCCGGCTCGTCGTCGAGGCAAGCTCGGCGGCCACGCTGGAAAAAGTGCGCGGTGTATTGCGTACCAACCGTCCGTCCTGCTCCCGCAAGGCAATAAGCGATTCAAGCCACGCGGCGGTGGGATGGGTGAGCAGGTCTGCCTCCGGCGCGTCGGGATTTACCCCTCTGGCGACGGCCGCCGTCAGCGCTGAGGTCGGAGGCGGCCCGGCGAAGCGCGCCACGAGCGTTTCCTGCACGATGGCCCCGGGGCTAAACGGCTTGCCAAACAACTGCTCAGCGACCTTGGCGACCTGCTGCTTTTGCTCGGCCAACGTCCCTACCGAGACCATCGTCGCCGACGTTCCGATGCAGACGACCGGGAGTTTGGCCTTGGCGCGAATACGGCGGATGAGTAATCCGACGTCGGCTCCCTGCCGCCCGCGGTAGGTGTGCAACTCGTCGAACACCAGAAACCGAAGTTGGTCGTAAACCGCCGCTCGCAGCTTCGCCTGGCTGCCTCGGGTCAGCAGCAGTTCCAGCATCATGTAGTTCGTCAGGAGAATGTGCGGCGGTTCTGCCTCCAACTCCTGTCGGCGGGCGGTGTCCTCCTGTCCCGTAAACTTGGCGAACCGGATCGGGAACGGCTCGCCGCGGGCTTGGCGGTAGTTCTCGGCATACCGGCCCAGTTCCTCCTCTTGCGAATTGACGAGCGCGTTTAACGGATACACCACCACCGCTGTCACGCCAGGCGGCATGGGCACCCCCGCGCGGAAGAGACGCTCGAAGATGGCCCCGATGTAGATGAGCGATTTGCCCGACCCGGTTCCCGAAGTGACGACGAAGTCGGTGCCCGCGATGCCGAGCTTTATGGCCTCGAGTTGGTGCTCGAACAGCTCAAAACCCTGGAATGCGTCCGCAACCTGTGGCGCGAAAACGCCCTCCCTGGCCAGAGCTTCGACTCGGCCGACGGTGCCGAAGGCGGGGTTGAACCCCAGGAGGGGTTCGGGCCAGAGATGCCCGTCGTTGAGGTGTTGCTCCACCCGGCGCCGCAGTTCATCGTCGGCAATCGTGACGAAGCTACGAATGTAGCTGGCGTAGTCGTCGACGATCTTCCGATGAACACTGAAAATGCCCATAGCGTGTGTCGCCGGAGGTTAGCCAACCGATGGGCGGGCGACAATCTGGATTATTGGCTGGATTATTGGCTCGATTATTGCCTGCGCTTGTCTGGTTGACTGGGTTCGCGAGGTTGGTTGGGGCGATTGCGTTCAACATTGGCGCATGCCTCCTCCAACCGTTGGTGGTGGAAGGGAAGCCCGGGGGCAACCCTGGAGTGCCGGGAATGCCGCCCAGAAGGGTGCGTTGTCTTTGTAAACAAGCCGTTGCATCTGGGGCGCAAGGGGTTGCGCATAGGTCCGGTGGTATTTGTTTACGATTTGTAAACGTCGCAACTAGCTGGAAACCAGTGGTTAAGCACCGACATTGTGCGTGTTCGTTTGCACCGTAGGTGCATCCGGTGTGGGGGGTTCGGGGGGAGCTTTGGCCCCCCGTCTCCGCGGTCAACTTTCTTGTGCGCCTCGGGTGCAAGAAATGGGCCAACTTCCGGCCAACGGGTCGCTGGCGCACTGGCTTCCGCGTCGCCTCAAAGGGGATCTTGGGCGAACGGAGCAGGCGCGAGATCTGATGTTGATCTCGTTGGGGTGATCGAGGCGACTACTACGATCAGACAAGAAGGTGGACGGGGTCGGCCATTGGGTGGGCCGGGGTCTACGGGCGTCGCACGTGACACACCGGCAAGCGTGGGAAGAACGCCCGGAACTGGGTCAGAACGGCACAGGGCCAAGACCGTCAAATGGTGGCGATGGGGCAAATATGACCGGGGTGGAAAGGAAGAGGACCGCCTTGGGGGCGTCGGTCGCTGGAGGGAAAAGAACGGTCGGAGCCCGTTCGGGTTCCGACCGTGGGGGACGTCGGTTCGCTTTTGACCGCCGAGGAGCGACCTACCCGCGCCCGCACTCCTCCTCGACGTAGTCCAGCCATTGGCGGATGACTTCGAGGTTGAGGAAGAAGTGGTTTTGCCGGTCCGGCTCGGCCAAATCGTCGCCATAGTGGTAATCGAGCCGCTCGCCTTCCCAGAGGCGAGCGAGAACGACTTCAAGGGCGTCGATCAATGCGTCGGGGACCTTGGGTTGTTTGATTGGGTTCCTACGCATGGCTCACGACCTCCTCGGCCTGCGCTTCGCTGGCCGTGATGCTGACGTTTTCGGCGGCGGTTTTGCCGCGGATATAGTCGGCGGCACGTTGGGCGGCCGAGGCGGCCCGGACCAAGATCCGGCTATCCTGCCGGAAGACCCGCGCCCAAGCCTCGATGTAGCTGGCTTGCTGCGCGTGGGTTTTCCCGTTCTCAATCCCCGCGAAACCACACAGGAAGGCGGCGCCGAACTCAGCGACAAGCTCCTCAAACGAGTACTTCTCGGCCTGGTCACCCTCGGTTTCTGCGAACCGGTTCAAGCGGCGTGGATGCCCGGATGAATGCACCAATTCATGGAACAGAACCGAATAATAGTCATCGGCGCTTTCGAACTGGCTCAGGTGCGGCAGAGTAACGCGGTCAAGGCCCGGGCTATAAACGGGATTCGCGGTCACGGCGTGGACGATTTCGGGTTTGTCCGGCATGACGTCGAGCATCTGGTCGGCCGCCTTTAGCCGGTCTTCGGGGCGGTGCTGGATGTCGTCCGCGGGCGGTGGGACCCCTTCGGTTTGGTCGAGGTTGAAGACGGCACTCACGAACGGCACGCACGGCGCGATCTCCTCGTTCCCGGTCGCGGCCGCTCGTTTGGCGATCTCCTCCGGCGTACGCCATTTCCAGTAGATGACTGGGGTGGATCGCTCGCCTTTGCGGACATGGCCACCCAGTTGTAGTGCTTGGCGGTAAGTCAGCCAGTAGCGCGAGGCATGATCGGCCAGGCCGAGCACCAGGATGTTCACACCGCGGTATTCCTTCCCGCTCACGGTGTTCTTGGGCAGGCCGGCGCGCCAGGTCTTGTGCCAGGGAATGACGCCTTGCTCCATTTGCTTCAAAACACGTTCGGTAATAGTCGAGTAAATGTTCATGATATTGTTCTCCTTGTGGGTTTGTTAAACAGCCGTCGAGGCGTGTTCCTCAACGGTTCTTCATTAACTCCTAACTTGGTCGAGTATAGCATGGCTTAATGATAATTGGTAGATATATTTTCACCTTTTTTTTTGCGGTTTTTGAAAAAAAGAGTTGCGTGTTGGAAAGCAAACCTCGGCGCCGCCTGCGTCCGTGATGACCGCTCCTCGTTTGTGCGGACAATCCAGGGCTACCGAACCACTGCGAACCGCCAGACCGGCAAGGCGCCACGACCTTCAGGGACACCTTCATTATTAGCCACGACGGAATGCCGCCTGCTTCGGGCCTGGTCTTTGGCGTGGTGCAGTGCTTGGTGTTCGTTGGCATGGCCACGACCATGTGAGCACCGGATCAGTCAAGCAGCCCGTTGGCCAATCGAGAAACGGACGGGGCTTCTCGCTTTGAGTGAGGCAGAAAAGAGGAGGGAATTAAGTGGGGCGATCAAACGCCCCTCCTCAGTGGAGTC
>Ga0316230_1001443_pt1 | contig 24667 bp, 22 predicted proteins | sample TBH18025metaG_FD_206004 | JGI IMG/M metagenome (GOLD analysis project Ga0316230, IMG submission 206004) | Freshwater microbial communities from Trout Bog Lake, Wisconsin, USA - TBH18025 | ecosystem: Environmental > Aquatic > Freshwater > Lake > Hypolimnion/Profundal zone | place: USA: Wisconsin...
CTCGCTCTTGAGAGCCGGGAACCAGTATCCCCATCCAGGCTCCCCGCCAGCACATCTCGCCCCAGATCCGTAATCCGGTAGTAAACCGTCCGCCGAACCTCCGCCATCAGCGGCAGCATCCCCCGCAGCACCTCGCCCAGCGGAGCCAGGTAGTACTGCGCCATCCACTCCGCCAGCCCCAGCAACTGCTCGCTCAGCAGCGGCTCGTCATCCAGCACTGCTTCAAGATACTTGGCCTCAAAATCCGCCGGAGCCTTCGAACTCAGGCCCGTCACCACTCCGATCAGCTTCTCGTTTCGAAACGGCGCAATCACCCGCGCCCCCCGCAACGGACTCTGCCCCTCACCCACCGCATAAGTGAATGTGCGGTCTAGCGGTACAGGCAGCGCGACTTCGCAGTAAGTTGGCATGGCAGGCAAGCTTCAGTGTAATGGGATAGGCTACCCCGCCATCTCCCGCCCTGCGCTATGATCCTCTTCAAAAATCCGCTCCAAAGTGCAATACTCCCCCCATGAGGTCTATCAGGTTTCTTCTCCCCGCCCTTGCCATTCTGGCGCTCGCCTTCTCCGCCAGCACCCCAAAATCAGCCGCCCAGCAGCCCAAAGCCGACCCCCTCCACGCCTGGGTGCAGGGCAACGATCCAGCCGCGCTCGAGTCCTGGGTCAACCAGCGTCTCGACGACGAAAAGGCGGATATAGCCAAGCTCCTGGCCGTCACCGGCCCGCGCACTGTTGAGAACACGCTGCGCCCCTTTGACGATGCCGGAAATGAGCTTGCGCTGGCCGGCAACAACGCCTTCCTGCTCTACTCCCTGGCCGACGCCGCGCCCCTCCGCGACAAGGGCCAGGCCATGGAGGCAAAAGTCTCCTCGGCAGCCACTGACCTGAGCCTCAATCAGCAGGTTTACAAGGCCCTCGCCGCCATTCCGCTGCCCACAAACGACCCGGCTACCCGCCACTTCATCGAGCACACCCTGCTTGAGTACCGGCTCTCTGGCGTGGACCGCGACGACGCCACCCGCGCCCGGATTCGCGCCCTGCAGGACAAGATCACAACCCTCTCACTCACCTTTGGCCGCAACGTGGCCGATGGCATGTTGAAGATCACCGCCACCCGCGCTGAGCTTGACGGCCTCCCCGCCGACTACATCGCGCGCCACAAGCCCGCTGCGGACGGCGCCTATACACTCACCACCGATGAACCGGATGTGGACCCGGTGCTCAGCTTTGGCGCAAATCCCGCCCTGCGCCGCAGAATGTATCTGGCCTATCACGGCCGCGCCTACCCTAAGAACAGCCAGGTACTCCGCGACCTGCTCACTGCGCGCCAAGACTTGGCCACCACGCTCGGCTATGCGCGTTACGCTGACCTCGCCACCGCTGACCAGATGATTGGCTCGGCAGCCGGCATTGACCGCCTCATCCAGCAGGTTGACGATGTCTCCCGCCCCGCGGCCCAGCGCGAATATGATCAGTTGCTCGCCTTCGCGCAAAAGAAGCAGCCCGGCCTTGACGCCATCACGCAGGCCGACTCAGGTTACTGGAACGAGCAATATCGCCGCGCCCAGTTTGCTTTTGACGCACAGAGCGTTCGCCCCTACTTCCCCTACGAACAGGTGCAGGCAGGCATTCTCAAGACCGCTGCCCGCCTCTTCCATGTCACCTTCAAAGCGGTCCCCGGCGCTGTGGTTTGGGATAAGTCGGTGGACACATTCGATGTCTACGACGCAGCCCCCGGCAATGAAGGCAAGCTGCTGGGCCGTATCTACCTTGACATGCACCCGCGCGAAGGCAAAGACAAGTGGTTCTCCTCCTCGCCTGTGGTCCCCGGAATCGGCGCACGCCAGATTCCCGAGGGCATGCTGGTCTGCAACTTCTCCGGCGGCAAGGCAGGCGATCCTGGCCTGATGCAGTACAACGAGGTGGTCACCTTCTTCCACGAGTTCGGCCACCTGATGCACCACATCCTCGGCAGCCAGGGCCAGTGGTCCGGTGCTGGCGGCTTCAACGTAGAAGGCGACTTTGTCGAGTCCCCCTCGCAGATGCTCGAAGAGATGTTTCATGACCCGGTCATCTTGCAGTCCTTCGGCAAGCACTACCAAACCGGCGAAACCATCCCCGCCAGCCTGATTACGAAGATGAACGCCGCCAGCGCCTACGGGCGCGGCCGCTGGCTGCAGAACCAGTTGCTCTACTCCAGCTACTCGCTCCAGGTTCATAACCAGGCCCCGGCCAGCATTGATTTCGACGCCCTCTGGAGCACAGACGCCACGCGCTTCAGCCCCTTCGCGCAGGTTCAAGGCGCACACCAGTTCGCCGCCTTCACCCACCTCACCGGCTACACGTCGAACTACTACACCTACGTTCTTGACAAGGTGATCGCCATCGATTTCTTCTCGCAGTTTGACAAGAAGAATCTGCTCGACGGTCCAACTGCCATGCGCTATCGCCGCGCAGTCTTGGAGCCCGGCGCCAGCAAGCCGGCAGCCGATCTGGTCAAAGACTTCCTCGGCCGCCCGCAGCAGATTGACGCGTTGAAAAGCTGGATGAACGAAGAGTTCCAGCCCAGAGAAGCAAACTAGCCTTTGGCTTCTCTATCTCCAGACCCCACAGACAGGCTGTCGTCTGTGGGGTTTTGGTTTGCATTTTTTACACTGGGGAAGCACTCCGCAAACCGCGCTTTCCAGCCCCTGCCTGCTGCCCGCTGTTCAGTGTTCACTGTTACCCATTACAATTCCTGCTGATGACACCCAAGACCAGCACCACACCCGCCAAGTCCCTGAACGGCCCTATCACCCTCTCCATCGACATCGGTGGTTCGGGCCTCAAGGCCATGCTGCTCGACGCCAAAGGCAAACCGGTAAGCGAGCGACAACGCGTCACCACCCCGGCCATCCCCACGCCCCTGGCTGTGCTGAAAGGCCTGGACGAGCTGCGTAACCTGCTGCCCAACTTTGACCGTATCTCGGCCGGGTTCCCCGGCGTCATCAAGAACGGCATCACCTACACGGCTGTAAACCTGCATCCCAAGTGGATGAACTTCCATTTGCAGGAAGAGTTGGAGAAGCGCTGGAAGAAGCCCGCGCGCGTAACCAACGACGCCGCTGTGCAGGGCTACGGAGCCATCCAGGGCAAAGGCGTGGAGTTGACGCTCACCCTCGGCACCGGCATGGGTTCAGCGCTGTTCACAGACGGTCGCCTCTGCCCCGGCCTCGAACTCGGCCACCATCCCTGGAAGACCAAGACTTATGAGGACTACCTGGGCCGCCGCGGCCTCGACAAGTTCGGCAAAAAGGCCTGGAACAAGTTCCTCAAGCAGGCCATCGCGCAAACATCCGCCACGTTCAACTGGGACTATCTCTACATCGGCGGCGGCAACACCAAAAAGATTACCTTCGAGCCCGGCCCGAATGTGAAGATCGTCTCCAATGAATCAGGAATCTTTGGCGGCGTAGCCCTCTGGCGGGACTGGAAGTAGCCGTAAGCGCACCATAGACAGGAATGCCCAGGCCCATCTCTCGATTGAGACATGGGCCTGGCCTTTGCTCAAACCTTCGCCGGCGGCTTCAACCCCAGCTCTTTCATCGCAATCTGCAAGTCTGCCCAGGCTTCTTTCTTCTGGCGTGGGTCGCGCAGCAAATACGCCGGGTGGTAGGTCACGATCAGTTGTGTGCCGCGAAAGGCATGAACCCGCCCGCGCAGCCCAGCCAGCGGCTGCCTCTGGCCCAGCAGATACGTGGCCGCCGTGGCCCCCAGCGCCACCAGCACTTGCGGACGCACTACATCAATCTGCCTGAAGAGAAACGGCGAGCAGGTATTCGCCTCCTCGGGCTCCGGCGTGCGGTTGCCCGGCGGGCGGCACTTCACCACGTTGGCAATGTAAACCTCTTCGCGCCGCAGCCCCATCGCCGTGATCATGTTATTCAAGAGCTGCCCGGCCTTGCCCACAAAGGGCAGGCCCGATGCGTCCTCGTCCGCGCCCGGCCCTTCGCCCACAAACATCAGCCGTGCGGCCGGATCGCCATCGGCAAACACCAGCTTGTTGCGGCCCGTGTGCAGCGCGCAGCGGGTGCAGTCCCCTATCTCATCGCGAATAAGCTGGAGCGCGGCGGCGCGGTTGGCCGCGGGCACAGCAGCGGCAATAGCAGGGGGAGCGGGAAAAGGCTTGCGTGGCGGAATCGGCTGATCCTCCGGATAGCTAGGCTGAGAGTGTGCAGGTTGAATCTCTCCAAACATCGGCGATGCCTGATCTTTGGCAGCAGCGGGCGCAACTGGCATCTGCTCTTCCTGAGCAGCTTCCGCAAGCGCTGCGGCCAGCAGGGCCGGATCGACCGGGCGGCGATAAAACTCAGTCAGCCCTAGGTCGCGATAAAAGCGAACGCGTTCCACCAGTGCGTCACGGGTTGCGGCATCCAGCTGCCTTGCCAATTTCTCTACTCCACAATCAGTTGACGCCGCAAGGCGGCTGGCGGAACGGCCTGGCTCAGCACTCGATCCTGCCGGGCCTTCGCATCCTCGTGATCGTCCATCTCCACAACCAGCGAACGCGGACGCCTCAAGGCCAGCATCTCGTCCAGAATGCGATCGGCAAGCTGGCGTTTGGGCATCTCGTGCAGTTCGATAGACGTAGTGGGCGTTAAAAATGTAGCCGCATTGCTATCGGACTCGATGCCCACGCCATCGGCCGTCACGTCGTTCACCACAATCGCGTCGGCACCCTTGCGCAGCAGCTTGGCGCGGCCATTCTCCATGCGGTTCTCAGTCTCCGCCGCAAAGCCGACGATAAGTTGCCCCGGCTTCCGCCGCCGCACCACCTCGGCCAGAATATCCTCCGTTGGCTCAAGTTCCAGCGTCATGGGGCCAGTGCGCTTCAGCTTCTGCTCAGACACCGCCAGGGGCCGATAGTCCGCCACCGCCGCTGCCTTTACAACCATCGTCGCCTCGCCCATGCGCTTCAGAACCGCCTCGCGCATCTCGCCTGCCGTTACCACCCTCACAACCTCGCAATGCGCCGGCGGATGCAAAACTGACGGCCCGCTGATCAATACCACCCTCGCCCCGCGGCTGTGCGCGGCCTCGGCCAGTGCATAGCCCATCTTGCCGCTCGAGCGGTTGCCCAGAAAGCGCACCGGGTCCAGCGCTTCGCGCGTTCCACCCGCCGTAACCAAAACAATCTCGCCTGCCATGTCGTGACGCCGGCCCAGAGCACCCAGCAGCATATCGGCAATCGCCTCAGGCTCTGCCATGCGCCCCATGCCCACCATCCCGCAGGCTAGTTCCCCTGCGTCCGGTTCCGCCACCCGCACGCCCCGCTGTCGCAGCGTCTCCAGATTGGCCTGGGTGGCGGGATGGTTCCACATATTCACGTTCATCGCCGGAGCCACCAGGACCGGAGCAGCGGTGGCAAGGTACAGTGTGGTCAGGAAATCGTCGGCAATGCCATGCGCAAACTTGCCCAGAATATTGGCCGTAGCCGGAGCCACCACCAGCGCATCCGCCCACTGCGCCTCGCCGATGTGCTCCATGCCGTTCTGGTCGGCGGTCTCGCCCGAGCCGTCGTACGAGTCATTCCACAGGTTCGTAATCACCTTGTGGCCAGTAAGCGATGCAAAAGTGAGAGGCTGCACAAACTTGCAGGCTGCCTCCGTCATCACCACATGAACTTCAAGCGCCTGGCGCTGCAGTGCACGCACCAGTTCCGCCGCCTTGTACGCGGCAATTCCGCCCGAGACACCTACCGTAACTCTCATCGCTCGATTGTAGTTCAGCGCACAGTAGACAGAAAACAGGACTCAGTCCGCACAGATACGGGGAAGCGGCACATGCGCCCGGCAGAAGTTGCGCCCTCTACGCGCTGCAAGAGCGCATCCATGTTGGGCTGCTGCCCTCATCTGCCTTAACCAAGCAGAATCGGAACCGCGGGTCCCTCCACTAGCGGTTTCACAACGTCCTTCTCAGCCTTCACGTAGGCTATCTTGCCTGCGTCGATCTCATCCTGCGCGATCCGGCAAGCCTTGGTGGACTGGCTATGGATGAGAGCATGGGAGCCGCTCTGCAACTGCCGAGCGCGGCGAGCTGCAACCAAAACCTTGCGGTAGTTTGAATCGAAGCTGGTCTCAATCGTCATCGGATTCCTCCTCAAAGTTCAGTTCCCTCTGGCTGGTATCCCCAAGGATTCCAAAGGCCTCCAGCACCGGCTTGAGCCTCTCCTGCGTGTTCTTTTGCAGGCAGGCCGCAGCCACCTCCAACACTCGCCGCGAACGGTAAGCGATGAACTCGCCATTGCGGTAAAACCGCTCGGCCAGCACAATCGCCTCCATCTGCGCTACCGCCCTGTCCAAAATGTCGTTGACCAGAATATAACCGTACTGGCTGTAATTCTCAATCTCTTTGCTGGCTTCGCTCAGGCGGCGATAAAGCTCCGCTTCAATCACCACGCCCTCGGCGCGGCTACGGTTGCGCAGCCGTGTGCGCAGCACCTTGGGATTGGGAGGCAGAACGAAGATGCTCACTGCCTCGGGCATCTTGGCGCGCACCTGCGCGGCGCCCTGCACATCGATGTCAAGCAGCAGATCGTGCCCCGCGCTGCGAGCCTCTTCTAGCGATTGTCGGGCGGTTCCGTAGAGATGGCCGAAGACCTCGGCATGCTCCAGAAACATATCCGCCTCAATCATGCGCTCGAACTCCTCGCGCGTCGTGAAGTTGTACTCGCGCCCGTTCTCTTCGGAGCCGCGCGGAGCGCGCGTCGTCCATGAGATGGCAAAGTCAACCCGGCTCACCTGTTTGCGCAGCTCGCTTACCAGCGTACTTTTGCCCGAGCCCGAGGGCGCCGAAATAATGAAGAGGATTCCTGCCACGTTTCGATTATCCTTCAATCCGGCTTGCCGGTTATTTTTACTCCACGTTCTGAATCTGCTCGCGGGTCTTTTCGATCTCAGCCTTCATCGCCAGCCCCAGTTCGGTAATGCGCGTACCCTTGCCGCCCACCCCGCCAGTCTTTGACAACAGCGTGTTGGCTTCGCGGTTCATCTCCTGCAAAAGAAAATCCAGCTTCTTGCCCACTTCGCCGCCTGCCGCCAGCAGCTCGCGGAAATGCCCGATGTGCGTCGTCATGCGCGCCAGTTCCTCGGCTATATCGCTCCGCTCCACCAGCACCGCAACTTCCTCAAGCAGCCGCTGCCGGTTAAACTCCGGCCCGGTAGCCGCCAGCAACTTCTGCGTCAGCCTCTCCTGATAGCGCTGTTCAATCTCGGGCCGCAACAAGGCCACCCCGTCATTGGCCTCGGCCAGCCGGTCGAGCGTACCGTGCAGAATTGCCTCCAATGACTCGCCCTCGCGCGCCCGCATTATCTTCAACTCGTCCAGCAGCGGGCCAATTTGCTGGCGTACGCTCTCGGCCAGGGCCGTCAGATCCTCGTCCCCGCGATTATCGGCCTGCAGAGCGCCCGGCATGCGCAGCGCCGCATTCAGGTCAGGCTCACCCTGAACCCCAAACTCGTCGCGTGCCGCCTCAAATGCCGCCATGTAACTCGCCACTAACTCGCGATTGTAGCCAGCCTTCTGCTGCGAGCCGCGATCCACTGCAAGTGTCAGGTCTACGTGCCCCCGCACCAGGTTGTCCTTCAGCGCCTTGCGCAGGTCCATCTCCACGCCATCCATTCCCGAGGGCAAACGCAGTTGCACGTCGAGAAAGCGGTGATTGACGCTCTTCACGCTCAGCGTGTAACTCAACTGATCATGTACGCGAACCTGTGCGCGCGCGAATCCGGTCATCGAATAAATGGGCATTTCCTGCTTACTCCTTGGGCACGCCGGCCAGCACTTGCGCCAGGTCATCCACTTCAGGCTCGGGCCGATCCATGAACTGCAATGAATAGAGCCGCTGATAGGTAGGCGATGTGGTCAGCAATTCCTCGTGAGAACCGATCGCCGTAATACGGCCGTCTTCCAGCACGGCGATGCGGTTGGCGCGGCGAATGGTCGAGAGCCTGTGTGCAATCACCATCACCGTGCGATTCTGCATCAGGTTGGCCAGCGCCGCCTGCACCAGCGATTCGCTCTCCGCGTCCAGCGCGGAGGTTGCCTCGTCCAAAATCAGAATCGGCGCATTCTTCAAGATCGCCCGGGCAATGGCGAGCCGCTGCCGCTCTCCGCCTGACAGCCGGAAGCCTTTTTCGCCAATCACCGTGTTGTAGCCCTGCGGCATGCGCAATATAAAGTCGTGGGCCAGCGCATTGCGCGCCGCCTCCTCCACCACAGACACCTTCACGTCTGGCTGACCGTAGGCGATGTTGTTGCGCACCGTGTCGTTAAAGAGAATCGTCTCCTGCGTCACCTGGGCCACCTGGCGGCGCAGCGAAGAAAGAGTCAGATAGCGCAGGTCGTTGCCGTCAATCTGGATGGAGCCTGAAGTCACGTCAAAAAATCGCGGAATCAGATTGACCAGCGTGGACTTGCCCGCGCCGCTCGGCCCCACCAGCGCCAGCACTTCGCCCGCGTTCACTTCCAGATCCACGTTATGCAGAATCTGGTGCTCGCCCTCCGCTGTGGAGTAGGAGAAGCCCACGTTATCAAACCGGATGGCGTGCTGAAATTGTTTGAAAGCGAGCGCGTGCGGGCGCTCCTTCACATCGTCTTTGGTGTCGAAAAAGCCAAAGATCGACGACGACGCGCCCATCGCCTGCTGAAAGCTGTTATAAAAATACGCAAACTTCCGCACCGGATCGTACAGCTTGAAGAGTAGGATGATGAACGCGCAGAACAGCCCCGTGTTCATGCGCCCGTGCAAAATTTCATTGCGCCCAATGTAAAGAAACATCGCAATCGCCACCGCGCCAATCGAATCCATCAAAGGCGAACTGATCGATTGAATGCGCACGTTCCGCAGGTTGGCGCGGAAGAGCCGTCGTGCCGCTGTCTTGAAGCGCAAAACCTCCCACAACTCGGTATTGAAGGCCTTCACAATGCGGTTGCCGGTAACCGTTTCATGCAGGATGTTCTGAATCTCCGCCAGCTTGTCCTGCCCGGTGCGCGTGCGCGTCCGCACTTCCCTGCCGATCTTGCGTGCCGATGTAATCACCACGGGAATAAACAGCACCAACGCCCAGCTCAGCCGCCCTCCCAGGCCGATGACGCAAGCCAGCCCCACAACGAACGTGAAAAATTGCTGAAGAAAATCGCCGATGACCGAGCTGACAGCCATCTGCACCTTGTCCACGTCATTGATGAGCGTGGAAAGAATGGTGCCCGTGGCATGCTTGTGAAAGAAGCTCGAAGAGCGCCGCAGCGTGGCTTCGTAAAGATGATTCCGCAAATCCGTGATCAGCCCGAAGCCGGCATAATTCACCAGGTAGGTGCCCAGGTAATCGCAAATCCCCTTGGCCAGCGTCGAGACCACCAGCGCAATGGCCACCACATTCCATGCGTTGTGCTGATGCATGAAATGGGGAATAAAGAGCCTGAGGTCGAAATGCCACTGGCTGTTCGCGAGACCCAGGACAATCGGTCCTTCCGGCGCGTCGGGCCGCAAAACCTGGTTGAAGATTGGCTGCAAAAGCAGAACCCTGAATGTATCCAGAATCCCCGTTGCCGCCAGCAGCAACACGCCCGGCAGCCACTGCAATGCGTAAGGAAGCCCATAGCGCAGGAGGCGCAGAACATTCTTCATGCCGGTTGGCCCGCCTGCCGTGTGCAAAACTCTTCCATCCGTCCCGCCTGGCTGCAAAACTCCATCCCCGTATTGTATCCGGGTCAACTTGGCCGGGGGGCTGCCCGCCGCCCTCAACCGCCCTCATTGCTATCATTAGCGCGTGACCGACTCCACACAAAGAGCCTTTCCCCGCGACCTCGCCACCGTCTTCCTTGACCGCGACGGAGTACTCAACGAGAAGATGCCAGAGGGCCGCTACGTCACTTCATGGGCAGAATTTCAACTGCTTCCCGGCGTTCCTGAGGCCATTGCCCGCCTCAACCGCGCGGGATTGCGCGTCATTGTCGTCTCAAACCAGCGCGGGATTGCTCTGGGACTCTACTCGGTTGCGGATGTCGAGGCTATCCACGCGGCTCTTGAGAGCCTTCTGGAAAGCCAGGGCGCGCGCGTGGACGCCTTCTATTTCTGCCCGCATGACAAGGGCCAATGCAGCTGCCGCAAGCCGCTGCCGGGCCTCTTCGATCAGGCCGTCGCACAGTTCCCCGCCATCACCCCCGCCAGCAGCGTCATCATCGGCGACTCGCTCTCTGACATTGAATTTGGCCGTCGCGTGGGAATGACAGCCATCTTCATTGAGGGAAACGCCCAGCGCCGTAAGCCCGGAGCGGAATCTTCCCGGCAACTCGCCGACTTCTCGTTCCCCACCCTCGTTGAAGCCGTAGCGGCGCTGCTCTAGTACGCCTTCAGCCCCATGATCGCCTTGAGGATCGTGTCCGGCTGGGGAAGAATCGCGTCTTCAAGCACCGGTTGGTAGGCCACAAAAGTATCCATCGAGCCAATCCGCTTCACCGGCGCATCTAGGGCCTCAAACAGTTCGTCGGCGATCCGGGCCGCAATCTCTGCCCCGTACCCCCAGCTGATCATGTCCTCGTGCGCTACAATCACCCGGCTGGTCTTCCGCACTGAGGTGGCAATCGCCTCCCAGTCATAGGGGCTCAGCGTGCGCAGGTCGATAATCTCCACATTGATTCCATGCTCGCGCTGCGCGCGGTCCGCCGCCTGCAATGCCCGCGGCACCACCGCGCCGTAAGTCACTATCGTCAGGTCGGTGCCAGGGCGCACGATCTTCGCCTTCCCGAACGGAATCGCGAACTCCGGGCCCGGATACGGCGCCCGCCCCCACGTCTCGCGGTAGAGCCGCTTGTGCTCCAGAAACAGCACCGGGTCATCGCAGCGAATCGCCGTCCGCAGCAGTCCGTTCGCGTCCAGAGCATTCGACGGCAGCACCACCCGCAGCCCGGGGATATGCGTAAAAATGCTCTCGCCAGATTGCGAGTGGTAGATGGAGCCGCCCGTGAGATAACCACCAATCGGTACGCGCAACACCATCGGGGAGGCCCACGCGCCATGCGAGCGCCAGCGCATCAGCGAAAGCTCGTTACGAATCTGGTGCATGGCAGGCCAGATGTAGTCGAAGAACTGAATCTCCACCACCGGCTTCATGCCCCGCGCCGCATAGCCCACCGCCCGGCCTACGATATTGGCCTCAGCCAGCGGCGAATTGAATACGCGCTCCGACCCGAATTCCGTTTGCAGCCCGGCAGTCAGCTTGAAGACGCCGCCCTTGCCCTTCACCTCGGCCAGCGCTTCCACGCGGCTGGCATCGGCCACATCCTCGCCGTAGACCACAATCCGCGGATCGCGGCGCATCTCATCATGCAGGCAGGCGTTGATCAGGTCGGCCATGGTGCGCGGACCGCTGCCCTTTGCGCCTCCAGCCGTGCCTCCGCCCGCCCCGCCCGGCGCATCTGCATGCTCATGATCAAATGCAGGTCCAGTAGGGTCTACATCTTCGGAGTAAACATGATCCAAAATGCCCGACACCTTGGGTAAAGGTGCTTCAAGGGCGCGCTCGGCAGCCTCGGCGGCCAGGTGGTCCTGCGCCAGTTCCAGTTCATTAATCTGCGCCTCGGTTAGAATCCCTTCGCGCAACAGCCGCATCTGCATCCGCGCTAGTGGATCGCGCAGCAGGTCGGCATCCCGCTCGGCAGACGAGCGATAGAGTTTGTCGTCGTCCGAAAGCGAGTGGGAGTAAGCCCGTACGCAATGCCCATGCACAAACGCCGGCCCCAGCCCAGCCCGGCAGTGCGCCGCCGCCGCCTGAAACGCCAGCAGGCACGCCTCGGGATCGGTGCCATCCACCTCGGCAAAGTAGAAGTTGGGAAAGTTAGCCACCAGCTTTGAGATGTTGCCGCCCGGCGTATTGACCTCCACCGGAACGCTGATCGCGTAGCCGTTGTCTTCCACACAAAAAATCACCGGCAGCTTCTGGTTTGAGGCCGTGTTCAGCGCTTCCCAGAACTCGCCCTGCGAAGTAGACCCCTCGCCCAGGCAGGTGAGCACAACTTCATCCCCGTGAAAGGTCACATCGCGGTACGCGCGATAGTCTGCGGAATTCTGAGAACGCACCGCCGCCTCGGGGTGGCGGCTGAAGTAACGCCCCGCCTCCGCGCAGCCCACGGCATGAAGAAGCTGCGTGGTCGTCGAGGAAGAGGTGCTTACGATGTTCAGCGAACGGCTACTCCAGTGTGTAGGCATCTGCCGTCCGCCGCTCGCCAAATCGGTCGCGGCGCCCACGGCCTGCAGCATCATCTCGTCAGGCGTAAACCCCAGCGCCAGGCACAGCGCGCGGTCCCGATAATATGGGAAAAACCAGTCGTAGCCCGGACGCAGTGCCAGACCCGCACCCACCTGGAGGGCTTCGTGGCCAGCTCCCGAGATCTGAAAATAGATCTTCTGCTGACGCTTGAGAAGGATTTCGCGATCGTCCACGCGGCGCGACAAATACATCAACCGGTAGATCTCGATCAACTGCTGAGCGCCCAACCTGCCCGAGCCCTCAGCAGGCTCGGGCACACGAGCGCTGGAAATTGCAGCTTCCATTCCTGTCACTCCCCAAAAAGGTCGTTTTCTTACGAAATCCTCGCCTGATTGTAACAACACCCGCTCTAACGAGCTTGTTCGTACGATCAGTCAATCAACCGGCAGCCGATTCCATCCGGGTCCTGCAAAGGCTCAAGAAAACCACCCACTCAGTGCCGCGCAGGCGGGGGCGGAGGAGTAGCGTCCGGAAATGCAGAAATCCCTTGCAATGAAATTCTCATCCTGTCCTTGATGCTGCGGGCCAGCTTCTCAATCTCCGAGAGCTTGCGTAATTGCTCCGGCTTATACGAAGCCGGATTCGCGTTGCCAATCTCGGCATTCAACTCCGCTGCCATCTTCACCAGCTTCTCTGTGTCGGCAACCATTGCCTTGTGCTGCGCAACGCTAAGCTGGCGCAAGCGCATTTCCTGCTGTGCCGGATTGTCCAGATCCGCGGGGAAAAGCTGGTCCAGATCGGCAGGTCGTATGCGGGCCGCATGCTGCGGGGGCGCCCCGCCATTCGTTGCCTGTCCTTGCGAGGTCGCGTCCTGTGCAATGCACGGCAGCGCCACCATCAAAAGCAGACACGCGCCTGCTAACCTGCCCCGGCAAACAAGAACATCAATCCGCGTCTTGTCCATGCCCAACCGCCCTCCAGACCTTTTGCATTCACTATTCGTGAGCCTTGGCATCAGTTCTTCCCCACCATGGGCTTCATTTCGCCTTTCATCTTGCGAGCCAGTTGTTCAATCTGGCCTGCCTTGCGAATCACGCCAAGTGAAAGTGTGTCCTTGGATGCCTTTTCCATCTCCGCCTTCAGATCATTGGCCAGCTTCAAAAGCCCTGCGCAGTCGTCTACTATCTGCGCCTTCCTGTCGGCGTCGGCAGCATCGGAAGCTTGTTGGTTGGCTGGCAGTTCACGAACGTGCGCCTCTGCGTTTGCTCCAGTAGACGCACCAGGAGCAGCGGGCACAGCCGCCGACTGCTCCTGGCTGTGGCCCACTCCCGCACCGGTCCCGCAAGTGAGTATGATCAGGCAGGCGACAAAGCATGCACGCGCATGGATGCGCGGTTTGCCCGCAACATTTGTTTCACCAATGCGCTGAACTTTCATGGATGACCTCCATATATCGCGCCAGGAATCTGCCGGGGAAGGCTGCCGGGTTTCCGGCTATTCCTCCGCACAGTCTAGTCTAGAAAGAGGAGTTTTGGCATGATTCCTTTCACGTTTGCAGCAAGAATGAGCTGGTTTGTTGAGGGCCGGTTTCTCGGCCGGGTCCTGGATGAGTGGGCCGACGATGCCCAGGAGTTCATCCACAGCAAGCTGCCCCACCTGCTGGTGGTTGCGGTTATCGCTTTTGTTCTCAGCCGTTTGCTGCGCATCATCACCCGCCACATGACGCGTGTGGCTGAGCAGCACGCTTCCGGCCCTGGGCGCATTGCCCAGGTCAAGACGCTCGCGGGCATCATCCGCACTACTGGACTCGCCATCATCGGTCTGATCGCCGGCATGCAGTTCCTTGACGCCGTCGGCGTCAATTTCGGTCCCCTGCTGGCCTCCGCCGGCATTGCCGGTGTAGCCATCGGACTGGCCGCGCAGAACATCGTCAAAGACATGCTCAACGGCATCCTTATCCTCATTGAAGACCAGTTCAACGTAGGCGACACGGTTCGCATCGCGGGACTGGCCGGGGTTGTCGAAGCCATGACACTGCGCAAGACCACCGTCCGCGACGCCGACGGCACGCTTTACGTGATCCCCAACTCGCAGATCACCACCGTCGCCAACCTCAGCGCGGGCTTCTCCGTGGCCACCGTAAACGTGAGCGTGGATTTCTCGGCCAATCCAGACGAGGTTCTCAAACTGCTGACTGCCATCGCCTCTGAAGTGCGCAACAGCGATCAGTTTCGTCAGCTTTTCGTCGCCGACCCGCAAATACTGGGTGTAGACGCCATCAAGGGCTCTGAACTGATCTTTCCGGTGGTCTTCAAGACTCTGGCCACCAAGCAGTACGGTCCCATCCGCGAGTTTCGCCGTCTCGTCCGCCTGGCGCTGCAGCAGCACCAGCTACTGCCCGGCAATCCCTACAGAATCTCAAGCGCATTCCCAGACCAGGACCAGGCAAGTCCCGACCGCCCCATCCCTGGGGCCGACCAGGAACACGATCCCACGCTCCTCAAACCGTAGCCTCCAGAGCCTCCAGCAACGCCTCGGCACCTGTGATCGGCGGCATGCAGCGGCGGCCATGGCACACCATCGCCCACACCTCTGCGCCCGCCGGCGGCGGAACCTGCATCAGCAGCTCCGCCAGAGCCTCCGGAATCCCCTCTGGAACCAGCCGGAACGGCGCTATCCGCATCACAGTTTTGTTCACCGCGAACCGCGCCACCGCCATAGCCTCCAGCCGCGCCGCCTCCGCTCCTGAACCCACTACAACCACTTGCACCGGGTCAACCAGCAGCCGCTCCAGCGCCAGCCCATAGCTGCCCGCATAGAGCCCAAAGTGCTCCACGATGCCGGCAAAACAGGCCAGCGTATCTTCAGCAATGTCGCGATACTCCTGCCGCCCGCTCAGCGTCTCCAGGCGCAGCAGCGCCGCGGCTGCGGTCGGATTGCCGGCCGGCGTCGGCGTGTCCTGCATGGGCTTGCGCCGCGCGCTCAACGCGCCCAGCACTACCGCGCCTTCCATGCTGGATGCTGCATCGTAGAAGGCCCCTCCGGTGGCGTCATAGAAACGCGCGATCATCGCGTCAGCCACCTTTACCGCCGCCCGGTAATAGTCCATCTTGCCGCTCGCAAACCAGGCGTCGATGCACGCATGAACCGTGAAGGCGTAGTCGTCCAGCGTGCCCGGAGCAATCTCCGCGGGCACACCGCCCCGCCCTTCATGCTCCGCGGGGTAGGCAATCACATGATTCAGCGTGGCCGCCCCGTCCCAGGCTTCGCTGAGCAGCCGGTTCAGCGTGCGCAGGGCAAAATCGCGTGCTGAGTCCATGCGAAGCACCCGGGCGGTCTCCAGATAGGCAGTCACCGCCATCGCATTCCAGCCTGTATAAAGCGTCCGGTCAATAAAGGGCGTGGGCCGCTGGGCACGAGCTGCCAGCAGCTTGCGCCGCGCCGTGTCTCTCATGCCAATCAGGTGTTCCAGGTCGCCGCCCTGTGCTGCCAGCTCGCCCAGGGTGGTCTTCACATGCAGCACGTTCTTGGCCGGGTTGTGGTGCATGTCCCCCAAGTCGCCAATGTCCCAGTACTTTGTCGCAAACTCAAACTGGGCGGGGTCCAGAACGGCTCTTGCCTCCTCCACCGTCCAGGTAAAGTAGTCGCCATCGTCATCCAGCCCCACATCAGCATCTTGGGAGGCATAAAAACCGCCCCGTTCGCGGTCCGTCATCGTCGCGTCAAGCCAGCCCACAATCTCCCGCGCCGTGTCAAGAAAGTCCTGACGAACAAAACTCTGGAAGCCGTGCACGTAGTTCCGCAGCAGCTCCGTGTTGTCATAGAGCATCTTTTCAAAGTGCGGAACCACCCAGCGCTCATCCACGCTGTAGCGGTGAAATCCCCCCGCAAGCTGGTCGTAGACCCCGCCCCGCGCCATCTTTTCCAGGGTGGTCATAAAGGCGTCCCGAGCCTGCTCATTGTCGCGGCTCATCGCTATCTCAAGCAGCAGGTCAAGCGCGCCGGGATGGGGAAACTTAGGCTGCGAACCAAAGCCACCATGGCGCGGATCGAACTTGCCCAGCACTGACCCGGCAATCTTGTCCACCAGCGCCAGGCTCAGCTCGCCGCTGCCGCCGGTAAAGCTCTCGTTGTGCTCGATTGCGGCCATTACGCTGCCCGCCGTCTCCAGCGCCTCGTCGCGCCGCTCTTGCCACACCTGCGACATCGCCAGCAGAACCCGCCCAAACCCCGGGCGCCCATACCGGTCGTCTGGCGGAATATACGTGCCGCCAAAGTAGGGCCGCCCATCCGGCGTAAGAAATGCGGTCAGCGGCCAGCCGCCCTGCCCCGTGATGGCAGAGACGGCCGCCTGGTAGCGCGCATCCACGTCGGGCCGCTCGTCGCGATCCACCTTCACCGCCACAAAATGCTGATTGATGAGCGCCGCAATCTCCGCGTTCTCATAGGACTCGCGATCCATCACGTGGCACCAATGGCACCACACCGCGCCAATGTCCAGCAGAACGGGCTTGTTCTCTGCCTGGGCGCGCGCAAACGCCACTTCGCCCCACGGATGCCATTGGACTGGCTGATGCATCGCCGAACGCAGGTAAGACGACGCTGCCGATTCCAGCAAGTTGGAGCCACCGGTCGATGGGGAAGAATTCTGCTGCATTTGCTGAGAATAAATGGATTGGGTGCTCCAGGTCACAGAAGTGAGAGCTGGAGCACCCAAAGTTCAGCCACCGCATGCCTTGTCTGCTAGCTCTTCGCCAGCTCCGCTTCAATCGCCGCAACCAGTTCGGGCGCGTCCGGGGTTGTGTCTGGCGCAAACCGCTTCACCACTTCACCGGTGCGGCTCACCAGAAACTTCTCGAAGTTCCAAAGCAGCTCAGGCTCGGGATTGCCCTCAATGCCATAGCCCTTCAGCTTCTCGCGCCACGAGGGCTCGTTCACGCTGATCGCCTTGGGCTGCGCGGCAATCAAGGCCGCATACAGCGGATGCTTCTCAGCGCCCACCACGGCGATCTTGCTGTACATGGGAAACTTGACGCCAAAGTTCATGGTGCAGAAGCTCTGGATCTCCGCTTCCGTCCCCGGCTCCTGGCTCTTGAAGTCGTTGGCCGGGAAGCCTGCAATCACCAGTCCCTGTCCGCTGAACTTCTCGTAGAGCTTCTCCAGGCCCTCATATTGCGGCGTCAGTCCGCACTTTGAGGCCACGTTGACCACCAGCAGAACCTTGCCATTGAACTCGCCCAGCGAAGCGTCTTCGCCGGAAATCTTCTTTACTGGAATGTCATAGATCTGTGCGCTCATTGCTGTTTCTCCCTTGATAACTCGCTACGTTGATTGGTTGTTTATGCCAGCAACTGCCTGGCTACCTTGATATACAGTTCCACCGCTTCAAGCAGTTCCTTCTTGCAAAGCTTCTCAAACGGCGTATGTGCCACATGGATCGATCCCGGCCCCAGCAGAAGCGGCTCGCCCCAGTTGGTAAGCTGCGGAATGTCAGTGGCAAATTTGGCGATCATCGTCGGCAGACCCTCGATGGCCTTCAGCCGCACAAACGCCAGGTCCAGCGTAAAGCTCACCTCCGCTAGCCCCTTGGCCGCTTCAAGCACCGCCGCCCGCACCGGCGCAGAGTCGCACACCAGCCGGATAAGCACCTGTGCCTCGGCATGGTCGGCAATCACATTGGGAGCGTAGCCGCCCTGAATCTGGCCGATATTCAGAGTAGTGTCTCCGGCAAACTCATCCACCGGCAACTTCAGCTTCATCAGCCTGTCCAAAACCTCCACCAACTTGTGAACTGCAGAGTCCCCAAGTTCTGGATAGGCCGAGTGGGCCATCTTTCCGGTCGATTTGAGCGAGACCCGCAGCGCGCCCTTCGAAGCCAGCGCCAGGCGGTTGTCCGTCGGCTCCCCGTTTATCAGGAACCGGCTGCCTTTGGGACTGAGGTTTGCCGCCTTCGCCCCCGCAGAATCGCGCTCTTCGCCAGACACGAACAGCAATCCAATCTTGTATCCTTCGCCGCGCAGCACCTCGGCCGCGGCCACCTGGCCAGCGATGATGCCCTTGGCATCCGAAACCCCGCGGCCATACATGAACTCCTCGTCCTCGCTGTAGGGAATATAAGGCGGAACGGTATCCATATGGGTTGAAAACACCAGGTCAGGCGTCTCGCCGGCCGTGCCTCCATAGACGTTCCAACGTGCGCCCCCCGCCCCGTCCGCGGGCTGGGGAACAGCAGTCTTTTCCACATCCCAACCGCGCCCGGCCAAAAAGTCCGCCAGAAAGTCGCCCACCGCACCCTCGTGGTAGGTGGTGGACTCAATCTCGCAAAGCTGGCGCGTAAGTCCAATAGGGTCGATTGATTCGGGCTGTAAATGATCGCTCATGATGTTGTCAGAATACCTTAGACGGTAGTCCCCTTTGCGCTTCCACTTGATTCAGTCTCCCGGTCCGGTCCGGGGGAGCGGCTAAATCGGCCCACTAGCCCCGGTCAGCAAGCCGGGTGCGCGTAGAATGGTGAGTGGAATGAGCGCCACAACCGCACCCGCCCAACCTCAATTGCGTGCTGTCTCGGCAACGCTCCGCAGCGTGGACTTGAACGGCCCCGCTGGCCGCCTTGAAGCGCTGCTGAATGAAGGCGCTCCCGGTGTGCCCTTTGCGGCCCTGGTCTGCCATCCCCATCCCCTCGGCGGCGGCACCCTCCATAACAAAGTCGTCTACCACGCCATGAAGGCCCTCAACGATCCCCAATGGGGACTGGGCTTTCCCGTTCTCCGCTTCAACTTCCGCGGCACCGGCCTCAGCCATGGCGCGCACCATGGCGAAGACGAGGCTGGCGATGTGCTCGCCGCTCTCGCATGGCTTGAAAACGAATACAAATTACCGCTGGTTGCCGTTGGCTTCAGTTTTGGCGCAGCCATGACCATCCAGGCCTGTTGCACGCACCTGCAAGCCCCTCCCAGTGTCCGCGCTCTGGTTGCCCTCGGACTCCCCACTCAGGCTGAAGGCCGCCATTACAGCTACTCCTCTTTGGCGCACTGCAATCTCCCCAAGCTTTTCCTCAGCGGCGATCAGGATCAGTTTGCTCCTGCCCTGCAGCTGAGGCAGGTAGCCGCCTCCGCTGCCGATCCCAAACAACTGGTGCTCCTTCCCGGCGCCGATCATTTTTTTACAGGTCACCTGGCGACTATGCAGTTATCCCTCGCCAGTTGGCTCAAGGAGCAACTGCTATGACCCCGACCGGCGAGACAGCCCTGGAAACAATGCACGCAACCGCCACCGAGATATTTACCGGTGCCATCAAGGCCTGCAACATTGCATCGGCCTTTGACCGCCGATTGCGCTTTGAAGGCAACACCCTGCACCGCCTTCTGCCCGACGGTGGCGGTCCTGCCACAATCGACCTCTCCAGCTACAAGCGCATCTTTGTGATCGCACTGGGCAAGGCCGCGGGCCCCATGCTTGATACCCTCCTGGAGCGCATGAAGCGGCGCAAGGGACTGCGCGGCATCTGCTGTTGGAACCAGGTAGCCCGAAAGCGCAACTGGCGCATCCGCTACTTTGAGGGCGGCCACCCGCTGCCCAATGAAGATACCTTTGACGCGGCCCGCGCCACACTGGCTCTGCTCCGCAAGGCCAAAAAAGACACCCTCATCTTCTTCCTTATCTCCGGCGGCGGCTCGGCCATGTTTGACCTGCCCCTCGACCCGAAGATCACCCTCGATGAGACCCGCGAGTTCCACCAGTTGCTCCTCGCCTCCGGTGCTCCCATCAATGAGATCAACACCCTGCGCAAGCACTTTTCCGCTGTTAAAGGCGGAAGGCTGGCCATGGCCGCCCCAGACGCCGCAAAGGTCAGCCTGCTGCTGCCCGATGTGCCCCTGCGCACCCTTGACGCGCTCTCCTCCGGCCCCACCTCGCCTGACCACTCCACCATCGCCGACGTGCAGGAACTGATCAAGAAGTACAACCTGTCCGCAAAAATGCCCGACTCGATCCGCGCCTTTTTTGAGCGCGAGGATATGCCAGAGTCGCCAGGCAACAAGGGCTGGCGTCCAGCCTTCTTTCCCAAGATGCTGCGCCCTGAAGTCGCTCCAGCGCGCCGTGTAACCGCCGCTATCAACATGAGCGAAGAAGACCCGGCATTTCGCGATTCGGTCTTCGAGATTCTGCTCTCCAGCCATGACCTGGTTGAGAACGCCCGCGCCATGGGCGAGAAGGCAGGCTACTACGTCGCCGTGGACAATAGTTGCGACGACTGGGACTATGCCGACGCCGCCCGCTACCTGTTGAATCTCTTCCATACCCTGCGTGCCAAGCACCCCCGGCTCTGCCTCATCTCGGTCGGTGAAGTCACCGTCACCATGGACCGTACTCCCGGCGCAGGAGGGCGCAACCAGCAGTTCGCAATGGCCTGTGCGCTGGAACTGGAGCAATATACCGGCGAAAGACTCACCGTCTTCAGCGCCGGCTCCGACGGCATTGACGGCAACACCCAGGCGGCTGGAGCCATTGCCGACCCAACCACCGTGGCCCGCGCCCATACCTTCGGCTTCCATTTGAAATCTTCACTCGCCGCCTTCGACGCCTGCCCCATGTTCACCGCTCTGGGCGACGCCGTGGTCACCGGCCCCACCGGGCACAACCTCCGCGACCTCCGCCTCCTCATCGCTGAAAGAGACTAAGCGAATCTCCTGCCTCTGCTCTTCCCCATGTCCCGCTTTTAAGACATGGGGAACTATCAGGTTGACGCGCGGTATAGGTTCAGCCGCAAACCTCCATAGCCACAATAAAATCCGCGCCTGAACTCCAAACCTAAAGCGAATGCAGTAACATTCCTCTCACACTTGTTTTATGTAAATCAGGATCGCCCCGTGCCTCGAAAAGCAACTCGCAAGTCTGCCGCCAAAACGCCCGATATCCGAACTGTCGCCGCCGTAGCCAAGGTCTCCATCGCCACCGTCTCCCGCACCATCAACGGCTCTCCGCTGGTAAGCGAACGCCTCTCCAAGCGTGTCTGGCAGGCCATCAAGCAGTTGAATTACTTTCCCAACAGCCATGCGCGCACCCTCGTGTCCGGCCGCAGCCGCCTCTTCGGCATCATCGTTGAAAACATCACCAACCCCTTCTTTCCAGAGCTGATTCAGAGCTTTGAAGAGGTTGCGGTCGCCCACGGTTACGAGATCCTGGTCAGTTCCTCCAACAGCGACCCTGCCCTGCTCACCACCTGCGTGCGCCGCATGCTCGAGCGCAAGGTTGAGGGCGTGGCGGTCATGACCTTCGGCGAAGAAGAGCCGATCCTCGACCAGTTGACGCACAGAAACGTGCCCATCGTCCTCGCCGAATTCAAACTCGACGACCCCAAGGCCAGCACCATACTCCTTGACTACTCCACAGGCATTCAGGCCGCCGTTGATCACCTGGTCAAGCTGGGCCACAGCAAAATCGCCTTTTTCGCCGGTCCGCACAAGCTCCACTCCGCCATCACCCGCGAAAATGACTTCCGTTCCGCAATGCAAAAGGCCGGACTGGCCATCCAGAAAAAATGGATCGTCGAGTGCGACCACACCCTCAAGGGCGGCGTCGCCGGTTACGCGCGCATGCAAGAGCTTTCCGCGCGTCCCTCGGCCATCATCTGCTCCAATGACATGACCGCCATCGGCGTTCTCCGCGCCACCTACATGGAAGGCCTCCGCGTCCCCCAGGACCTCTCCGTCATCGGCCTTGACGACATCGACTTTGCCGAGTTCACCCTCCCTCCGCTCACCTCCATCCGCCTCTCCCGCATTGACTTGGCACGCGCCGCCTTTGAGGCCCTCCGCCAGCAGGCAGAGAACCCCGTCAGCCCCACCATCCAGCGCGAATTTCTCGTCTCCACCAGCCTCGTTGTCCGCGGTTCAACCGCCAGGCCGGCAGACGAATCAAAACACGCTTAGACTGGGAGCAGATGACAATCTGCTTCTCATTGCTCGATGAAATTGTGGTGCATGCGCCCATTGAGCGCTGCTTTCTGCTCTCCACAAGCCTTGAAATTGTCGAGCAGGAACTGCACATGAAGCCGGTCCAGGGCCGCACATCGGGCCTTGTTACGGCTGGCGAAACCGTATTCTGGCGGGGATGGAAGTTCGGCCTCCCCCAGTTCCACAAGAGCCTGATTGAAGCCTTCGAGCCGCCCGTCTTCTTCCGCGACCGCATGATCGCCGGGCGCTTTGCCACCTTCGAACACGACCACAACTTCACTCAACGCGCCGATGGCTCAGTCCTTCTGCGGGATGAGTTGCGCTTCTCAATGCCCTGCGGCTGGCCCGGAAGCCTCGTTGGGCGCTGGTTGATGGTCCCGCATATTCGGGGTCTCATGCGGAGGCGCTTCAAACGTCTCAAGCGCATCGCCGAGGGCGATGAATGGCGTAAATATTTGTCTCTTGATTGATCACTGACCAGGATCGAAGGTGGATTGCAGGCCGCTAAGGCAGTGGCAACTGCACGCGCATGGCCGTAATTTCAGCGCGCGTTTCGTCGGCGGCAACACGGCGGTCTGTATACACCTTTGACTGGCCGAAGCGCACCTTGGCAGAAAAGCCTGCCGCGCCCAGAACCTTCATCAGGTGGTTTACAAACGTCTCGTCGCCATACCAGCAGAGTTCCCGCTCTTCCGTGCCGTCTTCAAGCACGTAGCGAACCATCGCCGTGGTAATCGGCACCCCAAGCGAGGTCGCCGGATCAATCAGCCGGGAATGGAAGCGAATCACCTGCGAGCCATCGGTACTCGTGCCCTCTGGAAACAGTAGTACCGGAACCGGAATCGTCAGCTTCAACCGCTCCGTCATCTGCTCGGCAACCGATACGGCGCTGGCCAGGCTCGACCGGTCAACAAAAATGGTTCCCCCGGTACGCGCCGCCTTGCCAAAAAACGGCCAGCCGCCAATTTCAACCTTGGCGACAAAAAAGCAAGGCATCTCCGCCGAAAGCACCAGGATGTCGATGTAGCTCAGGTGATTTGCAACCACCAGCCCATGCGTGGGCGGCTTGCCATCAACCTTGTAGTGGATGCCCAGGCTGCTCAGAATCGAGCGCGATGTGGCCTGCACCCAAAGGGAGCGCCGATACAGCGTCATGGGGCCGCGCAGGCGCATCGCCCAAAAGCGCACAATGCACAGCGCCAGTGCTAGAACCAGCGCCACAGCGCGCCGGAACCTGCGAAAACTCATTGTGTGAGCGGAGCCAGAAAGCGATTGCGCGCTGCAGGCGACATCAACCGGAGATCGAGCAGAGTAAGAAAATCGATAGTGCCAAACTCACGATCCCATGCTGGCGGCGCTGCAATGCGCGCTCCAATAGCAAGGTAGGTCTTCAATAGCTTGGGGACCTTGACCGATGTATGAGTCTCAACTGGCAACGACTTGCTCTCTAGCTGGGCCTGCTTCTGTGCTTGCTGGCCTTCTTGCTCGCTGGGACAGGCATATCTCTCGGTCGGCACGGTCTCAAACTCTTGAGGACACCGAAAAGCAGCCAATTGGCTATACATTTGCCAACCTTCCGCCGGGTCCTTTGAGTTCAAGGAAGAGCAGCCAACCAGGTATCGCAGCCCCATGTTGGTAGCATACTGTGAGATGCCCCTCCACAACAAGGTCAGCACCTCCGGAGTGCGATGCTCCCGGTCAATCGAGGCGCGACCAAGCTCCAGGATGCCCGCCCGCAGCGCTTCATAGGGCGCAAAGCTGAACTCCTGCTCGGAGTAATAGCCCAGGTTCTGCCCTGCCGTCGTGCCTGATTGCATGCGGTACGTCCCCACGATACTGCCGCTCGTTTTGTCCTCCACCAGCAGGTGCTCGCAGAACAAGTCGAACTGGTCGGTATCAAGACCGGTTTCATACGAGTTCTCCAGCCCCTCGCCCAGTTCGATATTGAACACCTTGAAGCGCAGCCGGCAGGCTGCTTCGCGATCTTCAACAGTCTCCGCAAGGCGAAGCCGGTAGTGGCCCACCTCGGCATGAATGCGTGGCTTTGCCGAAACCCTGGGCAGAAAGAGCGTAACTGGGTGAGTGGAGACTTCCAACAGAGGCGTGGAAGCCACTGACATGAGCGAGGTTACTGGATTCCCAACTTGCGCGATCACGGGTGTAGTATCCGCCCGGAATTGTAAAAGGATGGTCAAGATGATGCAAATACAGTGCAAATACTTTGACCATTTTGTTACACCGCAGTAACATAAGCGCCTCTCCACGGAGAAAGCCGCATTGGTAACTCAAGTAACCAGGCACTTTACAAAGAATGCCCGGAAGGCCCTGCCCACAGGCCCGCCAGCACATATTACTCCCGTGTAGGCAATATTCATCAACTGCCCCGAAGCAGCATCCGCTTCTGCTTTGAGAGCAGATGAATAAGCCATGAAATACGCTGTAAGCGGACTGGAAACTTAGTTCGCGT
>Ga0316230_1001450_pt1 | contig 24582 bp, 18 predicted proteins | sample TBH18025metaG_FD_206004 | JGI IMG/M metagenome (GOLD analysis project Ga0316230, IMG submission 206004) | Freshwater microbial communities from Trout Bog Lake, Wisconsin, USA - TBH18025 | ecosystem: Environmental > Aquatic > Freshwater > Lake > Hypolimnion/Profundal zone | place: USA: Wisconsin...
AAACTATTACCTTGCATCTGACACAGAACATAACTTCCTGGTATGCCAGATATACATAATTGGTATTTTAGTAATCCCAGGACAAAGGATATAAATCTAGAATTCCCATCCAGCAAAGCCCTCGATCATGGGGGCAGCACTTGCAGGTTTGTCTGCATTCCAGCAAAGGATAAGTCCTTCTGGTACAGGTTTGTATGCCTGTGCCAACTTTTTTTACAACCCAAAGACAACCGGCCCTGCTCTGTCATTGCGACAGTCCAGCCATCGGCTTGTCGAGACCAGCAAAGGAGAATGCATGCATAACGGCAGCAGTTCATCCATAGAGGGAGGGAAACAATGAATCCAGTGAAAATGCGTGGATTCTTGAAATTCACGGCCATGGCTGCAACGGCGGTCGCGGCAACCTTGATCGCGATCGGGTGCAGTTCCCATTCCGGTACTCCAGTTACCCCGGTTGCCCCCCCACTCATGCCGGCGGCTGGCGAGGAATCTCGCGCCCAGTTCGTCGGGACGATCTCGGACTACTTCGGCTGGTCCCATCAGTCCCAGTACAATGACTACTGGAAGGTGCCGGTGCGGACCTTCGCCGATTCGTCGGTGACCGACCAGTACGGCAAGCAGATCGAGAACGCCTACGAAGAGAACATCATCGCTCCGGACGCGAGCAACTCTTTCTATCCCACGCAAGCCATGACCCGGCAGGACGCCGCGGTGATCTTCGCCAAGGCCTTCTTCGTCCCGCTACCCGCGGACAACAGTGCGCTCATCGCCTTCACCGACACTAGCTCCATCCCCACCACCTCCCAGGCCTACGTCGCCGCGATGGTCGCAGCCGGGTACATGCCGGGCCGCACCAGCACCACCTTCGCACCCACCGCGGCCATCACCGTCGCCGAGACCCAGGCCGTCATCAGCACCATCGAGGCGAACTCGGCCGTGGTCGTCCAGGCAATGCCGAAGCAGTCCGCGTCGTACCTGACCATCCTGCCCGAAGGCGCCGGTTCCACGACCTCCGCACCGGCCGTCCCCGCCGCCACCATCAACGCGCTGCTGGCGGACAGGAACTACTCTCCGCGCCGCTTCATCCAACTCACCACGAATACGCTGGGCGCCACCATCTACTACACGACGGATCTCAGTGACCCGCGGACCTCTTCCACCAGGCAGGTCTATGACATCAATGTCACTGGCCGTCCCCAGGAGCTGGTCGGCGACCGCTCCGGCGCCAAGGGCCCCCAGCCCTACCGCGAGGTGACCTGGAAAACCGTGGCGGTGAAGGATGGCCTCGCGGTCAGCCCTGTGCGCACCTTCCATTGGAACCTGTACCGCCCATGGACCTCGACCTACAACGCCGATGTCCTCCTGCCGGGCAACTTCGATCCGGCCCAGGGCACGATCACCCCGAAGGTCACGCGCATGTGCAGCGACTATGAATCAGTCCGTGCCATGAGCTGGCTGATCGAAGGTCCGGGAGCCGCGGTTGTCATGGACGCGCTGCAGACGCCCTGGAATTCCCCTGATCAATTGCCCAACGCCACCCTTTATGACAAGGTCAAATCGCTGGTTCCGCCGGGCAAGCCGATCATGCTGGTGGTCGGCCATGCGCACGTGGATCACTACGCGCAGACCCAGAACTTCCTCACCGGGGGCGCCACGGTCTACGCGAACTCCCGCAGCTGGGCCGCCCTCGCCACCCAGCTCTCATCGCCTGACAATATCAAGCTGGTGAACAACATCGACGAAGGCGACCAGGTCAAGATCGGGACGGCCGCGGTGCCGCTCACGTTTGATGTCTATGCCCCTCCCGGCCACGAGAATTCCCTGGTCATGCTCCACGACAAGGTGAGCGGCTACCTGTTCTGCACGGACTTCTATGGCTGCACCCGCTGCGGCACTGCCGACAACGTCAGCCTCTCCGGCGCCCGGATGGATATCCTCCATTCCCTCATGCAGCAGATCAGCTACCAGTACAAGCAGAACAACGGCAAGGTCTCCATGGTCTTCACCGGGCACGACGAGTCGCCGCTGCCCGCCACGCGGGAAGTGATGTTGCGGCAGATCTTCCAGAACGTCGTCGACGCGGGTGAAGCTGCTTGCCAGCCGACCAACCGTGGCAGCGACGCCCCGCGCACCCGCATCGTGAACATCGGCAACATGTATACCGATCTCTACGACTGGGCGGCGGTCGGCATCGGCGGCGGCACCTTCGGAACCTACCCCTACGCTTACTTGAGCGGCGGCATTGCCGTCAACATCGCGGCGGCCGGGGTCAGTGGCTACTACACCGACCCCCTTGTCACCAAGGATTACACCTTGATGGGTGGCTACCTCAAGTATGGTGTCCTCGGGAACATCGAGCTCACCGGCGCCACGCTGGTCGGCACGACCGTGACCTGGGCAGCTCCGAACGGGCAGGTTACCTTGTCCGACGGGGTCACCAAGTATCCGGCCTCTCCGGTCCCGAACAGCCACACCAACATGTTCAACCCGTGGGTCTTCGCCTACACGATCAACGTGCCCACGGCCAAGCCGAACATCACGATCAATCCTGTCCCGTTGTCGAGCAAGGTGAAGCAGATCACCATCAACGGAACCGTCATTCTGCCTGACCAGCCGGTCCCATTGACCGTCACCAACGGGCAGACGATCACCATTGTCGTGACCGCGCCTGACAATTCCACGAAAGAGACGTACGTGCTGACAGTCGCGTTCGTCTAGGTGGTTTTCACTGCGCCCTTCCAATCGCCCGGCTCGCCTTGAGCCGGGTGGCTGGAAGGGGTTCTTGTCTAGATGTAGCTGTTGAGCAAGTTCTCCAGGTATTCCTGGCGGCCGGACCGGGGCGTGGTGTCCTGGTTGGTCGCCAGGGTGCGGGCGGCGACCTGGTCCAGGGTCAGTTTTCCGCCCAGCACCTGCTGGCCGAATTCGCCCTGCCAGCCGACGTAGCGATCCTTGACGAACTGGTCGAGCCGGCCGTCCCCGATCATCCGCTCCGCGATCAGCAGGGCCCTGGCGCACAGATCCATCGCGCCGACATGGGCGTGGAACAGGTCGTCCGGTTCGATCGACTGCCGGCGGATCTTGGCGTCGAAGTTGAGCCCGCCGGTGGTCAAGCCGCCGGCCTTGAGGATGTGGTACATGACCAGGGCGATCTCGCCCAGGTTGTTGGGGAACTGGTCCGTGTCCCAGCCGCAGAGCAGGTCGCCGCGGTTCATGTCGATCGAGCCGAACAGCCCCAGGGCGGACGCCAGCGCCACCTCGTGCTCGAAGCTGTGCCCGGCCAGGGTGGCGTGGTTGGCCTCGATGTTCATCCGCACGTCCTTCTCCAGGCCGTACTTCAGCAGGAAGCAGGCCACGGCGGAGGTGTCGTAGTCGTACTGGTGCTTGGCCGGCTCCCGGGGCTTGGGCTCGATCAGGATGGGGCCGTCCAGGCCGATCTTGTGCTTGTAGTCCACCGCCATGGAAAGGAACCGGGCCATCTGGTCCAGTTCGGCCTTGAGGTCGGTGTTGAGCAGGGTCTCGTAGCCCTCGCGTCCGCCCCACATGACGTAGTTCTGGCCGCCCAGCTTGCGGGTGGCGTCCATGGCCTCCCGCACCGAAAGGCAGGCCATGGCGAACACGTCGGGATCCGGATTGGTGGCGGCGCCGGCCATCCAGCGGCGGTGGCTGAACATGTTGGCCGTGCCCCAGAGCAGCTTCACCCCGGTGGCCTCCTGCTTGGCGGCAAGGACATCCACCATGAGGCGGAGGTTGTCCACGGTCTCGCGCAGGGTCGCGCCCTCGGGCGCGATGTCGCGGTCATGGAAGGTGTAGAAGGGGGCGCCCAGCTTGGCGGTGAACTCGAAGGCCACGTCCGCCTTCATCCGCGCCGCGGCCATACGGTCCTGCAGCCGGTGCCAGGGCCGCTGGAAAGTGTCGCCGCCGAACGGATCGCCGCCATCCCAGCCATAGGTGTGCCAGTAGCAGACGGCGAACCGCAGGTGGTCCTCCATGCGCTTGCCCAGGACCAGGCGGTCCTTGTCGTAGTAGCGGAAGGCCAGCGGGCCGGTGGCGTCCGCGCCTTCAAAACGGATCGGCTCGACGCCCTGGAAGAATTCGCTCATGACTGCTCCTTTTGCAATGGATCCGGTTCAGTTGACGCGCAGGTCCCGGACGCGCGGATAAAGCGCCCGGAAGCTTTGGTAGCGGGGCAGCAGGCGTTCCCGCTGGTCCGGAGCCGGGGTGAAGGTCCGCCGGATGCCGGGCGCGCGGCAGACGTCAGCCTCCCGGCCTCCAGCGGCCAACCAGCCAAGCCGGGCCGCGCCCAGCGCGCCTCCGGTTTCGCCGCCGTCCAGGGTGACGAGCTCCGTATCGAGGCAGGAGGCGATGAGCTGGGCCCACTCGGGACTGCGGGAGCCCCCACCCACCAGGGCGAGCCTGGCCACTTCGGTGCCGGCGGCCTTCAGCGCGTTCAGCCCGTCCAGCAGGCCGAAGGCCACCCCTTCCAGCACCGACCAGGCCAGCTGGGCCGGATCGGTGTCGTGGTTGAGGCCGAAGAAGGCGCCCTGGGCCTGGGCGTCATTGTGCGGGGTGCGCTCGCCGGACAGGTAGGGCAGGAAGATCGGCGACCTGGCCAGCTCGGCCGCGGACCTGGCGCCGACCTGCTCCAGCAGGGCGGCCTCGTCCCGGGCCCCCACCAGGCGCGTCACCCAGGCGAGGCAGCTGGCGGCCGAGAGCATCACGCTCATCTGGTGCCAGCGTTCGGGCAGCGCGTGGCAGAAGGCATGGACCGCGGAAGCGGGGTTGGGCCGGAACCGGTCGGTGACGACGAACAGCACCCCGCTGGTGCCCAGGGAAAGGAACCCGTCGCCCGGGGCGGTGGCGCCGATGCCCACGGCGCTGGCCGCGTTGTCCCCGCCCCCGCCGGCGACGATGACCGAGGGCGACAGGCCCCAGGCCTCGGCCACGCCGGGCAGCAGCGTGCCCGACGGCGCGCTGCCCTCCACCAGGCGGGGCATCTGGGTCCGCTCCATCCCCGTGGCGGCCAGCAGCTGGTCCGACCAGTCACGTTTGGCCACGTCCAGCCAGAGCGTGCCGGAGGCGTCGGACATGTCGCTCACCTTGGCGCCGGTCATGAGCAGGCGCAGATAGTCCTTGGGCAGCAGGACGCAGGCCACCCGGGCGAAGATCCCGGGTTCGTGCCGGGCCACCCAGGCCAGCTTGGGCGCGGTGAAGCCGGGCATGGCCAGGTTGCCGGCGATCCCGACCAGCTCCGGGCAGCGTTCGGTCAACTCTGCGCATTCGGCCGAAGCCCGGGTGTCGTTCCAGAGGATGGCGGGCCGCAGCACCCGGTCCGCCGCGTCCAGCAGCGTGGCGCCGTGCATCTGGCCGGACAGGCCGATGGCCCGCACCGCGGCGAACGCCCCGGGCGCCTTGGCGCGCACCGCCTGGACGGCCGCGCCGGTGGCGGACCACCACTCCCCGGGGTCCTGCTCGGACCAGTGGGGCTGGGGCCGGGACAACGCGAGCTTGTGGCTCGCCACCGCAAGGATTTGATGATTGTCTTGTAGCAGGACAACCTTCACTTCGGATGTTCCAAGATCGATTCCCAGGAACACGACCCCTCCAGCAGGACACATGGGCGGAATGGCGGCGGCCATCCGTTTTCAGGACTTAGGTATGTCATTGAGAAATAAATTGATTTATTCGCTCGAGTCCTTGGAATGAATCGCGGGATCAGGCACCTGCCCCTGCCGGAGGCCTCCACCCGCCATGGAAATCGCCCCACGGGCCCATGACGGACTTGACAACCAAATGTATGGGGATGGGATGACGACTCCGCTGGAGGATCGAGCAATTCGTATCATAGCCCCCCCTAATAGTTAGTCAAGGGGAAAAACTAATAAATTTTTGTAGCCTTGAATTAAACCATCATGCTTATTTTTATCATTTAAATGATTATAGTTGTTTGTTTTTTGGCCGATGCGGAATTCCCGTTCAAGCAAAGCATATTCGAATAAGGGTGCTAGCATGACAATCCCATCACCAACCGTCGAGGTGGCCATGTCCTCGTCCCGTCCCGCCAACGTCGCCCAAGGCCCCTACGGCCAGACGCGCTCAGGCCAGGTGACCCGGTTCACCCTGGCCAACGCCCACGGCCTGCAGGCCGAGATCATCACCTACGGCGGCGCGATGACCCGCCTGCTGGTGCCCGACCGCGCCGGCCGGTTCGAGGACATCGTGCTCGGCTACCGCAGCCTCGCCGAATACTGCGCCGGATCGGCTTATTTCGGCGCCTTGATCGGCCGGGTGGGCAATCGCATCTCGGCCGGCCGCTTCACCCTGGACGGCACGCCCTATCAGCTCGCGACCAACGACGCCCCCGGCGGCCGGCCCTGCCACCTGCACGGCGGTCCCCGGGGCTTCGACAAGGTCCTCTGGCAGGCCGAGCCGCTGATGGATGGCGCCGGATTGCGCCTGCGCTACCGCAGCCCCGACGGCGAGGAAGGCTACCCCGGCAACCTGGAGGTCGAGGTCACCTACCGGCTGAACGACAGCAATGAGCTAATAATTGAATATGCCGCCAGCTGCGATCGTGCCACGCCGGTCAACCTCACCCAGCACAACTACTACAACCTGCGCGGCGAATCCGCCGGCGATATCCTCGGCCACCTGCTCACCCTCAACGCCGGCCGCTTCACGCCGGTGGACGCCGGTCTCATCCCCACCGGCGCGTTCCGCGAGGTGGCGGGGACGCCGTTCGATTTCACCCGGCCCACCCGGATCGGCGAGCGGATCGGCGCCGCCGACGAGCAGCTGGGCTTCGGCGGCGGCTACGACCACAACTGGGTGATCGACCGCGCCGGCCCGGGACTCGCGCACGCCGCCAGCGTCGAGGAGCCGGAATCCGGCAGGCGCATGGAAGTATGGACCGATGCGCCCGGCATCCAGTTCTACGCGGGCAACGCCATTCCCTCCGGCAGCATCGGCAAGACCGGCCGCCCCTACGGGTCGCGCCAGGGCTTCTGCCTGGAAACCCAGAACCACCCGGACGCGCCCAACCACCCGGAATTCCCCCCGGCGATCCTGCGCCCGGGCGCGGAATACCGCACCACCACGGTCTACCGCTTCAGCACCGCCTAATCCGCCAGGAAGTGGAGGTAGTTCTGCCTGGCCGCGTCCGCCTTGGCCTTCGGCAACCGGCCGGCGGGGAAGATCGCGTCCGTGGGGCAGATGAGCGCACAGGCGCCGCAATCCATGCAGACCCCCATGTCGATGTACAACTGGTCGACAGCGTCGAAGTCTGCTTCCCCGGGCAGGGGATGGATGGCCTCGCTCGGGCAGGAATCGACGCAGGTCGCGCACTTCAGGCAATCATCGGTGATGACGTGGGCCATGGCTTCCCCTGGGAATGGTGGGTTGCTCAGTGTGCCGGGAGGGCGCCTTCCGGCGCCCCCCCGGAACGAGGCTAGGTGCGGGAGACGAAGAGCGGGCCGAACTCGCGCCGGGTCATGGCCAGCAGCTGGGCGGCTTCCTGGCTGTGGGTGACGCAGCCGACCTTCTTCTGGCGGGCCAGCAGTTCGAAGCAGCCGTCGCAGGCATGGCACCACTTCACCTGGTCCAGCTGGCCGGCGATCACCTTGCGCGGGAACTCGGGATCGGCGATCGACTGGCGGCCGATGGCGATCATGTCGGTGACGCCCTGGGTGATGTTCTTGTGCCCCCAGGCCAGCAGCGAGCTCTCCTCGGGATTCACGTAGCGGAAGTTGTGGTGGCCGTCGTTGAACACCGAGTAGGCGGAACCGATCACCACGGTCTCCGGCCGGACCACCTTCTTCACCTCGCGGGCGAAGTAGAAATGCATGTAGGCCTCGTCCGGAAGCGCCTGGGGCGGCTGGTTCAGCACGGTGTTGGCCGAGGGGCCGCCGGCGCTCTGCAGGATGAATTTGGCGCCGCGCGCTTCGATGCCCCTGATGAATTCCAGCGATTCGGAAAGGTCCATCACCGGCGTGTCGGGCCCGGCGGTGCCCTGGCCGCCGGGGATTCCCTCGTAGACCGTGATCTTGGAGCCGAGGATGAAGTTGGGATCGTTCACCGCCTTCAGCACCCGCTCGTAGATCTCGAAGCCGAAGCGGAACCGGTTCTCCTTGGGGCCGCCGAACTTCCACTTGCGGTTGTTGTAGGGACGGAGGATCTGCCCGCCCAGGTAGCCGTGGCAGAACTTCAGTTCCACGCCGTCGAAGCCGGCGTCCTGGGCGATCTTGGCCGAGGTGACGAACTGCTCGATGATCCTGTCGCCGTCGGCGTCGGTCAGCAGCCGCGCGTTGAAGCCGGGCGACAGCCGGGGCGCGGTCGGTTCCGAGATGTCGCCATTGCTGATCTCGCCCGAGTGGGTCAGCTGGCAGACGAAGATCGGCTTGGCGTTGACCGCCTTGACCTCCTTGACCATCCGGGCCAGCGCCGGAGCGTTCCTGGGCAGGATCATCAACTGGTCGGTGCGGGCGTAGGACTCCTCGCTGACCGTGATGGCCTCGAGAATGACCATGCCGGCGTCGCCCGCCTGCAGGTTCTTGTAGCGGGCCGTGGTGCGCGCGGTGGGATCGCCGCGGTGGCTGGGGTCCTCCGAGCCGACGCCGTCGTTGAATTCCATCGGCTGGATGACGAACCGGTTGGCCGCGGTCCGGGTGCCGATCTTGATCGGCGTGAAGATGGCGTTGGTTTCGATGCTCACGGGTCCCTCCTGAAGGTTGGACTGCTGACATGGCTCTGTCCGCCGGCGCCCGCTCCGGGCGCCGGTGCCTTGCGTGCCCTTGGTTGGTGTCAGGCGAACAGTTTCCTGAGGAAGCCCAGCCCCTGTTCGGCCAGTTCGTCCTGGGTCCGGGCCAGTGGCCGCCAGATGGAGGCTGCCTTGGCGATCTCCAGGGTGCCCGGGGTGAACGACTCGATCACCACGGCTCCGTCGTACTCGACTTCTTTCAGTGCATTGCGTATCCCGGTCCAGTCCTGGTGGCCCGTTCCCGGCGCGCTCCGGTCGTTCTCGCAGCTGTGGAAATGGCCAAGCCTGCCCTTGCCGACCAGGCGGATGGCGTCGGGAATGCTCTTCTCCTCGATGTTGCCGTGGAAGGTGTCGAGGTGCACCTTGTAGACGGGGCTGCCCACTTCGTCGATCAATGCCAGGGCCTGCTCCGCGAGGTTGATCATGTCGGTCTCGAAGCGGTTCAGCGGCTCCACCCCGATGGTGACCCCGCAGGACTGCGCCAGGCCGGTGACCGCCCGCATGTTCTCGACGCAGTAGGCCCGCTCGCGCTTGCGCTGCTCGTCGCTGACCATGCGCGTCTTGCCGACGGCCGAATAGACCGGCCCGGAGAACACCCGGCCGCCCAGCTGTTCCGCCAGCCTGACACAGGCCTCGATGTACTCCCTGCCGCCCTTCCTGGGCTCCGGCTCCATGCTGGAGATGTCGCGCATCGGGCCGAAGGCGCCGCACAGGGTCACGCCCAGGCCGGTGTCGGCCAGTTTCCGCTTCAGCGCGCCCGCGTCGATCGCCGCCGGGTCCTCAACCGCGATCTCGATCAGGTCGTAGCCCATGCGCGCGACTTTGTCGAGCAGATGCAGTTCCGCCGTCGTGAAGGGCGATACCCAGACCCACGTGTTGATACCGAGTTTCATGGCTGACTCCTTTCCCCGCCCGTAGCAGTGGGCCGGGCGTCGTTCACAGGTTTTCGAATGCCGGCAGGACGATCCGGGTGCCGCCTTCGAGCGCGGATTGATGGGCGCAGACGCCCGCGGCGCTGTAGTAGGCCGAGGTCACCGCGTCGATGGCCGATTCCCTGCCCTCGAGGATGGCCGAGACGAATTCATGGACCAGATGCGGGTGCGAGCCACCGTGGCCGGCGCCCTGGATGAAGGACACGTGGGTGGGATCGTCGATCCGCTCCTTGCGGGTGAAGTCGGCGATCTCCCTGGGCAGGAGCTCCAGCGCGTCCGGCGCGAACACGCGGCGGGCGGTCTCCCCGCCCTCGTACAGCGCGGCGCCTTCGCCCTCGATCTGCTCCCATTCAAACGCCATCTTGTCGCCGTAGACATCGAAGCTTTCCCGGTACTGGCGCACCGTCTCGAACAGCGAGCGGGTCGCCTCGGCCACCACGTTGCAGTTCTTCAGCTTGAACGTGGCCGTCTCCACCGCGAACGGCGAACCGTAGCGGCTCGCCAGGTCCTGGCTGATCGCGCCGGAGCCGTGGCAGACCACCGATTCCGGATAGGCGCCGACGATGTCGAGCAGCGGCGCGATCGCGTGGGTGCCGTAGTGCATGGGCGGGAAGCCGAGCCAATAGTCGGGCCAGCCCTTCAGGCCCATGTTCTGCATGTGCGAGCCGCGGACGAACTGGATGCGGCCCAGCTGGCCGCTGGTGACGAGCTGCTTCGCATAGAGGAATTCCCGCGTGTACACGGCGGTTTCCATGTTCATGTAGACCTTGCCGGCCTTCTTGCGCGCCTTGACCAGGGCGATGAGCTCCTCGACGGTGGTGCCCATCGGCACGGTGCACGCCGTGTGCCGGCCCGCCTCGAGCGCGGCCAGGGACTGCCGGGCGTGCTCGCCGATCGGCGTGACCACGTGGATCGCGTCGAAATCGTCCCGCTTCAGGAGGCTGTCGAAATCGCTGAAGCGATCCGCCGCCGGAATGCCGAACTTGCTGCCGACATCTTCCAGGGCGGCCTTGCTGCGCACGCAGATCCCGACCTTGCCGACCCCGGGGTGGCGCTGGTAGATGGGAATGAATTCCTTCCCGAATCCCACGCCTACGATCGCCACATTCACTTTCTTCGCTTCAGCCATCGAATCATCCTCCTGACCGGTCCATTCCTGAGAAGGCCAGACGCAGTGCAAAAAAAACCGGGACCCGAACCAGCTCGAGCCCCGGCGGGAGCAACCTACTTGTAGTCCGGGTTGGCCCTGAAGGCCGGATCGGTGATGTCGTACTTGAACGCCTTGGCGTCCCGCTTCTTCATGTAGTCGTCATGGATCCAGGGCACCAGCTTGGCGGTGTCCAGGTGGTTCTTGTCGTACGGGATGATGCTGACGAACACCGCCTTCTTGAAGGGCTTGCCGGCGAAGTAGGCCTTGATCTGCTGGGAGCAGATGTCCGCTTCGAGGGTCGGGCATTCGTTCACGTCCATGGTGACCTGGCCGGAGGCCACCCACTTCCAGGACTTTTCCTTGCCGTTGCTGGAACCGAGCCAGTACTTGCTGGGGTCGAGGCCGGCTTCGGTCATGGCCTGGATCGCACCGGTCATCATTTCGTCGTTCTGCACGTAGGCGCCGTCGAAGCCGTCCGGGCCGAGGCTGGTGATGGCGTCCTGCATGGCCTTCTTGGCCGGATCGGCGAACCAGCCGCCCGAAGCCCAGAACACCACCTTGAGGTCATTGCCGCCCGCGCCCTTCACGCCGACGTTGGAGAGCAGGTTGCCGATGTCCTTGCCGGCCGCCTTGTACGACTGCAGGAAGCCCTGGGTCTGGCCGGCCGCGGTGCCCTGGCCGAGCTTGCCCTCGATCATGATGATGCGCTTGGCGTTGTGGGCCATGGCCGACTTGCCGGCCAGTTCGCCGATGGTCACCCAGTCGAAGCCGGAGAAGCCGGTGAGGCCGGGCTGGTTGGGCGGATTGTGGGTGAGGTGGAATTCGGGGATCCCGGCAGCCTTGGCCAGCTTGAGGCACTCGGAGGTGATCTGCGGCGAGTTCTGCACGACGACGAGGGCGTTGACCTTCTGGGTGATGAAGTTCTCGACGGCCGCCAGCTGCTCGGGCGCGGTGCCCTGGCCGACGATGTCGATGACCTTCCAGCCCTCCCGCGCGGCGAGGGTCTTGAAGACCTGGAAGCCGGCCTTGTAGAAGTCGTCCGAATTGTCCATGTAGTAGCCGACGACCTTCTGCTGGGCGAAGCCCATCGTCGCGCACATCGCGAGCAACATGGTCATCTTTGCGAGTTTGTTCATACTGTCCCTCCTCGGTTGTTGTTGCGTGAACTCATTTCCCATAGGTGTGACCGAACGATTGTGTGAGCTCGTAGCGTTGGACGTTTGATGACGGTGCGTCGGACCCTGGGGCGCGCCGGCGGGCCCCGTCCGGAGCCGCCGTCCTGCGGAATCTTGGGTGTCAGAGCGGTGATGCTCACGGAACGTGGCTCCTAGGTGGTCATTCAGCACCATCCACGGCCGGGCGGGCCGAGACGGCCTTGCGCGCCAGCGCCTGCTCCCGGCGCCGCGCCAGGAAGGCGGAGATCTTGGAGGACACATCGCCGGCGGAAACGGCGATGATCACCACCAGGCCCTTGGCCACGAACTGCACTTCCGAAGGCATGCGCAGCATGTTCATGGCGTTGCCGATCGAGCCGAGGAAGAAGATGCCGATCAGGGTCCCCAGCATGCTGCCCTTGCCGCCGCGCAGCGCCGTCCCGCCGATCACCACCATGGCGATCGTGTCGATCTCCAGGCCCTGGCCGAGCGTGACGATCCCGACATTGATCCGGGACAGCAGCAGGAGCGCGCCGATCCCCACCAGCAGGCCCATGATGACGTAGACCGAGAGCCGCATGTTCTTGACGTTGATGCCGGCGAGATACGCGGCGTTGGGGTTGGTGCCCACCGCGTAGATCCTGCGGCCGTACTTGGTGAAGCGCAGGACCAGCCCGGCCACCAGGATGATGAAGAAGAAGATGATCACGTAAGGGGGGATGATCAGGTTGAGCCCGGTCACCGGATCCTTGGAGCCCTGGATCAGGTTCACCTTCAGGAAGTTCAGCTCCCCGTTGAGGATCACTTCGCGGGAATTGCTGAGCAGCAGCGCCAGCCCCTGGAAGGTGATCATGCCGCCCAGGGTGATGATGAAGGGCTCCACCTTGGTGCGGGAGATGATGAAACCCATCAGGCTCTCCAGCAGGATCGCCGCCAGGATGCCGAGGGTGATGGACAGCGGCACGCCGAAACCCCAGGTGGAGATCCCCTGGGCGATGATGATCGAAACCAGCGAGGCGAGCATGCCGACCGACAGGTCGATGCCTCCGGAAAGCATCACCAGGGTCATCCCGACCGCTACGATGCCGGGCACGGCCACCTGCTGCATGATGTTCAGCAGGTTCACCGGGCTGATGAAGGTCGGATACTTGGCCAGTCCCTGCGTTTTCAACTGCAGGAGCACGATCATCAGGATGAATCCGACGAAGATCAACAACGGCGTCAGGTTCTCGTGCCGTTTGAAGATCGACTCCCTCACCGCCGTATTCCGGTCCGCCGCCTGCGCATGGCTCATATGACACTGTCTCCAATGGAATGGGTCAGAATGTTCTCTTCGGTGATGTCGGCACCGCTCAGTTCGGCCGTGATCTCACCCTTTTTCATGACCAGGACCCGGTCGCTCATGGAGATCACCTCAGGCAGGTCGGAACTGACCATGATGATCGCCTTCCCCTGGCGCAGCAGTTCCACCATCACCTGGTAGATCTCCTGCTTGGACCCCACGTCGATGCCGTGGGTGGGTTCGTCGAAGATGAAGATCTCGCCGTTGGTGTTGAACCATTTCGCCAGCACGACCTTCTGCTGGTTCCCGCCCGACAGGTTGACCACCCGGGTGCGCGAATCCGCCGTCCTGATGTTCAGCCGCTTCACGTATTCGTTGCCCTTGCGCACATCGGCCGAAGGCAGCACCACGAACTCCCTGCCGTTCACCAGGTTGGCCGAGGCCACGTTCTGCGCGATGTTCTGCGGCAGGAACAGGCCGGTGTTCTGCCGGTCCTCGGTGAGGAAGCACATCCTGTTGCGGATCGCCGCCTTCGGGCTCCGGTGCCGCACGGCCTTGCCGTGGATCAGGATCTCCCCGAAGTCCATCCGGGCGCTGCCGAACAGCACGTTCATCAGCTCCGACCGTCCCGAGCCGGTCATGCCCGAGATCCCGAGCAGTTCCCCGCGGCGCAGCACGAACGAGATGTTCCTGGCGCCCTGGCCGCGCACATGGCGCGCCTCGAAGATCGGCTCGCCGATCTCCACCTTCTCCCGCTGGTAGAACATCGACGGATCGCGCCCGATCATGTCCTTGATCAGCCGGGACTTGGTCAGACCCTCCATGCCGTGCTCGCTCACCTTCTGGCCGTCGCGCAGCACCGTGACCCGGTCGCCCACCTTGAACACCTCGTCCAGGTGGTGCGAGATGTAGATGAAGCCAATGCCGCTCTGCTTGACCGTCTGGATGATCGCCAGCAACGTCTCGATCTCCGCCGCGGAAAAGGAGGCGGTCGGCTCGTCCAGGATGATCACCCGGCGCTTGAAGACCAGGCCCTTGGCGATCTCCACCAGTTTCTGCTCGCCCGAACTCAGCTCGCCCATTTTCCGGTCCGGGTCGAGATCGCTCTTGAGGTAGCGCAGCACCTCCACGGTCTGGCGGCGCATTTCGCGCTTGTTCAGGATCATCCCCTTGAGGATTTCCGAGCCCGTGAAGATGTTCTCGATGATGCTCAGGGTATCGAAGACGATATGCTCCTGGTAGATCGTCTGGATGCCCAGCGAAATGGCCAGATGCGGGTTGAGGACCACCTTCCTGCCGTCGAAGACGATCTCGCCGCCTTCGTCGGGCTGGTAGGCCCCGGAAAGGATCTTGATCAACGTCGACTTGCCGGCGCCGTTCTCTCCGCACAGACAGTGCACCTCGCCTTCGTTGAGCTCGAGCGAAATGCCCCGGAGCGCTTTCACGCCCGGGAAGGTCTTGGATATGTTCCGCAGTTGAAGAATTTGACCCATCGGTTCTCCGTCATGCAGGCCGATCTGGGTGCGCCGGGCTGCATGCATCACTAATGATCATTCATTTTCAGAACTTCTGGACTGATTAGGAGGAATAACTTGATCAATAGGGTCGGTCCCTCCAGAAGGTTCGATGAACGGGATGCTTATCCCTTCCGAAGGCATCCCCCCGTCAGCGGAGTCGGTGCGTGTGGCCATGACGGACATGAGAAACAGTTGCATGGGAACAGGAATCCGATCCCGCTGGTGGATTGAGTAACTCGTATCATAGATCGCCAGTTGAGTTAGTCAAGGGGAAAAACTAATGAATTTTTCTAGTCTTGAATTAAAAGTCCATCATTGCATTAAACATTAAAATATTGGCAGTTATCTTAATTACGAAATTTTCAGAATTCACTTTCAACCCTGGCAAAATCCTGTTTGAGTGCTAGCATGAAAAACCAATTGCCAGCTCGATCTGATCCGACGCCTGCTTCCCGGTCCAGGATCCGCGGTGCAGAACGGTATCACTCAGGAAGGAGGCCGAATGGCGGCCAGAGTCAATTCCACAGCCATCCGCCGGGTCAACCGCGTTCGCCTGTTCCACGCCCTGCGGGAGCATCCCAACAGTTCGCAAACCGATCTCCAGCGCCTCACCGGCCTGGACCGCGGCACCACCTCCCTGGTGGTGGCGCAGTTGCTGGAGGAGGGCCTGCTGACCCGGGGCGAACCGACCTACCCGGGCCGGGTGGGGCGGCCGGAGACGGCCCTGAACATCGCGCCTTCGGCCGGCATCTTCGTGGGGGCCCGGCTGGAACCGAGCAAGGTGCGGATCATCTCCACCAACCTCGCCGGGGAGCTGCTGGACCGGCTCGACCTGCCCGGCAGCACCGACATCTACCAGTCCATCACCCTGTTCCGGGAGGGCCTGGAGCGGATCACCCGGAGCAGCGGGTCGAACCCGGCGGTGCGCGGCATCGGCGTGGGGGTCCCCGGGCTGATGGACCGGGACGGCTGCCTGGTGCTGGCGCCGAACCTGGGCTGGCACCGGGTGCCCATCCGTTCCCTGCTCCAGGAGGGGCTGGAGGCGCCGGTCTATGTGGACAACGACGCCAACGCGGCGGCCATGGCCGAGCGTTTGTTCGGAGCTTGCAAGAGCTGTGCGAATTTCGCCTATCTCTCCTGCCATTCCGGCCTGGGCGCGGGCCTGTTCATGGAGGGCCGGCTGTTCCGCGGCGTCCACGGCTTCTCGGGGGAGATCGGCCACGTGACCGCGGTCCCCAACGGCCGGGCCTGCGGCTGCGGCAAGTGGGGCTGCGTGGAAACCTACGTATCCGAGGGGGGCATCCTGCGCACCCTGTCGGAGCGCGGGCGCTGGTTCGGCAACCTGGCCGATGTGGCCGAGGCGGCCCGCCAGGAGGATCTGATCGTCCTGGAGGTACTGAACGAGGTTGGCCAGTACCTGGGCATGGCCCTCTCCAGCCTGGTCAATATCCTCAACCCGGAGATGGTCGTGCTGGGCGGGACCCTGGCCAATGTGTTCGAGTTCCTGGAAGGCGCCATGCACAAGACCATGGATGTCCATGTCATGCCGCCGCTCCGGGAGGTGCTGCGGGTCATCCTGTCGCCGCTGGGCTCCGAGGTGGTGCCCATGGGCGGCATCGCCCTGGCCATGGACGGCTTCATCTCCGCCCCGCACCTGGACACCAGCCTCCGGCCGCAGCCCTCCTGATCCGGTCCTGACTAATGGAAAATAATCTGGAATAAGCGCTGTGGTTCCGGATTATGATCTTCTCCGTCAAGCTTTCCTTCTCAAAATAATTATTGGTTTATCTTGACCACCCAAGACTTGAAAGGGAGTCTTATGCGAAACCAGAAACTGCGCTACGCCATGGTCGGGGGCGGCCGGGACGCCTTCATCGGGGCGGTCCACCGAAGGGCCGCGGGTTTCCATAACGGCATGGAACTGGTTTCCGGCGCCCTGTCGTCCGAGCCGGAGAAGGCGCGCCTGTCCGGCGAGGACCTGGGGCTGGAGCCCGGGCGGAACCACGCCGACTGGCAGACCCTGCTGAACGACGAACTGAAGCGTCCGGCGGCGGAGCGCATCCACTTCGTCGTCATCGTCACGCCCAACCACATGCACTACCCGGTGGCGCGCGCCTTCACCGAGGCGGGCATCCACGTGGTCTGCGACAAGCCCCTGGTGCACACCAGCGAACAGGCCGCGGAACTGCTCCGGCTGGCCCGGCAGCATGAAACCCTGTTCGGCGTGACCTACAACTACACGGGCTATCCCATGGTGCGCCAGGCGCGGGCCATGGTGCGCGCCGGCCAGCTGGGGGCGATCCGCAAGGTGGTGGTGGAATACCATCAGGGCTGGCTGTCCCGGCTGGAGGAGGCCAGCGGCGCCAACAAGCAGGCCAACTGGCGCACCGATCCGGCCCGCAGCGGCATCGCCGGGGCGATCGGCGACATCGGCTCCCATGCGGAAAACCTGGTGGCCACCGTCACCGGGCTGGAAATCGAGGCGATCTGCGCCGATCTGACCACCTTCGTCCCTGGCCGTCTGCTCGATGACGACGGCAACCTGCTGATCCGTTATGCCGGCGGGGCCAGGGGCGTCCTGATGGCGTCGCAGATCGCCCTCGGCTGCGACAACGATCTGCGGCTCCGGGTCTACGGCAGCGATGGCGCCCTGGAATGGCACCAGGAGGATCCCAATACCCTCAGCTACGCGCCGATCGACGGCCCCAGACAGACCCTGGTGCGCGGCACCGGCTGGCTGACCCCCGATGCCAAGCGCGCCAGCTTCCTGCCCCCGGGCCATCCGGAAGCGTTCATGGAAGCCTTCGCCAACGTCTACCTGGGGGTCGGCGAAGCCATCCGCGCCCGGGAGGCGGGCCGCGCGCTGGAACCGCTGGAAGGCGATTACCCGACCCTCGAGGACGGCGCGCGCGGCGTGCGGTTCATCGAGAAGACGGTCCAGGCCTCGCGTTCCGAGGCGAAGTGGACCCGCTGGGCCGATTAGTTTCCCGTGCTGAACACCCTTTTCGAGAAGGAGGAGTCCAATGCAAAGAGCGGTAACCCTTTTCACCGGACAATGGGCGGACCTGCCGCTGGCCGAGCTGGCGCCGTTGGCGAAACAGATGGGCTACGACGGCCTGGAGCTGGCCTGCTGGGGCGACCATTTCGACGTGCAGGAGGCGCTGGCCTCGGAGGCCTATTGCCGCGAGCGGCGCAAGCTGCTTGAATCGGCGGGCCTGCAGTGCTTCGCCATCGCCACCCACCTGGTCGGCCAGGCCGTGTGCGACCCGATCGATGAGCGGCACAAGGGCATCCTGCCCCCCTACGTCTGGGGCGACGGCGATCCCGAAGGGGTCCGCCAGCGCGCCGCCAAGGAGGTCCAGGACACGGCGCGGGCCGCGGCGCGCCTGGGCGTGAAGACTGTGACCGGCTTCACCGGTTCAAGCGTATGGGCCTCGCTCTACGCCTTCCCCCCCACCTCCCAGGCCTACTGGGACCGCGGATTCGCCGATTTCGCCCAGCGCTGGCTGCCGATCCTCGACGTGTTCGACCAGGTCGACGTCAACTTCGCACTGGAGGTGCACCCCACCGAGATCGCCTTCGACAGCGCCAGCAGCGAGCGGGCCCTGGCCGCGGTGAACGGTCACCGCCGCTTCGGGTTCAACTTCGACCCCAGCCACCTGGGCTACCAGGGCGTGGATTATGTCGGTTTCCTGCGCCGGTTCGGCGACCGCATCTTCAACGTCCATATGAAGGATGCCTGGTGGGGCAAAGGGGACGGTTCAGTCGGCGTGTTCGGCGGCCACACCAGTTTCGGCGATTCCCGCCGCTACTGGGACTTCCGCAGCGTGGGCCGGGGCATGGTCGATTTCGAGGCGATCATCGTCGCGTTGAACGACATCCATTACCACGGCCCATTGAGCGTGGAATGGGAGGACGCCCGCATGGACCGCGTGTTCGGAGCCAAGGAAAGCGCCGCCTATTGCCGGCGTCTGGACTTCGCCCCCCCGGCCGCCGCGTTCGATTCGGCCTTCGAGCGTTAGTCGTCCGGGTCCCGGATCCGATCTATCCCAGCACCCGCACCAGGGTCTCCTGCAGCGTCTTGAGCAGGAAAGGTTTCTTCAGGAAGCCCTGGAAGCCGGTGGCGCCTGCCGCCCGCCAGGTTTCCTCGCTGCCCCCGCTGCACAGGATGGCCCGGACCTCCGGCGCGAAGGCCAGGATGGCCAGCAGCGCGTCCGGCCCGGACAGCCGGGGCATGGTGGAATCCATCAGCACCAGACCGATGCGCTCCCGCTCCCTCCGGTAGATTTCCACGGCCTCCAGCCCGTCCCGGGCCTGGAGCACCGGGTAGCCCAGGTCGTCCCGGAGGAATTCGGCCAGGGTTTCCTGGAGATCCTCGTCATCGTCCACCAGGAGGATGGTCTTGCGCTCCACCCGCGGTTCCGGCGGCGCGGCGTCCTGGTCCTTCGGCTCGTCCTCGGGACAGGGCGCGAAGTGGATCCGGAAGGTGGTGCCCCGGCCCTCGGCGGTGTCGACCCAGAGTCCGGCGTTGTGGGTCCTGAGGATGCCCAGGGCCGCCGACAGGCCCAGGCCCCGGCCGGGCCGGTGCGTGGTGAAGAACGGGTCGAAGGCCCGTTCCAGCACTTCCCGGCTCATGCCGGAACCGTTGTCCTCCACGACCAGGCACACCGCCGCGGGACCGGGGGGCGCCGGGTGGATCCAGACGCCCCCGGCGTCGACCGCCTCGCCCAGGCACAGCTCGAGGCGCACCTGGATGGCGCCGCCCCTGGCCGCCAGCGACTCCTTGGCGTTGAGCACCAGGCCCGTGAGCACCTGGGTCAGCTGCTTGGCATCGCCTTCGATCCTGGGCAGCCCGGCCTGCCCGCTGAACTGGATCCGAGGCTCCCCCAGGTCCATGAACGGGCGCAGGCATTGCTGGACCAGCGGGTTCAGCGCCAGGGCTTCGGATCGGCGGAAGCCCTTGCCGGAGAATTCGAGCATGCGGTGGGTCAGCAGGGAGGCCTTGTCCAGGATCTTCAAGGCCCGGTCCAGGGGCGCCTGCAGGGCGGGGTCGGCGGCCTTGAGCCGGGCGAGCTCCAGATTGCCCTGGATGCCCTGGAACAGGTTGTTGAAGTCGTGGGCGATGCCGCCGGCCATCAGGCCCAGGCTCTCCATTTTCCGGGCCCGGACCAGGTCCTCCTCCACCAGCCGGAGGTTGATTTCCGCCTCGGCCAGGCGCTGCTCGGTGCTGATGTGGCGCAGGGCCCGCTCCACCACCTCGGGCAGGGTTTCCAGGAACATGCCGTCCTTCACCAGGTAGTCCAGGGCGCCGCGTTTCATCATCGCCACGGCCACCCGCTCGTCGCCGGCACCGGTGGTGACGATGAAATGCCTGATGGGCGTCCGCTCGATGAGTTCGGCCCCGGTCATGTCCGGCAGGGAGTAGTCCAGCAGGGCCAGGCTGGGCTGGTGGTCCGCCAGCCAGTCGGCCGCGGCGGCCCCGGTGCCGCAGTGGACGCAGGCCCAGCCGCGCTCCAGGAAGGCTTCGCGGATCAGCTCGGCCAGGCCGAGGTCGTCTTCCACCACCAGGATGCTGGCCGCGGCTGCCGCGCCCGGGACGCTCATGGCCGGGCCACCTGCAGGACCTGCAGGAACTGGCCCAGGCGCTTGAGGGTTTCGGCGAACGCCTCGAAGCCGACCGGCTTGGTGATGTAGAGGCTGCAGCCCAGCCCATAGCACGCCGCCACCTCGCGCGGATCGTCGGTGGTGGTGAGCATGACCACCGGGATGCTCCGGGTGGCCGGCTCGGCCTTGAGCCGCTTGAGCACGGTGATGCCGTCCAGCCTGGGCATGTTGATGTCCAGCAGGAGCAGACACGGCTGGTCCCAGGTCGGCCCCGCGGCCGGGAGCAGGAAATCCAGGACCTCCTGGCCGTCCCGGAAACGCGTGATGGGGTTGCCCACGCCGGCGTCCCGGAGCTGCTCCATGACCAGGTCGGCATGGCCGTCGTCATCCTCGGCGATGAGGATGGTGAAGGTCTGAGCCTGGGTTGCCAGCATGGAGTCTCCGGGAAAGGTCGCATTCCGATTATACGGCCGGCAGCTCCACACAGAACCGGCTGCCCCGCACCGGGGCCGATTCCACCCAGATCCGCCCGCCGTTGCGCTCCACCATCCGGCGCACCAGGGTCAGCCCCAGGCCTTCGCCCTTGGTCGGCCCCTGGGGGTCCAGGCGCTGGAAGATCTCGAAGATGCGCGCGCGGTGCTCCACCGGGATGCCGATGCCGTTGTCGTCCACGCAATAGATCGCCAGCCCGGCCTCGACCCGGCCCGAGACCCGGATGCGCAGCGGGTCGTCCCCGTGCCGGTACTTGATGGCGTTGTCCAGGAGGTTGGAAAACACCTGGGCGGTCTGCGCCGGGTCAGCCTTGCAGGGCGGCAGCGGTTCCAGCTCGAGCACGCCTTCGGCCTCCTGCAGCTGGAAGGCCATGGCCGCCGCGCTGGCCCGCAGCAGCTGGTTCATGTCCAGCACCTCGCTGCGCAGCAGCATGCGCCCGGCCCGGGACAGGCGCAGCAGGCCGTTGATGATGGCGTCCATCTTCACCCCGCTGGCCCGGATGTACTCCAGGGCCGCGGGCATCCGCTCCCGCAGCAGGGGCAGGGCGGCCGTCCTCAGGTCCTCGATCGACCCGCAGCCGGCCAGCTGCCGCTCCACCTCGTCCAGGCTCTTGCCCAGGCGCTGGCTGAAGCCCTGGATGTTCACCAGCGGCGACCGCAGGTCGTGGGAAGCCACGTAGACGAGGGTCTCCAGCTCCTTGTTCTTCTGCTCCAGTTCGAGCATCAGCTGCTCGCGCTCCCGCTCGGTGCGCCGGCGCACGGAAATGTCGGTGACCAGCACCGGCGAGGCCACGAAACGGCCCTGGCTGTCCTGGATCGGCGCGACCGAAAGCAGCGCCTCCATGGTCTCCCCGTTCTTCTTCCGCAGCCGCAGCTCGTAGGCTTCGGTGGCGCCGGCCTTGCGCGTGGCCCGCCGGGACTCCAGCACCCCCAGGTCCTCCTCGGCCACGATGAAGGTCCGGTAGCGCCCGATCAGCTCCTGGGGCGTGTAGCCCAGCATCTCGGCCACCCGGTCGTTGCAGTAGCTGAAGTGCTGGTCTGGCCCGACGATGAGCAGGCCCTCGTTGAGCGCCTCCACCACCGTCCGGTAGCGTTCCTGGCTTTCGCGCAGCGCCGCCGTGGCATGGGCCCTTTCGGTCACGTCGGACGCCATGAGCAGGAGGAGTCGTTCGCCCCGGCTTTCGAACGGCACGAAGGTGCAGCCCAGCTGGCGGATCAGGCCGAAGCTGGTGGTCACGACCGTTTCCAGCGTCCGCTCGGCGCCCGTGGCCAGGGCCGCCTCCGCCTGGTCCAGGATCCCGGACTCCACCCAGCCTGGGATCCGGCGGAAGTTCTGCTGGAGCAGGTCCTCGACCCTGCCGCCGACGGTCCGTCCGGCAGCCTCGTTGGCCAGGATGCAGGTCCCGTCGGTGGCCCGGTAGAGCATGATGCCGGTGGGCGACGCGGCGATCAGCTTCTGGTTGAGCTTCAGGGCATCATCCCGCTCCTGCTGGGCTTCGACCCGGCGGGAAATGTCCTCCAGGCACCAGATCGCGCCCTCCTCCGGGTGGCCCGGCACCAGCAGGCTGCCCACCAGCAGGCCCCAGAACGGGCTGCCGTCCACCCGGCGCAGGCGGACTTCACCGGTGAACCGTCCCTCCCGCTCGATGGTCGCGTAGGCCTCGCGGCCGAAGGCTTCGAAGCCCGCCGCGTCCTGGTGGAAGGGCGCCAGGCTGACGCCCTTCAGGTGTTCCGGCTGCACCCCGAAGATTTCCGCCCATCTGGGATTGGCCCACTGGATCCGGCGGTCCTTGACATGGGCGATGCCCAGGCCGCTGTTGGCCAGGACCAGGGTCTGGACGTGGAGGGAACGCATCAGCTCTTCCCAGGCCAGTTCCTGGGCCTGGGCGGCCGCCCGGTAGAGCCGGTCGCTCCTGGCCTGCCGGAGCAGGCGCGCCAGCATCCACAGGCCGAGCGCGGCCAGCGGGGACAGGACCAGCGTTGCGATCATCGGCGGCATGAAGGCTCTCAAGGTTTTTCGGTGAAGGCGTCCGCCATGTCCACCACCGTCATGGTGCCATAGCCCTTGTGCTCGCCGATGGCGGCGCCCGCCACGCGGAAATCGGCGTTGAAGATGTTCTTGCGGTGGCCCCGGTCGGGCACGCCGTCGTCGATGACCAGCTGGATCACCGTCATGCGCGGGGTCTCGGGACCATAGTTGATCACTTCCCCGATCAACGCTCCCGGCGTGCCGTGGCGCCGGATCCGGTCGCCGAAGGTGGATCCGGAACGGCCCACGTGCCCGGTCTGCCCGGATGGCCCCTGATCCGCCACGTGCTCCCAGGCCGCGGCGCGCAGCCCTTCGGAGAAGGCCAACTGGCCGGAGATGGGCTGGACCTGCTCCAGGAATTCGGCCGCCTCCAGTACGGCCCCCCGGCCTTCGTTGGTGCGGATCGGGACGTGGTCGCGCAGCCGCCACAGCGTGCCCTGGAAGCGGACACCCAGGGCGCGCAGGTACTTGGCGTATTCCCTCGGGAACATGCGGATCTTGGTGATCTCGCGCACCACGGCCTGCTCCTCCAGGGTGCTCCCGGCGGGCCTGGGCGCCCGGGCGGGCTCCTGGCCGCGCAGGCCCGCCGCCATCAGCCACGCGACGAGCGCCGTCCGGATCGTGGGGAATTTCCTGGGTGCGTTCATGGTCCGGCTCCGGACGGCACTGCGTTTCCTGATCCTAACTCTTCCCGGGTTAGAATAATCGCTACGGAGATCCGCATGGCCCCCTATCTCAGCATCGTTATCCCAATCTTCAATGAAGAAGCCAATATTACCAACCTCTGGGACCGCCTGTTCAAGGTCCTGGATGAGAATTTCAATGACCCCGGCCGGCCCTGGGAAGTGGTCTTCACCGATGATGGCAGCCGCGACAGCAGCCTGTATCAGCTCCAGGACATCGCCCGGCGCGAGCCCAGGGTCTCCGTGGTGGAATTCAACCGCAACTACGGTCAGCACGCGGCAATCTTCGGCGCTTTCCACGTGGCCCAGGGCGAGGTGATCGTCACCATGGACGCCGACCTGCAGAACCCGCCCGAGGAAATCCCCAAGCTGGTCGCCAAAATCGAGGAGGGCTTCGATGTGGTGGGGGGCTGGCGCCAGGGCCGGATGGACAACGACAGCCTGTTCCGCACCCTGCCCTCCAAGATCGTCAACGCGGTCACCCGCAAGACCACCGGGGTCAAGCTGCATGACTACGGCTGCATGCTCCGGGCCTACCGGCGGGAGATCGTCGACGCGATGCTGCAGTGCAAGGAGCGGTCCAGCTTCATCCCGGCCCTGGCCAACAGCTTCGCCAAGCGGATCACCGAGGTTCCGGTGGCCCATGCCGAGCGTGCCGCCGGCGACTCCAAGTACGGGTTCTGGAAGCTGATCAACCTCCAGTTCGATCTCCTGACCAGTTTTTCCTTATTGCCGCTGCAGATGCTCAGCGTGTTGGGCGTGGCGGTTTCCGTCCTGGGCGTTGGCTTCGGTATCATCCTGCTGATATACCGGATCCTGCATCCGGAAGGGGCGGCCCAGGGGGTCTTCACGCTGTTCGCCGTGCTATTCTTTTTCGTGGGCGCCCAATTCCTGGCCTTTGGCTTATTAGGCGAGTACATTGGTCGCATCTACCAGGAAGTCCGCGACCGACCCAGATATGTGATCAAAAAGCTGCACAAAGCCGATG